>CDYT01005073.1_pt1 | contig 16861 bp, 16 predicted proteins | sample 557541 | NCBI WGS metagenome assembly CDYT01 (sample SAMEA3182060, study PRJEB8094) | gut metagenome | biome: human; feature: gut; material: Stool; isolation source: human stools | place: Canada | collected 2013-01-15
CGATTAGCCCTCTTCCGCGATCTTGCGGCCCATGAGGGTGCCCATGACGGAGGCCATCATCAGTCCCCGGGTCCAGCCGGAGCTGTCGCCCAGGCAGTGGAGGCCCTGGAGGCTGGTGTTGAAGTCGGTGTCCATCTTCACCCGGTTGGAGTAGAACTTCAGCTCCGGGGAGTACAGCAGCGTCTCATAGGCGGCGAAGCCCGGCACCACGTAGTCCATGGCCTGGATGAAGTTGATGATGTTGATCATGGCCCGGTAGGGCATGGCGGCGGTGATGTCGCCGGCCACGGCGTCCGGCAGGGTGGGCCGGATGTTGGACTGGGCCAGCTCCTTCTGCCAGGTGCGCTTGCCGTCCAGGATGTCCCCGAACCGCTGGACCAGGATCTGGCCGTTGGCCAGCATGTTGGTCAGCTCGCCCACCTTCTGGGCGTAGGCGATGGGCTGGTTGAAGGGCACGGAGAAGTTGTGGGAGCACAGGATGGAGAGGTTCGTGTTGTCGCTCTTCAGGTCCTTGTAGGAGTGGCCGTTGACCACCGCCAGGTTGTTGTCGTAGTTCTCCTGGCTGACGAAGCCGCCGGGGTTCTGGCAGAAGGTGCGGACCTTGTTCTTGAAGGGCTTGGGATAGCCCACCAGCTTGGACTCGTACAGCACCCGGTTCACCATCTCCATGACCTCGTTGCGGACCTCCACCCGGACGCCGATGTCCACGGTGCCGGGGGCGTGGGCGATGTTGTGCTCGGCGCACAGCTTCTCCAGCCAGTCGGCGCCCCGGCGGCCGGTGGCCACCACGGTGTGCTTGGCGTAGATCTCCAGGTCGGTCTTGCCGTCGGAGATGGCCACGCCCTTGCAGACCTCGTTCTCCAGGATCAGGTTGCTGCACTCATAGCCGAAGTACATCTCCACCCCGTGGTCCTGTAAGTACCGCTCGATGGCCAGATAGATGCCCTGGGCCTTCTCGGTGCCCATGTGGCGGATGGGGCAGTCCACCAGCTTCAGTCCCGCCTGGATGGCCCGGCGGCGGATCTCCTTCCGCTCCTCCTCGTGGCCCAGGCCCTCGATGTGCTCGTCCGCGCCGAACTCCAGGTAGATCTTGTCAGCGTAGTCGATGGTCTCCTGGGCCAGGTCCGCCCCGATCAGGGTGGGCAGGTCGCCGCCCACCTCATAGCTGAGGGAGAGTTTGCCGTCGGAGAAGGCACCGGCGCCGGAGAAGCCGGTGGTGATGTGGCAGTAGGGCTTGCAGTTCACGCACTTCTTGGTCTTGTCCTTGGGACAGTGGCGCTTTTCCACCGGCTGCCCCTTTTCCACCATGATGATCTTCTGGCGGCTGCCCTTCTTGATCATCTCCAGGGCGGTGAAGATACCGGCGGGGCCGGCGCCAACGATGACAACATCTGCGTTCATAGTCTTCTCTCCTCGTTTTTCCTCATTTGGCTGACAGGTCCACCCTGCGGCGCACCAGGGAATCCGGCGGCACCGCCTTGGGGAGGTCCATATAGAATTTCATCTGTGGGTTGCGGGGCTCCTCCAAGGGCTCCCCCGCCTCGTCCCGCATCTCCGGCACGGTCATGGAGAAGGGGCGCAGGTCCGGGCCCACGATCTCCACCGTGTCACCGGTCCGGAACTTGTTCCGCAGGGACAGCGTGGCGTGTCCGGCGCTGTCGCAGTCCGTCACCACCGCCGCCACCTGCCACTCCCGGACATAGCGGGAGGTGGCGTAATACTGGCCCGGCGGGCCGTAGTAGAAGCCGGTGGAGTAGGGCCGGTGGCTCACGTGTTCCACCTCGTCCCGCCACACGGGATCGACGGACTCCCCTGCCGCCGCGGCGTCCAAACAGTGGCGGTAGGCCCCGGTGACGATGGCCGCGTAGTAGGCGGACTTGGCCCGGCCCTCGATCTTCAGGCTGGAGAGGCCCGCGTCGCACAGGTCCCCCAGGTGGTCGATCATGCACATGTCCCGGGAGTTCAGAATATAGGTCCCCTGCTGGTCCTCAAACACCGGGAAATACTCCCCCGGCCGCTTCTCCTCCACCAGGGCGTACTGGTACCGGCAGGGCTGGGCGCAGGCGCCCCGGCTGGAGTCCCGGCCGGTCATATAGTTGGAGAGCAGGCACCGCCCCGAGTAGCTGACGCACATGGCGCCGTGGACGAAGACCTCGATCTCCAGGTCCGCCGGGGTCTTGTCCCGGATGGTGCGGATCTCCTCCAGACTCAGCTCCCGGGCCAGGATCACCCGGCTGGCCCCCAGGTCGTGCCAGGCCCGGGCGGTCTCGTAGTTGCAGATGCTGGCCTGGGTGGAGATGTGCCGCTGGCACCGGGGGGCGTACTTCCCCGCGAGGGAAAAGGCCCCCAGGTCCGCCACGATCAGGGCGTCCACCCCGGCGTCGTTCAGCCGCTCCAGGTGCTCCGGCAGGCGGGACACCTCGTCGTTCCGGGGCATGGTGTTGATGGTGCAGTGGACCCGGACGCCGTGGTCATGGGCAAAGGCCACCGCCTGGGGCAGCTCCTCCGGGGAGAAGTTGCCGGCAAAGGCCCGCATCCCAAAGCTGGTGCCCGCCAGATACACCGCGTCCGCGCCGTAGAGCACGGCCATTTTCAGCCGCTCCATGTCCCCCGCCGGAGCCAGCAGCTCCGGCCTGTTCCGCTTATCCGCCATAGGAGCTGCTGTTGACGAACGCATTGTGCTCCGCCAGGGTGGTGGAGAAGTGGTGCTTGCCGTCCGTGCCCAAGGCGTAGTAATAGTAATTCGTGCTGTTGGGATTCAGCGCCGCGTCGATGGAGGCCAGGCCCGGGTTGGAGATGGGCGTGGGGGGCAGGCCCGCGTGCTGATACAGGTTATAGGGGGAGTCGGTCTGCATGTCCGCGCTGGTGATGGGGCCGGTGTGGTCCGGCAGGGCGTACAGCAGCGACGCGTCGATCTGCAGCAGGCCGTAGGTACCCTGCTTGTCGCCGGGACCCTCCAGCCGGTTGTAGATGACGGAGGCGATGTTGGCCTGGTCGGTGCCGTCGGTCTCCTCCTCGATCAGAGAGGCGATGGTGATGATCTCCCGCAGGGAGTAGTCGGAGGCCTCCACCTGGGCCATCCGGTCCTCGTCCATCCGGCTGACGAAGTTCCGCAGCAGCCGGTCCAGGGCGTCCTCCGGGTTGTGGCCCACATAGAACTCATAGGTGTCCGGGAAGAGGAAGCCCTCCAGCCGGCTCAGGTCCTCGGAGTCGTTGTCGATGAAGTCGTAGTCAAAGTCGCCGGTCTGGGCGGCCTCCGTCAGGGCCTCTTCCGTGTTGACGCCCTTCTCCGCCAGCAGGGCGATGGTCTGCCGGACGGTGTAGCCCTCCGGGATGGTGACGGTCACCGTCTCGGCGCTGAGGTTGCCGGAGGAGCTGTGCATCCCGGCGATGAGGGCGTGGTAGTCCATATCGGTGTTCAGGGTGTAGGTGCCGATGCCCACGTCGTCGCTGGCGCCGGTGACGGCGGCGAACAGCCGGAAGAACCACTTGTACTTGATGAGGCCCGCGTTCTGGAGCTTGTCGGCGATGGAGCCCATATCGTCCTCGGCGGTCACCTCGATGGTGATGTCCTGGGTGGACGGGATCTCCCGGCTGAAGGCGAACAGGTCGCTGGCCAGCAGCCAGCCCACTCCCGCCAGGATGGCGGAGACCACCAGTACGCAGAGGATATACAGGATCGGGTTGATCCGGCGGCGCCGGCGCTGCTGGGGCGGCCGCCGCCCCCCTCCGGACTGCCCCGCCTGGCTGCGGCGCACCTGGGCGGAATCCCAGCTGGCGGTATCTCCATTTTTGTAATCAGACATAGGTACCTCCCTGTTTCTCCTCCGGCCGGTTTTGCCGGAGACGGTTCCGGATGGGAGAAATCTCCCCGCATCCTGAATTTTTTTGCGCGGCCAGGCCCCCTTTGGGGACCGCGGCGCATAGAATGGTCTCAAAGCGAGGTGACAAGTATGTGCTTCAACAACGGAAACAACAACTGCTCCTGCCTGTGGCTCATCATCATCGTGGTGCTGATCTGCTGTTGCTGCGGCAGCGGAAACGCCCTGGGCGGCGGCAGCTGCGGCTGTGGCTGCGGCTGCGGCAATGACAACTGCGGCAGCGGCTGCTGCTGAGCCCTGTGGGAAAGTGGGACGGCGCGTCCCATTTTCTCCGCTTCCGGGTGGGACAGCCCCTATCCCAGCAGGGGCTCCGCCCGGCGCAGCACCTCCTGGCGGATGTCCTCCACCGTCCGGGGATGATCCCCCTCCGCACAGTCCACCACGGACCAGCCCAGGTCCCGGGCGATCTGGCGGGCGCTCTCCCGGCAGCGGCGGAGATAGTCCCCGTCCTGCTCGTGGATGTCCGCGGCGGTGGCGGTGGCCTGCTCCCGGCGGCGGAGCATCTGCTCCGACACCTCCGTGGGCAGGTCCAGATACAGCACCAGGTCCGGCTCCGGCAGGCCCATGCGGTGATATTCCAGATCGAACAGCCAGTCCAGGAACTCCCGCCGCTCATCCGCCGGCAGCTTGGAGGCCTGGTGGACGGCGTTGGAGGTGGTGTACCGGTTGGCCACCACGATGCCGCCCTCCTCATAGAACCGGCCCCAGTCCTCCTTGTAGGAGGCGAACCGGTCCACGGCGTACAGCACCGAGGCGGCGTAGGCGTTCACGTCCCCGGGGTGGCTGCCCAGGGCCCCGTGGAGATAAAGGTTGGCGGGCTCGGCAAAGGGGTTGCCGTACCGGGGAAAGTCGATCTCCCGATACGCCAGCCCGCGCTCCGCCAGAGTCTCGCACAGCAGCTTTGCCTGGGTGGCCTTGCCGGAGCCGTCAGTGCCCTCGAATACGATCAGTTTTCCACTCATCTGCGCTTTTTCTCCTGCTTGACATGGATTAAAAACAGCGGCAGCTTCATCATGCGGCCGATGCGGCGGGGCTCCCTGCACAGGCGGTAGAACCACTCCAGCCCGTGGTCGGACCAGAATTTCGGGGCCCGCTCCACCACGCCGGCGAACACGTCCAGGCTGCCCCCCAGGCCGCACAGCAGATGGGCGCCGGTGGCGGCGCCGTTTTTCGCCATCCACTTCTCCTGCTTGGGGGCCCCCAGGCAGACGAACACCACCTCCGCGCCGCTGCGGCGGATGTCCTCCACCACCGGGCCGTCCTCTTTGAAATAGCCGTCGTGGGTGCCGGCGATCCGCAGCCCCGGATGGGCCGCCTCCAGCTTCGCCGCCGCCTGCTCCGCCACGCCGGGCTTGGCCCCCAGCAGATAGAGGGACCTCCCCTCCTCCGCCAGTCTGTCCATCAGATGGGCGGCAAATTCAATGCCCGGCGTTCTCTCCTTCAGAGGCGTCCCCAGCATGGCCGCGCCCTTGATGACGCCCACGCCGTCCGCCAGCACCAGGTCCGCGCCGTTGACGGCGGCCTGGGCCGACCGGTCCTCCCGGCAGACCTCCACGATCTCCGGATTGGGGGTCACCACGTAATGGGCCCCCGGACTGCGGACCAGCTCCATCCCCCGCTCCACGGCCTCCGCCATGGTCAGGTTGTCGAAGCCCACGCCCAGCACGTCGATGCGCATGGAATCACCTCACTACATACTCATACAGGATAGCAGTATACCACAGGATTTCCAGTTTGTCCAACCAAAAATCAACAGGGACGCCAAAAAGCGGCATCCCTGTTGCAAACGCTATTTTTCCGCCGCCTGCTTGCTCCGGAAGTCCGGCAGCTGGGCCAGCACCACCGCAGCGAGCATCAGCACGCAGCCCAGGTACTCCTTCCCGCTCATCCGGTCCCCCAGGATCAGCGCCCCGGCGATGGTGGCGAACACGGACTCCAGGCTCAGCAGCAGCGACACCACCGCGGGGTTGGAGTCCTTCTGGGCCAGGATCTGGAGGGTGTACCCCACGCCGCTGGAGAAGATGCCCACATACAGGATGGGGCCGATGCACTCCAGCAGTCCCGCCCAGTTGGGGGACTCCGTCGCCAGCATCATGGCCGCGGAGAGCACCGTCACCACCAGGAACTGCGCACAGGAGAGGGCCACGCCGTCCACCTTCTGGGTGAAGTGATCGATGATCAGGATGTGTCCGGTGAAGCAGAAGGCGCACAGCAGCACATAAAAGTCCCCCTGGGTGATGGAGAAGGACTCCTGCACGCACAGCAGGTAGAGCCCCACCACCGCCAGGGCCACGCTGAGCCAGATAGCCCTGGGTGCCTTTCGATGGAGGAAGAGCCCGGCGATGGGCACCAGGACGATATACAGCGCCGTGATGAACCCCGCCTTGCCGGAGGAGGTGGTCTCCAGCCCCATCTGCTGGAGATTGACGGCCGCCGTCAGGGCCACGCCGCAGCAGATGCCGCCCACCGCCAAATCCCGCCGGGAGCCGGGCCGGGGCTGGGCGTTTTCCTGAAAATCCCGCCGCCGCAGGGCCCGGAACACCAGACACAGCACCAGCAGAAAGAGGAATGCCACCGCGCTTCGGGCGGCGGTGAAGGTGAAGGGTTCCACGGAGTCGGCCGCCACGCTCTGGGCCACAAAGGCGGTGCCCCAGATCAGGGCCGCCAGCACGGGAAACACGTTTTGACGGATGCGATTGACTTTCATCGGACTTGCTCCTCACCAGGATCTATGCTATACTTTGGCAAACTCCTGCAAACTTCGCGCAGCGGCCCCCATGGGCTGCGAACAAGTCTGCATTTTAACACAACGGGGCGGAAATGGCAAGACCCGCGCCCGGAGAGGAGGCCGCCGATGCTGCTGTTTGACATGGATGGGACGCTGATCGACTCCAACGGCGTCTGGAAGGACGTGGACCGGGAATTCCTGGCCCGGCGGGGCCTGCCCTACACCCACGAATACTACGAGGGGGTGGCCCACACCATCCTGCCCCTGGCGGCCAAGTTCACCAAGGCATACTGCCATCTGGAGGAGTCCTGCGAAGAGATCATCGCCGAGTGGATGGAGATGGCCAGGGACGCCTACGCCCACGTGACGGTGAAGCCCGGCGTCCGGGCGTATCTGGAGCAGTGCCGCTCCCAGGGGCGCCGGATGGCGGTGGTGACCTCCAGCGTGCCGGAGCACTGCCGCACCGCCCTGACGAACCTGGGCCTGATGCCGTACTTCGAGGGCGTCACCCTGGCCCACGACCTGGGGCTGGAGAAAAAGGACCCGGCCCTGTGGCGGGCCGCCGCCGCGGCCTATGGCGCGGCGCCGGAGGACTGCACGGTGTTCGACGACAGCCTCTCCGCCTGCCGGGGCGCCAGGGCCGCCGGGATGCGGACGGTGGGGGTCTACGACGGGTTCTTCGCCCAGGATGAGGCGGCCATGCGGGCCTTCTGCGACAGGTACATCCGGAGCTTTGAGGAGCTGCTCCCGCGGCGGGAGGCCCGGCCGTGAGCGCCCTGGCCGAGGCCCTGGACCGGGCCCGGGACGCCGGGGACCTCCTCTCCGGCGGGGACTTTTCCCAGGAGACCGCCGCCGGGCTGGACGGCGCCGGCCTGGACTTCCGGGACTGCCGGTTCCAGTCCTGCCAGTTCCGGGACTGCGACTTCTCCGGCGCCGCCTTTTACGGCTGTGCCTTCACGGACTGCCTGATGGAGCGCTGCCGCCTCCCCGCCGCCTACTGGAAGGACTGCCGCCTCTCCGGCTGCAAGTGGGACGGGGCGGACCTGCGCCGGTCCCGGTGGAAGGACAGCGCGCTGGAGGAGACGCTCCTTCGTTATGTCAATCTCACCGGCGGCGTGTGGGAGCATTTTTCTGTGAAGAACTGTGACTTTACAGAGTCTGTCATGTCCGAGATGCGATGGAAAAAGGTGACCCTTTCCAAAACGGACCTCACCGGGGCGGAGCTGTTCCGCACGGACCTCTCCGGCATGGACCTGACCTCCTGCACCCTGGATCGGATCGTGCTGTCGGAGACCTGCCGGGAGCTGAAGGGGGCCGTCATCAACAGTGCCCAGGCCGCCGTGGTGGCCCGGATTTTGGGCATCCGGGTGGCGCCGTAGCGCGGGCCGCCGGGCGGACAGCACAAGAGGACGCCGGGGAAACCCGGCGCCCTCTCTTTCCGCTGGTTTACAGAATGATGCAGATGAGTCCCCCGCTGCCCTCGTTGATGATGCGGGTTAGGGTCTCCTGGAGCTTTTTCCGGGCGTCCTCCGGCATCCGCTTCAGCTTGGCCTGCAGGTCCTCGTTCACCAGCTCGTGGAAGCTGCGGCCGAAGATGTTGGACTGCCAGATCTTGCTGGTGTCCCCCTCGAACTCCTGGAGCAGGTAGTTCACCATGTCCTCGGACTGCTTCTCGTTGCCCACAATGGGGCTGACGGCGGTCTCGATGTCCGCCCGGATCATGTGGATGCTGGGGGCGCTGGCCTTGAGGCGCACGCCGTACCGCCCCCCCTGCTTCATGATCTCCGGCTCCTCCAGCTTCAGCTCGTCGATGCCCGGCACCACGATGCCGTAGCCGGTCTCCCGCACGTCGTGGAGGGCCCCGGCCACCTTGTCGTACTCCGCCTTCACCGCCGCCAGCTTGGTCAGCAGGCTCATCAGGTCCCCGTCGTCGGACACCTCAAAGCCGGACTGCTCCGACAGCGTCTGATAGAACAGCTCCCGGGGCAGGGCCAGCCTGGCGGCGGCCACGCCGGTGCCCAGGTCGATGGCGGTGATCTTCGCCTCGCTGATGTGGGCGCTCTCCCCCAGGGCGGCGATGACGTTCTCCACCTCCCGGATGTGGTGGAGCTGGGCGGTGTTCTGCCGGACGGCATCGTACAGCCCCGCCTTGATGGGGTGGTCCGCCGGCAGGGCGTCCACCCAGGGGGGCAGGAACAGGTCCAGCTCCTGCATGGGGAACTCGTAGAGCACGGCCTTCAAAATGGCGGCCACTGCGTCCTCATCCAGCTCCAGGCAGTTGACGGCCATGCAGTGGACCTCGTACCGGGAGGAGATGTCCTTTGCGATGGCCTGGGCCCGGTCCCCCTTTGGGTCCGCGGAGTTCAGCAGGACGATGAAGGGCTTTCCCAGCTCCTGCAGCTCCCGGATCACCCGCTCCTCCGCCTCCAGGTAGTCCTCCCGGGGGATGTCGGAGATGGTGCCGTCGGTGGTGATGACGATGCCGATGGTGGAGTGCTCGGCGATCACCTTCCGGGTGCCGATCTCCGCCGCCTCCGTCATGGGGATCTCGTGGTCGTACCAGGGGGTGGTGACCATCCGGGGGGCGTCGTCCTCCATCTGGCCGATGGCCCCCTTCACCATGTAGCCCACGCAGTCGATGAGCCGCACGGAGAAGCTGGCCCCGTCCGGCAGCTGGATCTGGGCGGCCTCCTCCGGGACGAATTTGGGCTCGGCGGTCATGATGGTCCGTCCGGAGCCGCTCTGGGGCAGCTCATCCCGGGCCCGCTCCTTGCGGTAGACGTTGTCGATGTTGGGGATCACCTGGGTCTCCATGAACCGCTTGATGAAGGTGGACTTCCCGGTGCGCACGGGGCCCACCACGCCGATGTAGATATCCCCAGCGGTGCGGGTGGCGATATTCTGATAGATACTGGTATTCATAGCATCCCGTCCTTTTTCCGCTCCATAGTCTTGTTCCACTCTATGTCCCGGCGGGGCGAAGTATGACAGCCCGTCTGGTTTTGGAGAAGATGCACAAATTCCGGCAGCCGGCTTCTCCGTTCTTGGCCGAAATTGCGGCTTTACAGGGATAATTTAGTGTGGTAAACTGCTAACGTAATGAAACAGGCGGCACGTCCGCCCGAAGATTTGGAGGATTGAAGATGAAACGCATGAAGAAGTTTTGGGCCCTGCTGCTGGCCCTGGCCATGACCTGCTCCCTGGCCGCCTGCGGCGGCTCTTCTGACGAGGAGCCCGCCACCGACGACCAGACCACGGAGGACACCGCCGCGAACGACGCCGGGACCGAGAGCGACCTGGCCTACGTCCAGGACAAGGGCACCCTGGTGGTGGGCATCACGGAGTTCGAACCCATGGACTACCAGGACGCCGACGGCAACTGGATCGGCTTTGACGCGGATATGGCCAAGGCCTTTGCGGAGAGCCTGGGTGTCACCGCCGAGTTCCAGCTGATCGAGTGGGACAACAAAGTGATGGAGCTGGACGGCAAGACCATCGACGTGGTGTGGAACGGCATGACCCTCACCGACGAGGTCACCTCCGCCATGAGCTGCTCCAACGCATACTGCAACAACGCCCAGGTGGTGGTGCTCCCCGCGGATGTGGCCGCCGACTATCCCGACGTGGAGAGCATGGCCGGTTTGAACTTCGCCGTGGAGTCCGGTTCCTTCGGCCAGGCCCAGGCAGAGGCCAACGGCTTTACCTACACCGAGGTGGTGGATCAGGCCACCGCTCTGATGGAAGTGGCCTCCGGCACCGCCGACGCCGCCATCATCGACTCTCTGATGGCCGGTGCGATGGTGGGCGACGGCACCAGCTATGCCGACCTGACATATACCATCACGCTGAACCCCAATGAGGGTGAGCAGTATGGCGTGGGCTTCCGAAAGGGCTCTGACCTGGTGGAGAAGCTGAATCAGTTCTTCGTGGACAGCTATGCGGACGGCTCCATGATGGAGCTTGCCGAGACCTACGGCGTCCAGGCTGCCGTCATCCCCCAGGAGTGATCTCTCCCCTACCCTGTACATTCCCGAAAGCAGAGGGCCTGGCCGCCCTCTGCTTTCGGCCGGTCTGCCGGACTTTTTGATAACAAAGTAAAGGATGATCCTATGGACGCACTCTCTGTTGTGGTCGGGGCCCTGAACACAGGCTTCCTGGCAACTCTCAAGCTGTTTCTGGTGACGCTGGTGGGCGCACTGCCCCTGGGACTTGTGGTAGCCTTTGGCTCCATGAACCGCTGGGCCCCCTTCGCGGGCCTGGCCCATCGGTATCTGCGGCGGCGGGATCGAAAGCCCGGCAGTATCGCCCGCCTGCTGATCGCCTTCATGCCCATCCGCCTTGTCTGCCGGCTGGTGGTGTGGGTCATTCGGGGCACGCCTCTGATGCTGCAGCTGCTGATTATCTTTTACATTCCCGGCTATGTGCTGGAGGGCGGCAGTCCCTGGCCCAGCGGAGAGACGGGCCGCTTCCTGGCCGCCGCCGCGGCCTTCATCATCAACTACGCCTGCTACTTCTCCGTCATCTACCGGGGCGGCATCGAGGGCGTCCCGGTGGGCCAGCAGGAGGCAGGACAGGTGCTGGGCATGACCAAGGCACAGATCTTCCGCCACGTGACGCTTTTGCAGATGGTCAAGCGGATCGTGCCCCCCATGTCCAACGAGATCATCACCCTGGTGAAGGACACCTCCATCGCCCGCATCATCTCCTTCCAGGAGGTCATCTGGGCAGGCTACGCCTTTTTGAAAGGCTCCCACGGCTACTCCGGCCTGGTGTGGCCCCTGTTCTTCACCGGTATCTATTTCCTGGTGTTCAACGGGCTCCTCACCATTCTCTTCGGCTGGGTGGAGCGGAAGCTCAGCTATTTCCAGTGAAAGGAGGGCGCGCTCATGGCAATTCTGGAAGTACATCACATCGAAAAGCACTTCGGCGCCACACGGGTGCTGGAGGACATCAGCTTTGATCTGGAGCAGGGCCAGGCCCTGGCCATCATCGGCTCCTCCGGCTCCGGCAAGACCACGCTGCTCCGGTGCCTGAATTTCCTGGAGAAGCCCGACAAGGGCACCATCTCCGTGGCGGGCAATCTGATCTTCGACGCCGCCGACCCCGCCACCCAGCGGGAGAGCGAGGTGCGGAAGAAGCGGCTCCACTTCGGGCTGGTGTTCCAGTCCTTCAACCTGTTCCCCCAGTACACGGCCCTGAAAAACGTCACCCTGGCCCGGGAGCTGCTGGCCCAGGAGCAGCCGGACTTCAAGGAGAACAAGAAGAAAATCCTGGAGGAGATCCAGGCGGACGGCCGGGATCTGCTGGCGAAGATGGGCCTCAGCGAGCGGGCCGGCCACTATCCCAGCCAGCTCTCCGGCGGCCAGCAGCAGCGGGTGGCCATCGCCCGGGCCCTGGCATTGCACCCGGACATCCTGTGCTTTGACGAGCCCACCTCCGCCCTGGACCCGGAGCTCACCGGCGAGGTGCTGCGGGTCATCCGGGAGCTGGCGGAGCAGCGGACCACCATGATCATCGTCACCCACGAGATGGCCTTTGCCCGGGACGTGGCGGACCAGGTGATCTTTATGGACGGCGGCGTCATCGTGGAGCAGGGCGACGCCCGGCAGGTCATCGAGCACCCCCGGGAGGAGCGGACCCGGCAGTTCCTCGCCCGGTACGCGGAGGGGTAATGCGGAATGAGGAGTTGGGAATTCCAATCTTCTATCTCCTAACTTCTATCTCCTAACTGTCATGGCAGAACAGCAAAAAGAGCGGAGCTGTGCTCCGCTCTTTTCTTATGCCCGCTTCCGGGGGATCAGCAGCAGCTGGTCCCGGGGAATCTCCCCCTCCGACTCCACCTGGTTGGCGGAGAGGATGACGCCGATGGTGGTGTTGTACCGCTTCGCCAGATCCCAGGCGGTCTCCTGCTTCCCCAGGCACCGCAGCACCAGAGACGGGGCGCCGGCGGTGTCCTTGGGGGCGTCCGTGCTGAGCTTGCCGCCGGACACGCACACCCGCTTCACCTGCTGGGCCGCGGCCCCCTGGAAATCCACCGGGAACCGGACCTCGATGCCCCGGTCCGTCAGGCCGCCCTGGACCTCCTCCGGGCAGACGGCCCGGGCGGTGATCCGGCAGTCCTCCGGCAGCTCCAGCTGACAGCTGACATCGATGGTCCGCTCCGCCACCAGGGGCACGCCCCCCTCGTCCAGATACAGGGCCCGCAGGTCCGCCCCGGTCCGCAGGACGGCGGTCTCCCCCTCCCGGCTGACGGACACGGCGCCGCAGGTGACGGAGAGGGACAGGATGGAGTCCGCCACCACGCCGATCTCCAGCACCTCCCGCACCGTCTGGCGGCGGGTGAACTGCTGGCGGAAGCTGGTGAGCTCCAGAGGCGCGGCGTCGTAGGTCAGGTCGTAGGCGGTGGAGTACAGGTCGCTGAGGAGGGTCAGCTCCTGGGTCTGGTGCAGCAGGGCCGTGGCGTGGAGATACAGCGTCACCGCGATCTCCCGGCCCTCCGCGTCGCCGCCGTCCACCTGCAGATCCGCGCCGGTGAGCTGCAGCCGGACCGTGGGCTCCGCCCCCTCCGGGGCCCCCTCCACCTCCATGATCTGGGAGAAGGGCAGCTCGCCGGAGGCGGAACAGCAGCTGCCGTCTGCCGCCCGGTACAGCAGGCTCACGTGGAACAGCCCCTTGAAGATCAGCTTGCTGCCCACGATCTTCGTCTCTGTCACCGCGGGGCACACCTGGCTGGTGAGCAGCTCCGCCGCTCCCTCCCGGCCCGGGGACAGGTCCATCTGCTCGGAGTAGGTGAAGTCCTTCTCCGCGATGTGGGTCAGCAGGATGGCGTGCTGGGGCTCCTGCCGCTTCTCGATGCACAGCTCCGGCCCCGCCTCCACGTCCGTGGAAAAGCACAGGGGCCTGCGCTGGTAGCCGGTGAGGCGGGTCACCAGCTTGCAGTGGGTGAACACCTTCCGGGGATTCAGCATCCGGGTCTCCAGAAACTCCGGCTCCGTCTCCGCCAGCAGGGCCGCGCAGTCCGTCAGGCCGCGGCCGTCGGTCTCCGCCGTGAAGGGCATGGCAAATTCCAGGGTGCGGACGCCCCCCTCCCCCTCCGGGGTGTAGAGCACCGTCACCCGCACGGTGCCGGAGACCGTCCCCCGGCCGTCCCGGAGCTCCCGGCTGTGGAGGAACACCTTGCCCGTGGTCTCAATGATCCGCGCGATGTCCGGACAGTAGTCCGGCACGATGGTCTCCGCCGTCTCCTCCTGGGTCAGCGTCACCTCTCCGCCCGCCTCATAGGCGTCGAGGCAGGTCTTTTTCAATTCCAGTTCCATGGTTCGCCCTTCCTTTCCCGGCCGTTGTCCTCCGGGGACCGCCGCCTGAAAACGGCCCCGGGGGCGGAAGCGCTCTCCCGCCCCCGGGTGCCGCCGCAGGTGCCCGCGGAGTCTCACTCTGCTGACACTGTATGCCCGGCCGGGACTGGTTATTCCGGAATTCGAAACAGCTTCCGCAGAATGCCGCTGAGGGCCTTGGGGGACTTCCACACCACAATTCGCATCGTCACTGACTCCTTTCTAACGCCGGCAGCAGGCGCAGCCGCACGCGATCAGCAGGAACGCCACCAGAAACATCAGCAGCCCCGCCGGGAAAATAGCTGCGATCAGGATGCCGGCCCCCAGCGCCGCCGCGCAGATGCCCAGCAGGGTGCATCCGCCGCCTCTTCGAAACATACGTCCCACGCCCCTTTCTCACTCCCATTATATACGGCCCGTCGCAAATGGTGCGGGAGAACGAGCAGGAGCGCCCGCCGCGTATGTGACGCGGCGGGCGCTCCCCGCACGGTTATTTCTTTTTCTTCTGCCACTCCTGGAGGGGCTTCAGCTCCTCGTACAACCGGACGTAGCTGGCGTGGCGGCTCTTCTGGATCTTTCCTTCCCGCACCGCCTCCAGCACGGCGCAGCCGGTCTCCTTGGTGTGGCTGCATCCCACGAAGCGGCACTGGTCCAGGTAGGGCCGGAACTCCACGAAGGTCTCCGGCAGGCGGCGCTTCAGCTCCAGGTTCAGCTCCTCCGTCTCAAAGGAGGAAAAGCCCGGGGAGTCCACCACCTCCGCCCCGCAGTCCAGGCGGAACAGCTCCACGTGCCGGGTGGTGTGGCGGCCCCGGCCCAGGGCCTGGCTCACCTCTCCCACCTGGAGGTGGAACGCGGGATCCAGGGCGTTCAGAATGCTGGATTTCCCAACGCCGGAGTTGCCTGTAAAGGCAGACAGCTTTCCGGCGATCAGGGGCTTCAAGTCCTCGATGCCCTCCCCGGTCTCGGCGCTGACCCGCAGGGTGGGGAACCCGGCGCTGCTGTAGATCTGGTACAGGCTGTCGGCACTGTCCAGGTCGCACTTGTTCAGCACCACCACCACATCACAGTCCTTCAGGGCGGCAATGGCCGCCACCCGGTCGATGAGGAAGGGATCGGTCCTGGGGATGGCGCCGGAGGCGATGACCACCAGCTGGTCGATGTTGGCCACCGCCGGCCGGGTGAAGGCGTTCCGCCGGGGCAGGATGGACTCCACAAAGCCCTCGCCGTTCCCCAGCTCCCGGACCTCCACCCGGTCCCCCACCAGGGGGGAGACGCCCTCCTTTCGGAACTTGCCCCGGGCCCGGCAGGTGAGAATCTCACGGCCGGTATTCACGTAGTAGAAGCCGCTGAGGGCCTTCTGGATGCGTCCCTCAGACACCGCTGTCATCAAGATTTACCTCACGGGTGTTCAGCATATCCATCTCCCCGTCCACATACACCTCTACGGACACTGTCCCGGTACCCCGCAGCATATAGGGGAAATTTCCCTGCCGGCAGTCCACAGGCTCATTGAACACAATCTTACCGTCCACCACGATCTGGACCTCTGCTGTCTCCCGGTCCGTGGGCAGAGCGATGAGCAGCTGCTCTTCTCCTATCTGGCCGCCGGATGCCTCCGGCCCGGTGCTGACCCACAGCTCCACGGTGCTGCCGGCGGGCACCTGGGTGGTGGCCGTCGGGTTCTGGCGGATGACCAGGCCCTCGCGCACCGTGTCGCTGGCCTCTTCATGGACCTCGACTTCCAGGCCCAGCACGTTTTTCAGCTGGTCCTCCGCCCAGGACCGCTCCTGGCCCTCACAGTCGATCAGCGGCACCGTCTGAGGCCCCTTGCTGATGACAAAGGTGATGGTGTCCCCCTTGTGGAGAGCCTCTCCGTAGGCCGGAGTGGTGGAGATGATGTTGCCGGCATCCACGTCACTGATCTCCTGCTGGGCCTCCTCCTCCGGCTGGAGCACCAGCTCATACTCCTCCACCAGATTCCGGAGGTAGTTGACCGCCTGGGCATAGGTCATATCGGTGACGTTGAGCATGGTGCCCACGTCCTCCCCGGCGCTGACCCAGACCTTGATGGGAATGGGCAGCTCGCCCTTCTTCTCCTCGCCCTCCTTCGGGTCCTGGCGGATGATCTCGCCCACCGGGGCGTCGCTGGCCTCGGAGCCGGCCACCATTACCTGGAAGGTGCCGTCCGCCACGCTGGCCTGGTCCAGGGCCTGCTCCTCTGTCAGACCCACCAGGGTGGGCACCACATAGGTGTCCGCCTCCGCCGGGACCATGGAGGCAAAGATGGCCCGGAACAGGAAGAACAGGATCACCACGACCACCACGGCGCCGACGCCGATGAGGGCCGCCCTCTTGCCGCCGCTGAGGCGGGCGGGCCGGTCGTCGTCATAGCGGTCGTCCTCGTAGCGGCGGTCCCGCTCATAGGAGGGCTCCCGGCCCGGCCGGTGGCTCTGGGGCGGGACCGGGGTCCGCAGCTTCTGGGTGGGCTCGTCGGGCTCCTCCGTCCGCAGGTCGCTGAGCTCGAAGTCCAGGTTCACCCCCGGGTTCTTCCGGAAGGCCTCCAGGTCGGCGATCATGGCGTCGGCGGAGGGATACCGCTTGTCCAGATCCGGGGCCATGGCCTTCATGCAGATCAGCTCCAGCTGCTCCGGGATGTCGGGATTGATCTCCCGGGGGGCCAGGGGCACGGAGCTCAGGTGCTGGATGGCCACGGACACGGCGCTGTCCCCCTCGAAGGGCAGGCGGCCGGTGAGCATCTCATACAGCACCACGCCGGCGGAGTAGATGTCGCTGCGGGCGTCGATCCGGTCCCCCCGGGCCTGTTCCGGGGAGATGTAGTGGACGGAGCCCAGGGCCTCCTGGGTCAGCGTCTGGGCGGCGTTCTCCAGGCAGGCGATGCCGAAGTCGGCCACCTTCAC
>CDYT01005292.1_pt1 | contig 16768 bp, 10 predicted proteins | sample 557541 | NCBI WGS metagenome assembly CDYT01 (sample SAMEA3182060, study PRJEB8094) | gut metagenome | biome: human; feature: gut; material: Stool; isolation source: human stools | place: Canada | collected 2013-01-15
GAGAAGGACTACCAGGAGCAGGTGGAGATGGAGCGGGAGAAGCGCCGCAAGAACAACACCCAGCACCGCCCGGTGACGGCGGACGACATCGCCGCCGTGGTGGCCGGCTGGACCGGCATCCCCGTCACCCGTCTGACGGAGGACGAGAGCACCCGCCTGCTCCACATGGAGGATACGCTCCATGAGCGGGTGGTGGGCCAGGACGAGGCCGTGAAGGCCGTGGCCCGGGCCATCCGTCGGGGCCGTGTGGGCCTGAAGGACCCCAAGCGTCCCATCGGCTCCTTCCTGTTCCTGGGCCCCACCGGCGTGGGCAAGACGGAGCTGTGCAAGTCCCTGGCCGAGGCCATGTTCGGCGATGAGAACGCCATGATCCGGATCGATATGTCCGAATACATGGAGCGGCACACAGTGTCCCGCCTGATCGGCTCCCCGCCGGGCTATGTGGGCCACGACGAGGGCGGCCAGCTGACGGAGAAAGTGCGGCGTAAGCCCTATTCCGTGGTGCTGTTCGACGAGATCGAGAAGGCCCACGAGGATGTGTGGAACATCCTGCTGCAAATCCTGGACGATGGCCGGATCACTGACTCCCAGGGCCGGACGGTGGACTTCAAGAACACCGTCATCGTGATGACCAGCAACATCGGCGCCCGGAATCTGACCGCCATGGGCGGCAAGCTGGGCTTCTCCGCCGAGGAGCAGGGCTCTGACCCGGATGCCGAGAAGAAGTTCGAGACCGCGAAAGAGCAGGTCATGGCGGAGCTGCGCCAGACCTTCCGCCCCGAGTTCCTGAACCGGATCGATGACATCATCGTATTCCGTCCCCTGACGGAGGAGGACATCCGGGAGGTGGCCCGCCGGATGCTGAAGACCGTCTCCGCCCGGATGGAGACCATGGGTATCCATCTGGACGCCAGCGACGACGCTGTGGCGGAGCTGGCCAAGGAGGGCTTCGACCCCAAGTACGGCGCCCGTCCCCTGCGCCGGGCCATCCAGAGCAAGGTGGAGGACGCTGTGGCCGAGAAGATGCTGGACGGCACCCTCAAGGAGGGCGACACCGCCAAGCTGACGGTGGAAGGCGACCACCTGTGCGTCACGAAGTGACCAAGACCCTGCAAAGCCAGCCGGAGGCACTGCCTCCGGCTGGCTTTTTTGAACAGTGAGCCAGAAAGCGGCCGGAATAGACTTGACTTTACGCCGGAAACCGGTAAAATAGAACAAGACCCCCGCATCCGCGTTGGCGGGGCGGGCTGCCCCATATTGGGCCGCTGCCGGAAAATTTCATAACCGGGTGTAGCGCAGTTGGTAGCGCGCTTGTTTTGGGAGGATAGACGACTCATCCATTCCCCCAAAAGTGAAAGCCCGGAAGCCCTTGGGACAGTAGCTTGTGGCGAAAATTCCCCGGTTGAAAAAATCCGGCAAAATCGGGCTTGACCACAGCGCCGCCCACAGACACGAAAAACTTGCTTTTTCTTTCTCCGCATGGTATCATGCAGAAAATCGAATATCCGGGTGTAGCGCAGTTGGTAGCGCACGTGATTTGGGAGCGTGGGGCTCGGGTTCGAGTCTCCACCCATGGAAATCCCGCAAAGCCTTGGGGCATCTGGGTTGACAGCACTTTCCCCCTCGCTTGTAACTGGTCAAAAAATGACCTTGACCACATGTTTGACCACAATTGGAAAATTTGATAACCGGGTGTAGCGCAGTTGGTAGCGCGCCTGCTTTGGGAGCAGGATGCCGGGAGTTCGAGTCTCCCCACTCGGACCAAAACTCCGTAAAATCTTTTGATTTTGCGGAGTTTTTCTTTATTTTTGTTGCAAAATACACTCAAACACTTCCCGGTGGGAAAACTTGCTTCTTCAAAGGCAGAAAAAGCGTGTCTGACGACCGGCTTTCTTCCGCTTTTCTTGCTCCAGCATTGCGATCTGAGCAGTTTATTGGCAGATAACCCGCTTTGAATCGTACAGAATTCAAAGCGGGTTATCTTTGTTTATAGCATGTCAAAAATTGACACACTTGGAATATCACCTCCTTTCGGCGGTCTGGAAAAGTGTTCGTTTTCGGGAAAAGGCGGCCTCTATGCCGCCCGGACACTATGGAGGGGAAAAACACTTTTCGGCTGATTGCGGCGAGGGAAACATTGGATTTTCTACTCCTTTTGGGGCAATTCCAAGCATGATAAAAATCATAGGCATTGGCCAATGGCTTTTATACATCATATCTCTTTATGCTTGATGCGTTATTTGATTGCCCCTATTAGAAACCAATGATATAATATGATTGTAAAAACTTTCCTTGTGTCAAAGCAAATTTATACTTATGGATAAATAGAGTTCACACTATGAGATTACAGAAAGAGTGATTGATAAGTATGAGATATTCAGAAAGCGTTTTACAATCTTGGACATCTCCACTTTCTCAAACTGAAGAGCAGCGTGTAGAAAATACTGTGCGCATGATCAGAGAGGCAGTTACATCATATTTTAAATTATCAGATTGCAGTATGAGTATTTTTGCGCAAGGATCTTACGCCAATAATACAAATGTCAGACAAAATAGTGATGTAGATATATGTATAATGTCTACATCGACAGTTTTCTGTAATTATGTTGAAGGTAAGACCGATAAAGACTATGGATACACTCCAGGGACTATTTCTTTCTATGATTATAAGGCTTATATCATTGAGGCCTTAAAGAATAAATTTGGAGCGGCTGCGATTACCATTGGAAACAAGTGCGTTAATATCAAAGCAAATAGTTATCATGTAAACGCCGATGTGGTCCCGGCTTTTCAGTATAGAGATTTTAAAATTATTAACAGTATTAATCCTCAGAAGTATATTGAGGGAATTAAATATCTTTCCAGCACTGGAGAACAAGTCATTAACTATCCAAAAGATCATATAGAAAATGGAAAACAAAAAAATATAGATACCAACCATGAATACAAAAAACTCGTGCGAATCATGAAGCATATTCGCAACGAAATGGTTGATAAAGGGATTGTAAACGGCGATAAAATTACATCTTTTCTAATTGAATGTCTCATTTGGAATTTACCAAATGATATAATCACAAACAGTAATACGTGGGCAGGTACTGTTCAAAAATCCATCGCTTATTTATGGAATAAAATTAACGATAACCAGCACAAAGAATGGGGCGAAGTCAGTGAAAGACTATATCTGTTTCATTCTAACCGAAAATGGACCGCTGAAGAAACAAAAAGTTTTTTATCTGACATGTATAATTTCTTGCAGTTTGGATGAGGAAAACCTATGAATGAAAATATCAAAAAATTTATTAGCATTAGTTTATGGGTTGCAGCCATTCTTTTGCTAATTCGCTGCTTTATTTCATGGGCCGATTTAAAAAGTATATTTGAAAGCCGAAATCTTAGTAATCTCTGCTATAACCTTTTTGGGTTTATTGGGGAAGCCATCGGCATAACCGGAATTATAATGGCAGTGTTTAATAAATGGGCCTGGCGTTGGAAGTGGCTAAGATGGACTCACAGTATTCCCGTACTTGCTCAAAAATATAGCGGAATATTTACATCTGATTATGATCAAATAGAGCGATCAGGATCTTTAACTATTAATCAGACATTTTTATCTGTAAACATACAATTTAGGACATCTGAAAGCAGCAGTCGAAGTTTAACCGCTTCCTTTAGCTTGTTAAATGGAGTGCAATATTTAATTTATACTTATCAAAATGATCCAAGAGGAGAAATTCAAGATCAAAGTCCTATGCATTACGGAACTGCAATGTTAAATGTCACAAACTCTTTGGAATTAGAAGGAAACTATTTTACAGGAAGAAAGACGAGAGGATCTATGAGCTTTAGCGCAATAGCATAAAATTTCAGATATATTTTTTGACTTGCCTTGCTATACAGAATTGAACCGATTGGATATATTGCTTTTAATGCAAAAATCGTGTCATAGTGATGAATCCTATGACACGATTTTTATCAATTTAAATTTCTACTTCCTCCATCTTCATCTAATCCTCAAAGGACTTTCTGGAGATGCGGATCATGTTGCCGATACGGGAGAAGGGGTGTCTTTGATATGCAAAATGAATCGGGTAATCTATTTTGTAGAGAGCGCACGAAAATCACCCCCTGATATCAACGCAGAGGGTGATTTTTGCGATATTCCGCACTATCCAATGAAATCAGGAGCGGCCAATAGATTCTTGATCTGCTGGGCCATTATAGCTTTGCGCTGCTTATAAAACTCTTCGAAATGATCGAATTCCAGTGGGACATTTTCCGGGATCAATGCCTGCAAATAAAAATCTTCTCTTTGCTTTTCGTTCATGTCATTACAATAATCGAGCAGAGACATAGCTGATTTACTGCCGTTGCTTCTGCCTTCCAGCAGTTGAAGATTTGGCAATCGATTCCGAAGAGATCTCCATCGTTTCCATTCGTCAATGGATATGGCGGGTGGCTTGCTTTCAGAAAAGCGGCTTTCCGGATGAAGATGGTCCTGTTCATAGCGATAAGCGCTGCTTACCCAGTCCAGACCCAGGTAATATAGCACCTCACCTGCTACACGGCTGCCTTTCTCTGCATTCAATACATCCTCTATACGACCATCTGTAACCCGAAGTTCGCCAATCAAATCCAACATATCCACAGTGATTTCATAGTTATTGTTGTTGATATAATTTTTCATCTGCTGCAGTTTGCTGGTGGTACCGGATTGGAAGTAAGTAAAGAAGATTGCACGAGTCAGATAGGCCAGGATAGCTTCTTTGTTCTGCGCATAATCATTGTTCCAGTAAATAAAGTAGATGATTGGCAGCAACACGTTCCAACTGCCAGAAAACCGGCTCATATCGATTCGCAAGTCTTTTAGTAATGTCGCCAAGCGATTGAGTGTTACCTTAAAATCGCTCCAGTTGTTTTTTAAATCTTCTGCAACCTTTTTTGTAATATTGGATTTTACCACATCGCCGTACAGCATTAGAGCCGTTCGGATAATAAAGTCTGTACCAAAGTGCGCATACGCTCCCACAAGCAACTTTCCAAATTCAGTTTTTGCGCTGGGCCAATATGCTTCCAAAATAGACATGGTAATTTCAGACTTTTTCAATGCTCGGCCACCACTGTTAAAGCGAACGAACATCTCCAGCGCATCGTCTTGAGACATGTCTTTGATTTCCGTATATCGAATCAGTTTTTCAACAAATATTTTGCGGTATAGCTTATTTAGAATTGCTCTGGCGTATTCTTTGCTGTCTGCCGGAACATTGGCGATGGCATCCTCAATTGCTCTTTCGCGAGTCTCTTCACTTTGGAACTTTGGTGCAAGAATATTCCTTACTTCAAACTGCGTGGGGCTGAGCCTACCGATTTTATCGCTGAAACGAATATCGAATTTCTTACTGTTATATTCTTCTTCATCGACATCGATTTTGTGTTTGTTCAATTCGATAAGCAATTTCGTCATGATGATATTTCCAGTTTTTTTGCGGGCATAATTCGGCCGAATACTGGTTTCGCCGTATAATGATACCAACAATGATGTCAATCGTTGCTGCCCATCCAAAACAGCAGTATCCGTAAATTTGGTATTTATACTCATCAACTCATAATCGGCGCCATCTGCCTGTTTCTTGCTGTCAAAGGTAACTCTGGAGCGGAAATTACAAAAGAATGTATCCCAGCTAACATTCGAATCATCAACATGCCAAAACAAAAATGTAGCGATGGGGTAGTCCAAAAGAATAGAGTCCCACAATTTTTCTATTTGGCTCATGCTCCAAACGAACTGTCGTTGGAATGCTGGCATTACATATTTTCCCTCTTTAATCCCATTAAGCGCTTCATATATCGTAATACTTTCATCCTGGAGCCGACTCATATGTGCGACCTCCTATCTCCACCGGAAATTGCTTTATTTTACCATGTCGTGCTACATAATACAACTAATGCAACCAACCATTATGAATAATATCCACGTAAACATTTGCAATAGCCCAAATTTGTTTCCGTTCAAGATATGCCTCCTGGTGGGAAATACTTTTCGAAGCAAAATCTGAAATCCATGATATAATGGTAACACATAATCACAATAGGAGGCATTGCTATGCGCAAGAATTTTGGAGCCAAGCCCTGGACCTATCCCCAGCCGGTCTTTATCCTGGCCACCTACAATGAGGACGGCACCCCTGACGCCATGAACGCGGCCTGGGGCGGAATAAGCGAGGATAAAGAACTGAGCATGTGCATCAGCGAAGGCCATAAAACCACCGCCAACATCCTGGCCCGCAAGGCCTTCACCGTGAGCATGGCCACGGTGGAGCAGATGGTGGCCTGCGACTATGTGGGCATTGAGTCCGGCAACAAGGTGGCGGACAAGGTGGCAAAGGCCGGCTGGCACACCACCAGGTCGGAATTTGTGGATGCGCCCCTCATCGACGAGCTGCCCATGGCGGTGGAGTGCCGCCTGGTGAACTACGACCCGGAGAGCTGCCGTCTGGTGGGCGAGATCGTCAATGTGAGTGCCGACGAGTCTGTTTTGGGCGCTGACGGGAAGATCGACCCGGACAAGCTGCGGCCCATCACCTTTGACCCCATCTACAACACATACCGGGTGCTGGGCGAGAAGGTAGGCAACGCCTTCCGGGACGGCGTCAAGCTGAAATGACCGACTGATTTGCTCCAAGATAGGAATGCGGGACGGAGGTTTGACCTTCCGTCCCGCATTTATTTTGACCGCCGATTACCGCCGCCCCTTCTTCTGCCGCCTGCGGAAGTCCTCCTCGATGGCATCCTTCCAGTGCTCGTCCAGGGGTGCACTGCACCGGACGGCGGCCACGGCCTGACCCACCACCTCGTAGTTGAGGCGGGTGCCCTTGCTGTCGCAGTGGTAGTTCACCGCTCGGTCGGGGGCGATGCCCAGGTGGCCCGCCGTCTCCACCGCGTCGATGTTGGCCCCCAGGAAGAGAAACTCCCAGCCGTATTTCTCCTTTTGGCGCTGGATCATGGCCTTCACCCGCCGGGCGGAGTAGCGGCGGCTGGCGTTCTCCATGCCGTCGGTGGTGATAACGAAGAGGGTGTGCTCCGGCACATCCTCGGGCCGGGCATACTTGTGGATGTTGCCGATGTGGTGGATGGCCCCGCCGACAGCGTCCAGCAGGGCGGTGCAGCCCCGGACATAGTACTCCTTGTCGGTGATGGGCCGAACTTTGCCCAGTTCCATGCGGTCGTGGAGCACCTCGGTCTGATCGTCGAAAAGAACAGTGGAGACAAACGCCTCGCCCGGTTCCTCCTTTTGCTTTTCGAGCATGGCGTTGAAGCCGCCGATGGTGTCCCCCTCCAGCCCCTGCATGGAGCCGCTGCGGTCCAGGATGAACACCAGTTCCGTCAAATTCTTCTTCATAACAAATCCCCCTATGCTGTGTTGTTTGGCTTACAAGCACAGTATAGGGGGATCTCGCTTTCAATGGGTCGCCTGGCAGGCGACAACTATTTTCGCAGGATCTTCTCCATGGGTTTTCCCTTGGCCAACTCGTCCACCAGCTTATCGAGATACCGGATGTCCCGCATAAGCGGGTCCTCGATCTCCTCCACCCGGATGCCGCAGATCTTGCCGGTGATCAGCGCCCGGTCCGGGTTCATGGCGGGGGCGTTCCGGAAGAAGTTCCCGTAGCTGGTGTCGGACTGCGCCAGTCCGGCCAGCTCCTCCGGCGTATACCCGGTGAGCCATGCGGTGACCTGATCCACCTCGTCCCGGGTGCGCCCCTTTTTCTCTGCCTTGGCTACCAGCAGAGGGTACACCTTGGCAAAGGCCATTTCTGTTATATCCATCCGCGGCATGACTTATCCTCCCAGCAGGCTCTGATCGAAGGCGAACAGGGCTTCGTTGATCTCGAAGATGTTGTAGTTCTGGTGGGCGATGAAATACTCCACGATGATGTCGAACTTGCTGGCGTGGGAGAAGGCAAAGCCCGCCTTCTCCAGCATTTCACGGGCCTCCTCCAGCGGCAGCTCCAGCGCCACGGCGAAGGCCATGGCGGTGGGCTTGGAGGGCTTGTAGTGGACATCCGAGCGGATCTTGGAGAAGAGCTTGCGGTCGATGTTGGCCTTTTTGTAGCACTGGGCGTCGGTCATGCCCCGCTCGTCGATCTTGCGCAGCAGCATCTGGGAAAAGCTCTCGTCCAGCTTGCTGAGGGCCTCGTCCAGGCCGGAAGCCCCCATGGTGCAGGGAGCGGGCATCCACTGCGGCTCCTCCGCGGGCATGGATTCCAAGGCCATCCGGCGGCGCTGGTTCTCATGGCTGTCGGTGTGGGCATCCACATAGCGGTCGTCGATGTAGGCGGCGATGTCGGCAAAGAGTTTGCCGCCGATGGTGTAGGCGGCCCGGTCAAAGATGACCAGGTACACGGTCATATCGTGGGAGAGCAGGAACTCCCCGATGGTGTCCACCGCCACCTTCAGCGCCTGATCCTTGGGGTAGCCGTACACGCCGGAGGAGATCAGGGGGAACGCCACGGTCTCGCACCCGCCCGCCAGAGCCAGCTCCAGAGAAGAACGGTAGGCAGAGACCAGCAACTCCCGCTCCCCGTGGCCACCGCCCCGCCAGATGGGGCCTACGGTATGTATGACGAACTTTGCCGGCAGACGGTAGCCTTTTGTGATCTTGGCCTGTCCCGTTTTGCAGCCGTTCAGGGTGCGGCACTCGGCCAGCAGCTCCGGCCCGGCGGCACGGTGGATGGCACCATCCACACCTCCGCCGCCCAGCAAGCTCTCGTTGGCTGCGTTGACGATGGCGTCCACCTTCATGGTGGTGATATCGTTTCGTACAATTTGCAGGGGCATGACGGCACCTCCTCGCATTCTGGTGTTATCGTACCACAGATAGGCCTGCCTGGCAATCTGCGACCGCAGGCCGTGCCTATAAAGATATAATCTTTAATACAAGTTTGTCCGCCGGAGAAGTGTATAAAACAGCAAAAGCCGCATGAAACAAGGTGCTTCTTACGGCGTTTGCTGTATTTATCGGAGTTCAATTTGTCCCGTCAGAGCACAGCCAAGGTGTACCCAATGCTGGCACTTGGACTCCTGTGTGGCTGGTTCATAGAATAATTAAAAGGTGTTAGTCAACAACTTCAATCCACCCATTATTCAAGCACATAGTCAGGTTATACTTGACATCCTGACCGGCTTTATCCCCACTCTCAAAATTTAAGACTACGTACTCTTCGTCGCATCCAACTACGCGTGCGTAGGCTCTCTTTGATTTGTGGAATACTTGTCTTCCGATGAGTTCACCATATGCGCTTGTATCGCTCTGCAGTTCTTCCTCCTCTGGTTCTACAGTAGGTGGAGGAGTTTCTTTCTTCACTTTCTGCTCAGAAGTAGCAACCTTTCGCTCAGGTGCTTCTGCTGTTGGTTTCGGCTTAGGCTTGCTTACTATTTGTGATGATGCTTTGCGTTCCTCTGTGGCCTTCTTTTTCAGCTTAAGCAACTCTATGATTTCGGCGATATGAGTAGGTGTGAACCAGAAGTCATAATCGTTAATGGCAACTGAGACGTGGTCATTCTCCTCAATCTCGTTTTCACACACATCAAGGATGGAGTCTATGAGCCGGTCTGCCAGGCACTTATTATTTCGCAGTGTTCTGAACTTTGCAGCACAATTTGGACAAAGACAGACATTCAACGGGTCAAGCTCTACATCCGGCTTTTGTTCCAACTGGCACATTTCCACATTGGAGAACGGCTTGTGGCACAACTGACAGGCATACCGATAAGACGAGTTCACTCGGTACATATTCATCAAGTATGCGCGGACATCGTCTTGCGGTCGGCTGACGCGAATACGTCTCACAACAGTTGCATATACGGTAGGGCTGGCATAGGACAGTATTTGAGCGGCATGCTTCTTCAGCGCCTCCCAGTTCTTAACGGAAACGGTTGGGAACTCAAATTCGTCCTCCTTAGATTGGTCTGTAGAACTTTCTTGTAGAGACAGACCACCAAATTCGCGGCTGAGCTGCTCTGGTGTAATGTGAAATCGGCGCTCCAGCTCAATTTCAAAATAGGTTTGTTTTTTCTCATCCGGCAAGGCATCGTAATCCTTGACGATAGCCTCATACTGGTCAATTTTCCCTTTCTTAAATCCAAGGATGTCGTACAAATTTGAATCGAGGCTTACTCTCCCGTATAGCGACTTATTCAGATCATGCTTTGATATAGCCTTGTGCGAGACCAGTTCTCCGGATTCTGTATAGAGCCATTTTCCGTTCCAGTCGGGAAGACGCCAATTAGACCCATCCCTGTTTAGCGTATGGATTATATCTGCAGGTTCGTTATATTTATTTGGAGTTCCTCCGCCGATATAAACAGTACCAACAAGGCGCTCCATGTTCTCCTGCAGTGTCTTAAAAATCACCTGTGATTTTATTAAGGCGTCTTTAGCTTTCGCATGCTGGGAGATGTAAAGAAGGGCTGCCTCCAACTTATCAATACTAAGTTTCCAGCGAAAGGCTCCGGGCGTTCTCCACTCAGGCTGTCGTCCAGGATTGCCGGTATAGTATTCACCCCAGATTTTTTGATCTCCGGTGACGATTTTGTCCGTAACACCAAGCAACCGAAGGTCATCAAAGGTGATTCCAGCTGATTGGTATGCGTCAAAATCGACGAAGAAGATATCCTGTGCAATTCCCTTGTAGTATTGCTCCAGCAACAGGCCGGTTTCAGACTGCGGAAACCGAATGACCTTTGAATATGGCCGCACCCAATACGCCTCGTCTCCTGATCGGCACTTTATGTAGAACGCTTTCCGGGCAATCTGTCTCAGGTCACCCTCATAGTCAGCGTCCCTAAGATACTTGACAAGGATGTGTATGTCTTGAACGTGTTCCTCAAATGAGCCGTTAAAACCTGCGCCAGCATACCGCTTTCCAAGAGATTTTACAAAGTGCTCATATTCGTTGGGCATTTTCAGATGCAGCACATCCTCAAAAAAGGAACGACAATTCTCAAATAGATATGGATGGACAAGTTCCACCTCGGCCTGCATTGCCTTCTTTGACGGAAGGAATACATTGGGCAAATAAGAAGACGTCGATTTTCGGTATGGAGCAACCATACGGCCAGATGCTGTACGGACAATCACAGCATCAAGTATGTTTCTATAGTTCGATTCGGAAAAAATATTCGGGACTGTCTCATATAACTTGTAGAGCCTAATGAGCCAGTCATTTTCTCGATTTTCCAAAAAACTGTGATTATCGTTGAAGTAGCTTCTCAGATCTTCCGGACGGATAACCTCGATTTCCAAAAGACTGGAGAAATAGGAGAGCACATCTTTGTACGGGCCTGTTTCTGTCAAAGACACAGGAAGCCATTCATAATGCTTTTTGTCGTTGATAAGCTCCGAGATTAAATCGCTGGGAAACAACTCGGCAATTTCTCTGCCTCTCGCAATCACTGCATTGGCAGCCTCGGTATAGCCCGTCCCATCTTTAACTGGCAAAACGCGCTCTGACAAAAACAAATCCAGTATTTCTTCGTATAAAGGATAGAAAAGCGGATAAATGTCAAAGTTATCCTCATCAAGAGGCAGAATCCGAATCAGGCTCAAGTCGAGGAGCCCCATATCACGCAACTCAAGAACACTCAGTCTAAGTAGCTTCGCCGCTTGTTTAGCCAGTGCTTCGTTCTCCTCTTCCTCAGCAGGAACACTGCTTCGGTTCGGAGTTGTGCGGAATGGACCTTGGATAATGAAGTCAAGTTTACTTTCGGTCTCTGTCGGGAAGTAAACAGAGATGTACGGATTCTTTGCCTTTTGGAAAGTAGTTTTCCCGTCCTTGTCTGTTGTAGTTGTAAAGGCAATGTCGATTGTGCGGTTTGATACTCTCGAATCAATTGGCATCGAGAATTTGATGAATGATAGAGACTTGTCTGGCTTATTATCTTCTGCTTCAATTGCTGACACACGGGTACAGTGGTCATTTACCGGCTCTGCATCGAGTAAATACTCTCCAGATGCCTCTTTGCCCGGTATCTTGATTTCGTACTCAATGAACGCAAGGTGCCGCATGAAAAGAAGTGTGGTCACACCAAGATTCTTGAGTCGCTTTGTAATAGCTTCATTTAGTGTAGCCAGATTCTTAAAGCCTGAGAACTGGAAGCCAACACTATATGGAAACACGAAAAGAGTCGTATAATCAGCTGGGATCTCGACAGTAGGGATGTCCACCGGCTTTGTGAAATCTTTTATTTCTATGGCGAAAGGCTGGCAATTGTCTGCCAACTCCTTATTGCGCGGCGAACTATACAGCCTGACAGTTTCACATATGCCAAAGACCGACTTGAAGCCAACACCAAATTCACCGATCTGGTTTAAATCCTTTACTTTGTCCGATTGACCTATATCACATAGCCCCTGCAGGTTCTCCACAGTGAATGCTTTCCCATCGTGCATCACTTCCATCCTGTCAGGGTATTGGACAAACCGAATTTCAGTCGCTTCTGCGTCTTCCGCATTCTGGAGCAACTCATATACAAAGTGAGATTTATCAGTATAGAGTTGAATTATCCGTTCGAGAGACCGCCTGAGCATACCGTCTCTATCTTGATTCTGGAGAATTGTATCAGCTACATTCAAAGCGCCCACCTCTTTACTTAACTGTGATAACCCCGTTTGCAATCAATGTAGTATGTATGTCTGCCTTAGCAATTTTCGCTTCAATCTCTGCGACCTTCTGCTGGTAACGCTGTGTGGCGTTTTCTAATTCAGACCGATGCATAGTTGCAATCCTGTCATCACCAGCCTCAGCAATTTTCCTTTCCAAGACTAATTTCCGATTTCGGTAATTGGTCTTTAGGCTTTCTAATTTATAGCGAGCGACTTGCCTGGTAGCCTCTGTATGCTGGGTTTTCTCAGCTTGCCACATCCGAACATGGTGTTCCTCCAAAGCATCCCATGCTTCCGGCTTTAGCTTCGAAGAATAATCCACTGCAGCAGCTGTCAGGATATATTCCGGAAGTTCTGCTGCAATTCGCGGTTCTTCACAGATTGCGACTAATCTGAAATTTGAACGAATCCCAACATAATCCCACGCATAAATAGACATCGGGTAATCACCAGCCGGGATCTCATCAGAGTAATACTCCAAGTGAATATAAACGAGCTTGTTGGTTGCAAAGTAGGAAGCAGCTTGTTTGACCAGCGGGTGTACCGGAGTAATGAAAAAGGCTGTTCGGTTTTTCTCGGCGGCTTCTGGTTCAAAAGTAATCGGGTGGTTCGGGTTGTTGCCCTTAAGATAAACCTCCCATTTCCTACGCAGACTGTTCCGCAAGCCGGTCAAATTTCTGAGGTCAGACAGGATTTCAGAACGCGCCGCTGCGCTGAGACGCAGTGTTTTTAGCGCACCATCACCAAGGATATAATTGCTACCCCCTAAGCGGCGATCAAGATACATCTCTACAAGGTGCTGAATGCTTCGAGCCGAAAGGAAGGGACTTTCTGCCTCCTGGATTTCCTTTGATGTTGTATAGTTCGACAAGTCGAACCCGAACAGCTCCTTCTCCTCGTTCTCCAGCTTGTTCAACTCCTGAGCCTTGCGCACCTCATTATCAGCCATCTGCTCCAGCTTTGCTTTTCGCTCTGCATCCGTAAGGCTCGTATCCAGTGCAATCAGCTCGATTTGCCTGCCGATTTCGCCGAGAATCTCCTCACACTCACCGATGCTCCCTTCAAAGACACCGATGCGAGAAAGGCAGCGGTCATAAATATCGGCATCCACTGTATCACTGGTGATAACATTATAGATGTTGACGACTTCACTCCCTTGGCCTCGGCGATCGATACGACCGATACGCTGCTCGATGCGCATGGGATTCCATGGCAGGTCATAGTTTATCATCATGTCACAGAACTGATAGTCCAAGCCTTCAGAGCCAACTTCAGTGAAAAGCATGATGTCAATGGCTTCCGGGTCGTCCTTCGGGAGTTCAAATCGTGCCCGGAAATCCAACCGGTCATCATTTTTCACACTACCATCGATTTGCTCGACACGAAGTCCTGCTTCTTGCAGTTTTCTCTTGATATAATATAGTGTGTTGCGGAATGTGCTGAACAGGATGATTTTATTGTTTTCAGATTTCTGCTTTTCCTGGATAATCTGGAGCACCCCATCGAATTTCGGGTCGTCCTCCGGTAGGTTATCCGCCATTTCCAGAATGTTCTTTGCAATAGAGCGGAAGGTCTCCAAATCCATCTCGCTGAACTCGCCATCATCGAAATCGAACTCTGGGTCGTCTGTCATCTGCTCGAATCTGCGGTCAATGATAGTGCGAATGTGCGGAGCGAGACCAAAGATGCAGCTTGCGGCCTGACGGCGAATCGTTGACATCATAAATTTGACGCCACGTCCACCGTGCAATTTGGACAGCGCTGCCACTTCAAATGTCAACAGCGCATCATGGAGTTCCCGCTGCTGATCAGTAAAATCACTTTCCAGCGTGTGCGTTCTCCGAATGCAGAAATCCTGGATGTCTTTTCTGCGCGTCCGATTGAGCATCATATTGAAGCTGTGGAGGGACTCAATATCGGTAATGAGTTTTACCCTCTCCTCACGGGTGATGGTATTCTGTCTAAGAACCTTCCGGATTTGCTCAAATACCGGATTGCTTGCAATTACATTCTCACCCCATTGGGTCGTGAGAACACTGTCCAGCATCTCCAGTGCTTCCGCTTTCCAGTTTTCCTTTGCAGATCGAACGATGTGGGCGCACCGTGAGATATACGGATTCGGACGCGACATCATCGTGAAGCTCTTCTTATCGATTACGACATCCGGACGCAGCAGATTAAGCAGCGTGTATAGGTCGTCATCACTTGTTTGCAGCGGAGTCGCGGTCAGCATTACGACAGCGTCTGCGTGCTGGCAGAAATAATGGACGCACTTATATGCAAATGCCTTATCCTTCTCCATGCTGCCGTTGCGTAGATGGTGGGCCTCATCAATGATGACCAAATCAAAATGCGGCGCCGGATCTAATTGTTGAAGACCGAAACTCTTATGATTTTTGGATCGATTTCCTTGATATGTCCTTGCGTCCAGAATGGAATACGGTACGATAACCTTCCCATAGCGGGCAGGCCATTCACCGTCACGATCGGTATCAGAGATTATCTGACGAAGAGTATCGCCATCCAAGGGCGTGAACTCTTCATCGAAGCGCTTCATCTCATTTTCCCACTTGCGATCTGCAACGAGCGGCTTCGGGCAAATAATCATAATGTTTTCCAAATCAGAGCGGGCCTGCAGCTCCTTAATAATCAAGCCAGCCTCAATGGTTTTGCCAACGCCGACACTATCTGCAATCAAGATCCTTGGCTCATCTGCTTTTATCAGCTTTAATGCCGGTCTGAACTGGTAGGGCACAAAATCGATACGGGCAGCATTAAGAGAATACAGATTTCCAGCAGACGGATTGTTAATCTGATAGGCAGAGAGATAGCTTCGCAGAGTCCCAGAATCCACCCACTTATATTCAGGTGTGCTGCTCACCAGTGCGATTTGGCCCTCATAATAGGTCTTCAGCGCACCCTCGACGAACACTTCGTACTTCTTTGTGGCGCCAAGCTGTGTAACAGAAAACACCATACCCTTGGTATCCGGGCTGCCGACGATGTAGATGAGGCTTCTCTCTGTGATATCGTCCTCCTGTATAGGCTCCGGTTCCACTATGACCTCTGCTTGCTTTGGCATGGCAACGGTTGGGCGGAGCGCTGAATGCGGAGACGTTTCATCTTTGAATGTTTCAGGACGCTCCATCCTGGCTTTGAGCTGTTCCAAATCAGGGATCAGTTCGCTCTGGCTCATCTGAGCAAAAAACTGGATGAGGCATTCAATGTCCGATACGATGGTATCCTTGCCGGGAAGCTCTGCGCTGACGTGTGCCCAGTTGTTCCGGACGCCAATCATATCGCGGATGCATTCCCGCTCACTGGTCGGAAGATAGGCATAGCCGCGCATCGTGTACCACGACTTGTTGGCAACACGAAGGAGCGCTGCAAGGTCTAATTCTTCCAGCTTGGAGAGACCCTTTTTCTCAATGAGTTCTCTTTGGGGATAACTCAGATTGGAGAGTACGCACTCCTCCCACCAGTCTTCACCGGATTTGGGCAGCATCACAGAAAGCCACGACGCCAGTGCTTGCGCGGCATTGTGAAGGTAAGCGTTCATCCGGGAAATGATGTTCTCATCGTACATTCTGCTTCACCAGCCTTTTGCAAAAAATCCATTCTCATCAAAAACGTGGTAAATTCATCGTTGGTCATAGCACGGGAAACGTGGCCATGGACGGCGCTGTGAGGCACATCCAATCTCTTGATGGGCCCACTCAGAAGCCAGATAAGTTGCCTGCCAATACCGGGATTCTGCCGGACATTTTCAGCAGAATCCTTTGCCTTGGCCAGATCGTCTGTTTTGGTGTCGTCATGAGGTTCCAAATCATTCTTAATGACGCCTGTGACTATGTGTGTTCCTTCTGCCGCCCAATTTTCAACAGGATCTCGAGGCATTTTCTATAATATTTCATTTTATCGTATTCCAGTGCTTCCCGCAAGAACAAGTTACAAAAGTGGAAGCTATCTCCTGTAGGACTACAATAGATATTGGACAGAAGAATAAAAAAGGATGAAGGATAAGGCCTCATCGGTTATAGTTGGAGTTGCAGACAACAACTTGACGAGAGGGGGCCATATCCTTCATGAGCAAGAGTATAACAC
>CDYT01021919.1_pt1 | contig 16684 bp, 18 predicted proteins | sample 557541 | NCBI WGS metagenome assembly CDYT01 (sample SAMEA3182060, study PRJEB8094) | gut metagenome | biome: human; feature: gut; material: Stool; isolation source: human stools | place: Canada | collected 2013-01-15
AATTCCTAATTCCTCATTCCTAATTCCTAATTGAACTCCTATCTCCACTCTTCACTCTCGGCTCACAGCCTGGCCAGGATGGCGTCTCCCATGGCGGCGCAGCCCACCTTCTCGCAGCCGGGGCGCCAGATGTCGGCGGTGCGGATGCCGTCGTCCAGGACCTGGTTCACCGCGGCCTCGATGCAGTCCGCCTCCGCCGCCATGTCGAAGCTGTACCGCAGCATCATGGCCGCGGACAGGATGCAGGCGATGGGGTTGATGAGGTCCTGGCCGGCGATGTCCGGAGCGGAGCCGTGGATGGGCTCGTACAGTCCCCGGGTGCCGTCCCCCAGGCTGGAGGAGGGCACCATGCCGATGCTGCCGGTGATCTCGCTGGCCTCGTCGGACAGGATGTCGCCGAACATGTTCTCCGTGACGATCACGTCGAACTGGGACGGGTCCTTGCAGATCTGCATGGCGCAGTTGTCCACGAACATCTCCCGGTACTCCACGTCCGGGTACTCCGCCGCCAGCCGGTGCATCACCTCCCGCCACAGGCGGCTGGTGTCCAGCACATTGGCCTTGTCCACGCAGGTCAGGCGCTTCCGGCGCTTGCGGGCGGTCTCAAAGCCGATGCGGCCGATGCGCTCGATCTCATGCTCGGAATAGGGCATGGTGTCCACGGCGATCTTCTCGCCGTTTTCCTCGTAGGTTTTGTGCTCCCCGAAGTAGACGCCGCCGATCAGCTCCCGCACCACGATGAAGTCGATGCCCTTCTCCACGATGGAGGGCTTCAGGGGGGAGGCGTCGGAGAGCTGAGGCCAGATCCTGGCGGGGCGGTTGTTGGAATACAGGCCCATGCCGGAGCGGAGCCGCAGGAGGCCCTTCTCCGCCCGCTTCTCGCCGGGCAATCCTTCCCACTTGGGGCCGCCGATGGCCCCCAGCAGCACACTGTCGCTGGCCAGGCACTTGTCCAGCTCCGGCTGGGGCAGGGGGTCGCCGCAGGCGTCGATGGCCTCGCCGCCCATCAGGACTTTCGTATAGGTAAAGGTGTGGCCGAATTTCTCCGCCACCGCGTCCAGCACCCGCAGGGCCTGGGTGACGATCTCCGGGCTGGCGCAGTCGCCGTAGATCACCGCGATGTTCTTCTCCATGGTGCCGCCCCCTTACTGCGCCTGGATGCTGGCCATCAGGCCGCCGGAGCGGATGATCTTCTGGATGAAGGGCGGGAAGGGCTCCGCCTGGAAGGTCTCGCCGGTGGTCTCGTCGGTGATGACGCCGGTGTCAAAGTTCACGGACACCGTGTCCCCCTCCCGGATGGCGGCGCTTGCCGCCGGGCACTCCAGGATGGGCAGGCCGATGTTGATGGCGTTGCGGTAGAAGATGCGGGCAAAGCTGGCGGCGATGACGCAGGCGATGCCGGCGGTCTTGATGGCCAGGGGCGCGTGCTCCCGGCTGGAGCCGCAGCCGAAGTTCTCGCCCCCCACCATGATGTCGCCCGCTTGCACCCGGGTGATGAAGGTCTTGTCGATGTCCTCCATGCAGTGGTCCGCCAGCTCCCGGGCGTTCTGGGTGTTTAAGTAGCGGGCGGGGATGATGACGTCGGTGTCGATGTTGTCACCGTATTTGAATACAGAACCTCTTGCTTCCATGGTATCAGACCTCCCTGGGATCGGTGATGTGGCCCGTCAGGGCGCTGGCCGCCGCCGTGGCGGGGCTGGCCAGATAGACCTCGCTGTTCACATGGCCCATGCGGCCCACAAAGTTGCGGTTGGTGGTGGAGACGCACCGCTCCCCCTCCGCCAGGATGCCCATGTAGCCGCCGAGACACGGCCCGCAGGTGGGGGTGGAGACGATACACCCGGCGTCGATGAAGGCGGTGGTGTAGCCCCGCTCGATGCAGGCCTTGTACACCTCCATGGTGGCGGGGATGATGATGCCCCGGACGCCGTCAGCGATGTGGCGGCCCTTCAGGATCTCATAGGCGGCCTCCATGTCCTCGATCCGGCCGTTGGTGCAGGAGCCGATGACCACCTGGTCGATCTTGATATCCTTGCCGTCAGAGGCCGGGTGGGTGTTCTCCGGCAGGTGGGGCCAGCTGACGGTGGGCGCCAGGGTGTCCAGGTCGATGGTGATGGTCCGCTCGTACGCCGCGTCCGCATCCGCCTCGTACTTCTTCCATGCCCGCTGGCTGCGGCCCGTGAGGTACGCCTCGCAGGTCTCGTCCACCGGGAAGATGCCGTTCTTGGCGCCGGCCTCGATGGCCATGTTGCAGATGCACAGGCGGTCCTCCATGGTGAGACTCTTTACGCCGGGGCCGGTGAACTCCAGGCTCTTGTACAGGGCGCCGGAGACGCCGATGAGGCCGATCAGGTGCAGGATCACGTCCTTGCCGGACACGGGCCGCTGCAGGGCCCCCGTCAGCTCCACCCGGATGGCGGCGGGCACCTTGAACCACGCCTTGCCGGTGGCCATGCCGGCGGCCATGTCCGTGGAGCCCACGCCGGTGGAGAAGGCCCCCACCGCGCCGTAGGTGCAGGTGTGGCTGTCCGCGCCGATGATGCAGTCCCCGGCGGTGACGATGCCCTGCTCCGGCAGCAGGGCGTGTTCCACGCCCATTTTGCCCACGTCGAAGAAGTTGACGATGCCGTGCCTGCAGGCGAACTCCCGGCACTGCTTGGACTGCTGGGCGCTCTTGATGTCCTTGTTGGGCACGAAGTGGTCCAGGACGATGTTCACTCTCGTCTTGTCGTAGACGTCGCAAAAGCCCGCCTTCTCAAATTCGTTGATAGCCACCGGGGTGGTGATGTCATTGCCCAGCACGATGTCGAGATCCGCCTCGATCAGCTGCCCGGCCTTGACGGTCTCCTGCCCGCAGTGGGCCGCCAGGATCTTTTGTGTCATGGTCATTCCCATGGGTGTTTTGCCTCCATTTGCTTGAAAGTCTGTCGGGGTCTCCCCCGCCGCTCAGTGGTTGTTGATGGCGCTGACCAACGCCCGGACGCCCGCCACGATGATGTCCGTGTGGGTGCCGCAGCCCCAGGTCTCATTGCCGTCGGGCCACTTGAGGCCCACGTAGCTGCAGGCCCGGCTGTCGGTGTCCGGGTCCAGGGCGTGCTCGCTGTAGTGGATCAGGGTGAAGTCCATGCCCGCCGCCTGCTCGATGGCGTTGGCCACCGCGTCCAATCGGCCGTTGCCGGTGGCGCCGCACTGGATCATCCGGCTGCCCTCCCGCAGCGTCAGATTGGCGGAGATGGTGCCGTCGTTGTTCTGGGTGTAGTGGGCGGCGGTGACGCTCAGAGGATTGGTGTTGTTGACGTAGTTGTCCTCGAACACCTCCAGCACCTCCTGGACGGAGAGCTCCTTGTGGTCGTGGTCGCTGACCTCCTTGACCCGGTAGCCCAGCTGCTCCCGCATGTGGGGCGGCGGGTTGTAGCCGTAGTTCTGCTGCAGCAGGAAGCCGATGCCGCCCTTGCCGCTCTGGCTGTTGATGCGGATGACGTCCGCGTCGTAGGTGCGGTGGATGTCGTGGGGGTCGATGGGGATGTAGGGGCAGTCCCACCGGTGCTGGTGGTGCTCCTTCCGGTAGGTCATGCCCTTGGCGATGGCGTCCTGGTGGCTGCCGGAGAAGGCGGCGAACACCAGGCTGCCGGCGTAGGGGCTCCGCTCGTAGACGTGCATCCGGGTGACCCGCTCGTACACCTCGCAGATGTGGGGCATGTCGGAGAAGTCCAGCTTGGGATCCACCCCGTGGCTGTACATGTTCATGGCCAGGGTGATGGCGTCCACGTTGCCGGTGCGCTCGCCGTTGCCGAAGAGGCAGCACTCGATCCGCTGGGCGCCGGCCAGCACCGCCAGCTCCGCGTCCGCCACGCCGCAGCCCCGGTCGTTGTGGGGGTGGGTGGAGAGGATGACGGCATCCCGGTACTTCAGGTGCTTGGAGCACCACTCGATCTGGTTGGCGTAGATGTGGGGCATGCTCATCTCCACCGTCACCGGCAGGTTGATGATCATGGGCCTCTCCGGCGTGGGCTGCATCACGTCCAGCACCGCGTTGCAGACCTCCACGGCGTACTCCGGCTCCGTGCCGGTGAAGCTCTCCGGGCTGTACTCGAAGAGGAAGTTGCCCTCGTACTCCTGGCTCAATTTCTTGATGAGCTTGGCGCCGTCCACGGCGATCTGCTTGATCTCCTCCTTGGACTTGTGGAACACCTCCCGCCGCTGGGCCTCGCTGGTGGAGTTGTAGAAGTGGATGATGGCCCGGGGGGCGCCCTTCACCGCCTCAAAGGTCCGGCGGATGATGTGGTCCCGGCACTGGGTCAGCACCTGGATGGTCACGTCCTCCGGGATGCGGTCCTCGTCGATGAGCTTGCGGAGGAACTCGTACTCCGTCTCCGAAGCCGCCGGGAAGCCCACCTCGATCTCCTTGAAGCCGATCTGCACCAGCATGTCGTAGAACTCCAGCTTCTCCTCCAGGCTCATGGGGACCACCAAACTCTGGTTGCCGTCCCGCAGGTCCACGCTGCACCAGGCGGGGGCGGTCTCGATGTGGTCCTTCTGCGTCCACTCGTACACGTGCCCCGGCTCCACCGGCGGGGGATAGTAGCCGATCTGATATTTCGTCGCGTCCATCCTATCAAAGTCCTCCTTCTTGGATTTCGTCTTTGGAAGGAGGGCAACAAAAAATCCCATCTCTCCAAAGACCATCAGTCTTTGAGAGACGGGAGCAAAAATGCCGTACCCGCGGTACCACTCTCATTGCCGGGAGACCCGGCCACTCTGTACGATCGGCCCCTTTTGAAACAGGCGAATCGCGTCTGCATGATAACGGACAGCGGCCGTCCGCACCTAAAGGCGACGCCTCTCAGCACGGCTGCTCAGGGGCCAGTGACGCAGTTCCCGCCGCACCGCCTCGCACCACCCGGCGGCTCTCTGAAACAGGCCTTGGAATTGCCTTCTCCCCTTCATCGCATTTGAGGAATATGGACGCAGTATAGCAGATTTTTCGGAGGCCGTCAAGCGAAATTTTTTTCAGCGGCCGGACAAAACAGGGCCGGGCGGAGAGATTCTCCGCCCGGTCCTGCCGGGTTTTGGAGGGATTACAGGCCGTTCCAGAAGCGGTACAGCATCACCGCGAACTGGGCCCGGGTGGCGGTGCCGGCGGGGTTCAGGGTCCCCTGGCTGGTGCCGTTGAGGATGCCGCCGGCGGTGGCCCATTGCAGGGGCTCCACCGCGTAGGACGCCGCGCTCCCCGCGTCCGGGAAGCGGGACAGATCGCCCCGCTGGCCGTCATCGTAGCCGTTGGCCTGGGCGAACCGGAACAGCAGCGCCGCCAGCTGCTGGCGGGTGACCGCCGCGCCGGGGTTGGTGCCGTCGGAGACGCCGGTCTCCATGGCCCACGCCCGGGCCGCCGCCATGTCGGCGGGGGCCGCGCCGGACAGGCGGGCCAGAATCATCCACACCTGCTGGCGGGAGATGCTGGCCCCCGGCGCGAAGGTGCTGGCGCTGGTGCCGTTGACGTAGCCGTTCTCATAGGCCCACTGGATCTCGTCGTAGGCCCAGTAGGTCTCCGGCACGTCGGAGAACGTGGTCTCCCCGGTCTCCCGGACGAAGGTGACCGCAATGGTCACCCGGCCCCGGGGCTGGGTGAAGGTGTAGGTGCCGTCCCGGTTGGCCGTCACCCGCACGGCGTCGCCGTCCCGGTCGGTGACCGTCACGCCGCCCACCATATAGCCGCTGTCGGGGTCCGGGGTGATGGTGACGGTGTCGCCCGCCTCGGGGGTCCGGGGGCTGACCCGGATGGTGCCGCCGTCGGACACGTCCAGGGTGGGAGAGTAGGTGGCGGGGCCGCTGTCACCTGTGCTGTTACGTCCAAAGGTAATACTCAGAGTTTGCTCGGATGTTACATTGGTAAAGGTGACGGTATTCACCGCCCCTTGGCTTACACCATTCACACTCACGTCAGAAATATAACTTCCAGCGGTCGGTTGAATGATGATGGTCTGACTCTCCCCGTTGACTACCGGGATTGTGCCATCGTTGAGCGGTGCAGGGTCGAGTGTACCAGTACCCGAACCGATGAAGGTCACGGTGATGGGGATGAAAATGCCCCGATCAAATGTATATAGGTCCATGTTCTCAGAGAGAGAATTTCCTGAAAATGTGAGTTTGTGACCTTCACCAAATGTGACCGTTGCATCTTCACTATTTCCATTCTGGAAAAGATATTTTGCATCAATCGCATTATCTGTGATTGTAGTCTCTTCCGCATGATATTCTGTGCCCGAACCATTATTGTAGAACCAGATAGCTGGACCAGTCTCATTTGTGAGCGTGTTCCCGGTAACAATTGCTTCTTTGGCATTCGTCAGCTGAATCGCCGGACGGGTTTCGTGACTTACCGTAATCGTATTATTCGTGATGGACACAACACCATCTTCTGATTCAAACTGGATATTGACTCCTCTTTTATAGCCGGTGATAGTGTTGCCTTGGAAAATGCACCCTGTTCCCTGACCTTGCAGGAAAAACGCATATACCCCCTCACCAATATCTGAACTTGCCACAAATTCATTGTTGATAATCTTTTTGACCTGATTCTCAGAATCCGGGTCATTAACATAGGAATAGAGCTGATTGTGGAACGTGCAGTTTTCGATAACCAGCAAGGTTTCGTCGGCTCGTTTATCATTACCCTGGCTCTTATTATTCGTATTCCCGTTTGCAGACAGGCTTGTATTTCCTGTTGTGCTGGTAAATTCGATGTTAGATACGGTAAAACAACCCTTTTGAACAAATGTTTCTTCATATCCGCCAGCAACACTTGCGGAAATGCTCACAGTTCCGCTGATTTTGGCATCATCTGCTCCTGTGAGTTTCACATCGCTGATGCGGAATCCCTGTTGGTCTCCCCCAAGTGAAATCCAAGAGTCACTACCAAAGGGAACCTCACCGTGAATAATATATTCTAAGGCAGTAAGTGGGGATTTTTCCGCATCCGACGGACTATCGCTAGCTCTATAAAAAAATGGTCCCGCATTGGGAAAATCTGAGCCCAAATTATAACATCCGCCAGTCGAGCTGTAAAGGCCCGCAACCGCATCAGAAGCGGCATTGAGGGTTTCATAATGCTTATTCAGGGTCTCATCTGCTAATGTTCTCCGTTCAGAGTTGTTACGCCCGTTTGTTATCCATTCCTGATTATATGTTGCTCTAATTTCAACATAATTTTTGACCTGTTCGCTTCCTTCATCCTCCGCCCCCGCCGTCACCGGCAGCAGAGACAAGGCCAGGCACAGCGCCATGACCATTGCCAACATTCGTTTTTTCATTCACAACCACTCCTTTTCTTTTGATAGGCGTTCAGAGATCTTCATGTCCTACTTGTTAGGACATGGCAAGAGGTACCTCTTGCGCCGCAATGTATTTGTGCAAAATATGGATTCTGTCTCAATCTTAGCACAGTGCCCCTGCAAACGCAAGGGGCGGCTCCTATTTCTCCGCAAATTTTTCCCAAAAACAGGCAGGGCCCCCGGCCGCGTTGGCGGACGGGGGCCCATGCGCAGGAGTGGCGCTCTTCCCGGCGGGATGCCGCCGGGGCTGGCTGTTTAGCAGAATCCCATGGTCAGGGGGTTCACGTCCCCCTCCGGGGGCACGATGCACAGCAGGGACAGCTTGCCGCTGTCGGCGTTGGCGCCGAAGTTGTGGGGCAGGTTGGCGGGCACGTGGACCCAGGCGCCGGGGTGGAGCTCATAGGTCTCGTCCCCCACGTTGAAGAAGCCGTCCCCCTCGATGCACACGGTCCAGTGGCACCAGGGGTGGGCGTGGGAGTCAGAGGCGGCGCCGGGGGCCAGGGTGAAGCACCGCATCACAAAGTCGTCCCAGAACCGGCCGTCGGGGCCGTAGACGATGCGCTTTTCCGAATTTTCGATGAAGTGGCCGCCGGTGACCACCGGCAGGTCCGAGATCATGCCGCCGTACTGCATTTTCTGTTCCATGGTGTACTCGTCTCCTTTTATCATATGGGTTTGGTACTGCTCAATACTCCAGAATGACCTTGGGCTTTTCAAAGGGCACGCCGTTTTTCAAGGAGTCCCCCACCGGGCACCGCTGCTCCACCAGGTCGATCAGCGCCTGGACCTTGGCGGGGGGCGCGTCGGTCTTGACGTGGAACACGAAGCGGATCCGCTCGTAGCCGGGGCGGAAGTCCGTGTAGCCCATCATGCCGGCGGAGTCCATGTCGCCTTCCACCTCCACCCAGATGTCCTCCAGGTCCACCCGCATCTGCCGGGCAAAGACAGTGGCCGCCACCACCTGGCAGGCCCCCAGGGAGCACAGCAGCGCCTCCACCGGGCTCATGCCCGTGTCCTCGCCGCCGCTGGTCTTGGGCTCGTCGATGCGGATGGTGAAGTTCCGGGACTGGGCCTCCACGGCCACCTTCCCCACCCGCCGGGCCACGGCCCGGTTGGTCTTTGCAAACATCCTCGATGCCTCCGTTCTCAATTCATTAAGTAACTTAACTATCAGACAGTATAGTGTGTTTTCCCCTGGTTGTCAACGGATTTCGGGCTCCCAGCCTCATTTTTGGTGATTTCGATAAGCTGCTAACATTTTTTTGTGCAGCCTTCCCATTTCCTTTTCCCCCTGGCTCTGGTACCATAAAATCAGACATCTATTTCAGAGAATCGAGGAGGGTCCTGCCTTGGAAAAGACGGAAGCGTTCCAGACCCTGATGAAGAACCTCAACTACTTTGACCGCATCCTGAACCGCTACCAGAGCCTGCCCCGCTGGTACGGGCGGGATCTGCTGCTCTACTCCTCCGAGGCGGACCTGCTGGCGGCCATCGGGGACGGGGAGCCCATCACCGCCACGGAGCTGGCCCGGATGAAGGTCTCCACCCCCAGCGCCATCTCCCAGACGGTGAAGAAGCTGGACGCCAAGGGCCTGCTGATCCGGGACGCCCAGGACGGCGACCGGCGGACCGTCAGCCTCCGCCTGTCGGAGGCCGGGCGCCAGGTGTACCAGCTCCACCGCCAGCGGGAGGCGGACCGGTACGACGCCTACATGCAGGAGCTGGCGGACTACACGCCGGAGGACATCGCCCGGGCCGCCGCCCTGGTGGATTTTGTGACGGAGAAGTATCTGGAGGAGTTCCGCTCCCTGGATATGTGAGGTCCGGCCGCAGGCGAGCCGGGAGGGCATCCCTCCCGGCTTTTTCGCGCCGCCGGAGGGCGGCGGTTTATCAAATCTGTGTAAAATCCAGAGGCGGCGGGGCGGAAATCCGGGCAGAATCTCCCTCCCCCTCCGGGGAAAACTGTGGTATAATCGACGTAACTTGTGACGAAAGGCGGCGAGGGCGTGACGGCCAGCGGACAGAAAACGAAATTCCTGACCTGTGAGCGGAACTGGGTGTACTTCACCCTGACGGCGGTGGCGGGCTTCTGGGGCGCGTACACCTACCTGCTGCGGGGCAACGTGTTCTGCAACGCCCAGACCGGCAACGTGGTGCTGATGGCCATGGCCCTGGGCTCCGCCAAGTGGGCGGAGGCGCTGTATTACCTGATCCCCCTCTCCGCCTACATCCTGGGGGCCTTTGTGTCGGAGCTGATGCCCAATCCCGTCAAGCACCACCTTCCGGTCCGGTGGGACACCCTGCTGATCGCCATTGAGATCCTGGCCATCTTCCTCCTGGGCCTGCTGCCGGAGTCCGCCCCGGTGCAGATCGCCCAGGTGGGCATCAACTTCATCGCCTCCATGCAGTACAACACCTTCCGCCAGGCGGAGGGCATCCCGGTGGCCACCACCTTTGCCACCAACCACATCCGGCAGATCGGCGTGGGCCTGGCCAAGGAGCTGCGCCACCGCCGCACCGGGGACAAGAGCCACCGGCCCAAGCTGGCCCGCCACGCAGAGATGCTGTTTTTCTTCGCCTCCGGCGCCGTGGTGGGCACGGTGTTCTGCCACCTGCTGGTGGGCCGGGCCATCTGGATCACCGCCCTGCCCATGGCCGTGATCTTCGGCACCCTGCTCCACGCGGATCTGACCACGGAGCGGGCCCTGGTGGAGCGGAAGCCCTCCGGCCATTGACGGGAACTTTGGGCGGCCCGGTTGTGTCTCGTGTCAAAGCGTGATATACTATTCCCGATCATTGAAAAAGGAGACAGGAACGTGGAACTCTATCAGGACATTGATTTGCAGGACTGCCCCCTGTGCCACGGCCCGGGGATGATCGAAGAGGAGAACGGCTGGTGCCTGTATGTCACCTGCCTGGACTGCGGCTGCCGCACGGCGGAGCTGTCCTTCTCCACCCCGGAGGAGCGTCTGGCGGCCGCCAAACAGGCGGCCCGGTTCTGGAACGTGGGCAAGGTCATCCACACCGGTGTGGGTGACTGACCCCGCAGAGCGCAAAAAAGTCCCCCCGCTGCTGCGGGGGGACTTTTTTTGTTGGGCGTTCATTCAATGGCGATGGTATTGCTCTTGGGCAGCTCCTTCTTGCCGGCCTTCGGCAGGGAGATCTGCAGCACACCGTGCTCATACTTGGCGGAGATCTGGTCAGGCTCCACATCGCCCACGTAGAAGCTCCGGCTCATGGCGCCGGCGTACCGCTCCTGGCGGATGTACTTGCCCTTCTTGTCCTGCTGGTCCTTGTCCAGGCCCTTGGCGGCCTGAATGGTCAGGTAGCCGTCCTTCAAATCCAGACGGATCTCGTCCTTCTGGAATCCGGGCAGGTCCACGTCCACCTCATAGCTGTTCTCCGTCTCCCGGACGTCGGTCTTCATCATGTTTCTGGCGTGCTTGCCGTACAGGGGATTCCGGCCGCTCCAGCCGGGGAACATATCAAAATCATTGAAGAAATCATCGAACAAATTCTCACCAAAAATGCTGGGCAACATAAGTCATTCCTCCATTCTTTGCACTTATTTCTTGCCCTGCGGGAGGCGCCCCGTTTCTCTTTTCGGGCCCCTCTCTCTTGGAACGACTCTGTTATAGCACCATAAATTAGCACTGTCAAGGGAGAGTGCTAAAGTTCACAAAAGAAGCAAAATCTGTTCACAAAATATGCGATTTCTCCCGGTGGCCCCTTCTTATGCCCCGTCGGCCTCCCCCAGCCGCCGGAGCCGGGCCTGGTCCAGCAGTTCCACAGTGCCCCGGGCAAGGCGCACCATCCCCTCGGTCTGGAAGTACCGCAGCATCCGGGTGATGACCTCCCGGTGGGTGCCCAGGTGGTTGGCGATGGCCTCGTGGGTGATCTTCAGCACCGCGCCCCCCTCGATGGCGGACTCCTCCAGCAAAAAGGCTGCCAGCCGCCGGTCCAGGCGCCGCCACAGCACCTGCTCCAGCAGCCACATGACCTCGGAAAACCGGCTGGCCATCAGCTCGTTGGTGTAGTTGGCCAGGGGCGCGGAGGCCGCCATCAGCTCCTGGTACACCTCCGCCGGCAGGACCCACAGGTCCGTGTCCCGCTCCGCCTGGATGGTGACCGCGAACTGGATGGACCGCAGGATGCAGGAGGCGGAGAACAGGCACAGGTCCCGGTCAAACAGGCGGTAAATGGTGATCTCCCGCCCCTCGTCGGAGAGGATATAGGCCCGCAGCTGCCCGGACCGCACCAGAAGCAGTCCGGCGCAGTCCGCGTCCCCGCTGTGGAGGACGGTGCCCCGGGTCACGGTCCTGGGGCGCGCACTGGACAGGAGCCGCGCCTGCTGGTCCGGCTCCAATCGGTCCCACATGGGAAAAAAGTCCTGTACCGTCATGATGCCCGCCTCCTTGCTCGTGGTCTCCATCTCCAACGCCTCACACCGGCGGGTGGGGAATGGTGACCTTCTCCACCCGCAGCCGCCCTGCCTCCGCCTCCGCCAGCATCATGGTGATCTCCTGGTGGAACCGCCGTGGCCCGCAGGAGCCGGGATTCAGCCAGAGACGGCCGTCCCGCTCCTCCTCCGCGTACTTGTGGGAGTGGCCGAACACCACCGCGTCGATGCCGGTGAGGTCCGCCGGGACCTCCTTTTTGTTGTGGACCATGAAAAACGTCACGCCCCCCAGGGTGACGGTGACGGTATGGGGGATGTCCGCCGCCCAGTCCTTGTCGTTGTTGCCCCGGACCACGTACAGCGGCGCGTACTGCCGCAGCTGGTCCACAATGTCCCGCCGGTTGATGTCCCCGCCGTGGAGGATGGCGTCCACACTTTTCAGGCGATCCAGCACCTCCGGCCGCAGCAGGCCGTGGGTGTCCGAGAGAATGGCAAGCTTCATATGCTCTCTCCCTGTCCGCGGATCAGGTCCCGGTAAAAGGCCCGGGCCGCCGCCAGATCCGCCTCGTTGGGCCGGCCCTTGGCGATGCCGCCCACCAGCTTGAAGGGACCGAAGGTGTCATAGCCCCGGCAGCCGAAGGTCCCCAGCACCGGGCAGCCCCGCTCCGCCGCCAGCTCCCGCAGCGCCTGGGTGCCGGAGCCCTGGCTGCTCCCGTAGGTGCACACAAAAAACACCGGCTTCCCCTGGGGCAGATGCCGCCGGGCCCAGTCCAGCACGCTCGGGTGGAACTTCCCGAAATAGATGCCGGAGGCAAAGCCGATGCAGCCGCAGTCCTCCAGCTGAATGTCCCCGGAGGCGGCGGTGGCGTCGATCAGCTCCGCCTCCCCCTCCCGGGCCATGGCCTCCACTACCCTCCGGGTGTTCCCGTGGTGGCGGGAGGCGTAACAGATGACAGTTTTCATCAGCGTCCTCCTTAAATCAAAATGCCCTCGCAGTGGTCGATCTCATGCTGGATGATCTGGGCCGTCCAGCCGGTGAAGGTCTTGATCCGCTCCTGGAACCGCTCGTTCTGCCAGCGGACCTTGACGATCCTCCACCGCCGGGCCCGGCGGGTGCCGGTAAGGGACAGGCAGCCCTCCTCCGCCTCATAGGGCCCGGATTTTTTCAAAATCTCCGGGTTAAACATGACCTGACAGGTCCCTTCGTTGTCAAAGGCGATGATCCGCTTGTTCACTCCGATCATGTTGGCCGCCATGCCCACGCAGCCCTCCCGGTGGTGCTCCAGCGTCTCCAGCAGGTCTGCGGCAACCGCCAGATCCTCCGGCCCGGCGGGCTCCGCCTGCCGGGCCAGAAAGACCTCGTCCTTGCAGATGTCTCGAATCATTCCGCTCTCTCCTTGTGAAATCCGTTGTCCGAAGCTGGGGCTCCCCGCCCCAGTGCTCCCAGAAGGCCGGCGGCAAAGGCCCGGTGCCCCTGCTCTGTGAAGTGCACGCCGTCATAGGCCAGGGGGACGACCCACGCCCCGGCGTCGGCAAAGTGGATGCCCAGCCGCTCCGCCAGGGTCCGGCAGCACCGGGCAAAGGCCCGGGATGCTCCGATGAGGGCCGCATCCCGGACCCAGGCCCCCCGGGCCAGGGGCGGCGGTGCGATCAGCAGCAGATGGTCCCGGGGCAGCCTGACGCCGGCGAGGAGCTGCTCCAGCCGCCCGGCGGCCTCCTCCGGGCCGCGGCCCTGGAGGAGGTCGTTGGTACCCAGCATCACCACCAGCAGATCCGTGTCCGGCGGAAGGGGCGGCATCGCCGCCGGGATGGTCCGGCCGTTGGCCCCCCAGTTGCGGACGGCCCAGCCGGTCTCCGCCGCCAGAAGGTCCGCCCAGCGGTCCCGGGGGCCGTAGCGTCCCCCCAGGTAGGACCGGGGATCGTAGCCGTAGGTATTGGAATGCCGAAACAGATGACCTGCATCCCGCACCCTCTCTCTGTGGTCCCGGGGCCGCGCCCCGGCCGATGTTCCTATGATACCAGATTTCCCCGGAAAAGAAAAGACGGGCGGTATCCCGCCCGTTTCGCCGCCGCGCCGCCCGCTTGCCCCGCTCACGCAGCGGCACGAACCGCTCCATTGAAAGGCGCCTCCTGCAAAATGTAACAATTTGGTGAAATCTTTCCTGAGGTCCTTGCTTTTTCCGGGGGATTCCGGTATCCTGAAGTTCCCGTTTGGGGAATTTGACTGATGGAGGCGATTTCCATGCACCAGAAGGCTTTTCCGGTGATCGACCCCGTGGCCACCGGCGCGAACATCCTCCGCCTGCGCAGGGCGCGGGGCCTGTCCGTCCGGGCTCTCCAGGCCTACTTCGGATTTGAGGAGCCCCAGGCCATCTACAAGTGGCAGAAGGGCAAGAGCCTGCCCTCCGTGGACAATCTGTACGCCCTGGGCGCCTTGCTGGAGGTCCCCCTGGAGGAAATTCTGGTTTCCGCCAAACCCAAACTGCATCGGATCGTTTGTGAGCAGCAGGCAGACGCCTGCTGCTCACCGCATTTCCACGTCATGTTTGTCCAGCGGCGGTGGATGCGGCAGAAGCGAAAGGCCGCGTAGGCCATTTTCCGCTCCGCCTTCCGGCCGCCTGTCCCCGGAGGGACGGCCGCCGGTCCGCCTTGCGGTCATCTGCCCCAGAGGGCAGCTTCTGTCGTTCGCCCGTCCTCCCGGACGGGACAGCATGGAGATGTAAGGGCGTCAGGGTGTGTGGGGAATCGGCGTCATCGCGCAGAGCGCCGCCGCGCGGGGCGCTGCGGGAGACGATGGGGGAGATCCCATCCGGCTCTTCAGGCCGCCTGTCTCATCGCGCTGCAAATACGCAGTCATTCTTCTGTGCAGCACCATTGTTCGTCTGCACCTGAACCGGCTGCCGCGTGCCTCCCCTGCCGCATCCACCGCCGCTGGACCAGGGGCCGGGTCAGTCCCCGTCCCCGGTAAAGATGCCGAAGGCCTCCGCGAAGGTGTCATTCACGTCAAAGGGCCGGGTGTAGTCCACCTGGGTGGTGATCAGCACCGCGTCCAGCTCCGCGGACACCGCGTCCGCCTTCCGGCTGAGCGCCGCGCACATCTTCCGGATCTTGTTCCGGTCAAAGTGGATGGTGGTGACCCGCTTCACGTCGCAGTGGTAGGACACCTGGTTGCCCTCGTTGTTGAAGCAGTAGCCGGTGCCGCCGTTGGGGATCACCACCTCGGAGCTGCGGAGCCCCGCCATATGGCGCAGCAGCCGGGCGATGTCCTGCCGCCGGGCGTTCAGGCTCACCTGTCCGTCCAGACCCGCCGGCAGGTCCAGCCCCGCCTTGGCCCGGCAGATGGCCACGGTCAGCTTCTCCCGCTCCTCCAGCAGATACAGCAGGAACTCCGCCACGGCGGTGATCTGCTGGCTGTACTCCGTGCGGGGCGCCTCCTCCGTGGTCTCGTCCTGGAAGTCCTTCATAACCTTTCTGCGCAGATAGGTGTTCTGCACCCGGGTGATGTTGTCATCGTCGCCCAGGATGGACTGGGCCTCCTCCATCAGGGACTGCAGCTTGTTCTGGAACCGAAAGGCCTCCTTCAGATTCATCTCATGTCCTCCTTGTCTGGCTTGATTCTGGATACATCATAGCGCAGAACAGGGGCGCTGTCATTGAACTGGTGGTTGAATGGGACGCCCGGAAAAGGGGCAGCGTTTTCCCAGGCACTGGCTGTTGCGGCCGCTGTAGGAACAGACGGGGACCGTCCGCGCCATCTCCACGCCCAGGTGCTCCCGGACAAAGTCCACAGCGGCCAGAATGGCCAGCCAGGAATCCCGCTTGCAGCACCGGGGGCCGCCCACTTTGCCGATGCTGTCCAGGGCCCGGGCGGTCATCTGGTTGCTCAGCCCCCAGGGCTCCCGGGCCAGAGGCGTGGACACTGTCACGATGGCCAAAAACTGCCCTGCGCTGATCCCCGCCCCGCAGGCGCCCCAGAAGCCGCAGGCCCCGCCGGGGACGGCTTTGCCCCGGCTGTACATCTCCCGGAGGGCGCTCTCCAGGTCCAGCTGCCCGCCGGCGTTTTTATAGGCGGTCAGCAGCGCCGCCCCCACCATCACATGGTGCTCCGGCCCGTGCATATGGCAGAAGGGCAGGTCCATCATCCGGCGGAGGATGGCGGCGGGGTCCGTGGAGGTCTCGGCCAGGCAAAGGCCGAAGATGCTGTCCATGCCCTGGGTGTGGCAGTCATTGCACACATAGTGGCCGTTGACGCAGCGGGTCTTGCTGGGCTCCTTTTTATGGCAGATGGCGCACTCCATGACCTCATCCTGGACCAGATATTCCAGCGGCGCTTTGCAGATCAGACATTCATCGATGTTCACGCGGATGGCTCCTCCCTGTCCCCGGTCGGGACGTTGTATCGGTCTCTCTATTATACAGGATTCCCCGCAGACAGCAAGAGGGACACAGCAGAGCTGTGTCCCTCTTTGGTTGAAGCGGTTCAGCCCACCTGGTCCCAGAAGCGGTAGAGAATCACCGCGAACTGGGCCCGGGTGGCGGTGCCGGTGGGATTCAGCGTCCCGGCGCTGGTGCCGGCCACAATGCCGTTGGCCACGGACCACTGCATGGGCTCCTGAGCGTAGCCGGAGACCGTGCCCGCGTCCGGGAAGCTGGTCAGGGCCTCCCGCGCGCCGTTGTCGTAGCCCATCATCTGGGCGTAGCGGTACAGCAGGGCCACCAGCTGCTGGCGGGTGACGGCATTGCCGGGATTGGTGCCGTCGGAGATGTCATTCACCATGGCCCACTCCCGGGCGGCTGCCATGCTGGCGGGATCAGCGCCGGACAGCCGGGCCAGGATCATCCACACCTGCTGGCGGGTGATGCTGCTGTTGGGGCTGAAGGTGGTGGCAGAAGTGCCGTTGACGTAGCCGTTGTCATAGGCCCAGGCGATCTCGTCGTAGGCCCAGAAGCTGGC
>CDYT01034751.1_pt1 | contig 16292 bp, 17 predicted proteins | sample 557541 | NCBI WGS metagenome assembly CDYT01 (sample SAMEA3182060, study PRJEB8094) | gut metagenome | biome: human; feature: gut; material: Stool; isolation source: human stools | place: Canada | collected 2013-01-15
TTAACATCGGTTCGAATCCGGTACGGGTCACCACAAAGCTCTTGACAAGAGGGGCAAGATACAATATAATACAGTTTGTTCTCCGGCAAAGCCGGATGACATAGAGTTGGTGCTGATTAGGGCGAGGGTCCACCCGTTCCCATTCCGAACACGGCAGTTAAGCTCGTTCCTGCTGACAATACTTGGCTGGCGACGGCCCGGGAAGATAGGTAGCGCCAACACCGAAAGACGATGGTTCAAAGAACCATCGTTTTTTGTTTTTGTTTTGATACGGCTTTGTAATTCTTTTCCGCCAGTCCCATGATATAGTTGAGAAAAACATATGGAAAAGCGGGGGTGAACTTGTGAAAAGGCAGATGTGGATCACTGGCATTCTGGCAGTGGCGCTGCTGGCCGGATGCGGCGCGGAATCGTCAGAAGGCAAGTCAGAGCCAGCAGAAGTGCCTAAGGAGCAGGCTGATGAGCTACCTTCGGGACCGACTCCGATGCTGCTGACAGAAGAGGCGCTGGCGTATATGTACCAGGACGGACGACCCAATGGATTCGACTTCGGCGGGGTGGAGGTGGGCGGCACCTTTTTCTATGAGTTCACCCGCCCGGAGGAGCCGGACTTCTCCCTGCGGATCAGCGAGGACGAGGAGACGGCCATTGTGCGCTATCACGGACAGACCATGAGACTGCATGACCGGACGGCCCCTAACGGCTCCCTTTTGGGGTGGCATATCTCCGCTGGCTTCGGCGGCCTGGTGTCCGGCTATGGGATGCCCTTCTGGGTGGACATGACCGGGGACGGCCAGCCGGATCTGCTGTATCTGCAGGGCGGGGGCGGGACAGGATTTCACACGGACTGGTGCGTCGCCTACGACATGGCCACGATGACGGAGATCCCCATCGTGGAGCCGTGGGAGGAGATGGCGTCGTCCATCTCAGTGGAGCCGGTGGAGTGGAAGGACGGCAACATCCTCTGCCGGGTGACGGACAGCGACGAGCAGGTCTATTCGGGATTCCAACTGGCCAATGAGGAGACCTGGCGGGAGTGCGCATATGTCCCGGGAAAGAGCGGCTATACCACCATCGAGATCCTTGCGGAGACAGCGGAACTGCAGGTCACGATGTTATTTGGCCTGGAAGGCCCCCACATTTATGGCGTTTATATGGGGGAGCTCAAGGCAACGATGGCCTATGACGCGGAGGAAAACGCCATCGTCCTCTCCGGGCCCATCACCGTGTCGATGTTTTCCAACGGGGAGGCGTAGTGCGAATGCAGACAAACCCCAATATCAAACAGCTCCGGCCGCCCATTCACCGCAGCTGGCTGCGGCTCCGGCTGGGGAAGGCCTATTACAGCGGCAAACGGCATCTGCTGTGGATGTCTCCCCGGTTCCACTGGGCCAAGAGACGGCAGACGGAGCGCCTGCCCTGCGTGCAGTTCTCCCACGCCACGCCGCTGTACCGCCACCTGCGTGGGGAGGACCAGATCCTCCAGGAGAACAAGGTGGTGAACCTCCGGCTGGCGGCGGCCCGGCTGGATGGCGTGGTTCTGTATCCCGGGGAGACTTTCAGCTATTGGCGGCTGATCGGAAAGCCCACCCGCCGGAAGGGATACCGGGACGGCATGGTGCTGTTTCTGGGCCGGATCGGCAGCGATGTGGGGGGCGGTCTCTGCCAGATGTCCAACCTGATCTTCTGGATGACGCTTCACACGCCGCTGACGGTGGTGGAGCGGTACCGCCATTCCCACGACGTGTTCCCGGACGCCAACCGGACCCAGCCCTTCGGCAGCGGCGCCACCTGCGCCTACCCCCACCGGGATTTGATGATCCGCAACGACACGGACCAGCCCTTCCAGCTCTGTGTCCGGGTGGGGGAGCGGGAGCTGGAGGGGGAGTGGCGGGCCCTGGTGCCGCCGAAGTACCGCTACGAGATCGTGGAGCGGAACCACCGGATGGACCAGGCCTCCTGGGGCGGCTACATCCGGCACAACGAGCTGTACCGCAGGACCTACGACCTGGATGGCTGGCTGCTGGACGAGTCGTTCCTCTTTGCCAACGACGCCATCATGATGTACAGCCCCCTGCTGCCGGAGGAGTCCTGACTTGTATTCCGCGTCGATTCGTGGTACACTAAGGACAGCGCATTTCGACGAATGAGAGGTGCTTTTTATGGATGCGAAAACAACGGGCATTGTGGCCTATCTCACCTGGATCGGCCTGGTGATCGCCTTCGTGCTGGGCGACCGGGAGGGCGCCAAGTTCCACCTGAACCAGGCCCTGGTCATCTGGCTGGCGGGGCTGCTGAGCTTCATCCCCTGCATCGGCTGGCTATGGGGCATCTTCTGCTTCATCTGCGCGGTGATGGGCTTCATCTCCGCCGTCAACGGGGAGGAGAAGGCGGTGCCCCTGCTGGGGCAGATCCATCTGCTGAAGTGAGACGACCTGGGGCCGCGCACAGCGCGGCCCTCTGCTTTCAGGAGGGAACAGATATGCGGGGAAGCCCCATCACGGACCGGGAGGCCTATCCGGCGGCCTGGATCACCCTGGCGGCGCTGGCCGGGGCCTTTCTTCTGTGGCGCTTCGCGCTGGGAGCGCCCACCGTCAGCCGCTGCTGGATCTGGGAGCACTGGCACGTCTACTGCCCCGGCTGCGGCGGCACCCGGGCGCTGATCGCCCTGGCCCACGGGCAGATCGGGGAGGCCCTCTGGTGCCACCTGCCGGTGGTGGTCACGCTGGTCCTGGCGGCGGCCTATCTGCTGACACAGACGGTGTGGCGGCTCCGGGGAAAGCGGGGCTGGGCCCTGCACTATCGCCCCAGCTGGCCGGCCCTTCTGGTGGGGCTGTTCTTGGTGAACTGCCTGGCGCGGAACGTGCTGTGGCTGGGCTTCGGCATCCCGCTGTGAAGAACACAACGGCCGTCTCTTCAAGAGGCGGCCGATTTTTTTCGGTCAAGCCGTAACATTTCGGCCCGCTGGCGGGTCATACAGGCAGAACAGGAGAGAGGGGGGAGGACATGGCGGTGCCGGAACAGGAGCGGGACCGGTTCTGCCGGGTGCTGCACGAGAGCCGGACCAGTCTGTACCGGCTGGCCCTGAGCATCACCCGGGATCCCGCCGATGCCCAGGAGGCGGTGGCGGAGGCGGTCTGCCGGGCCTGCGAGCGGTATCATCAGCTGCGGGAGCGGGACAAGCTGCCCCAGTGGCTGCTGCGGATCACCGCCAACGAATCCCGCCGTCTCTGCCGGAAGCGGGAGCGGACGGTTCCGTTAGATACCCTGCCTCAAGAGCCGGCGGACCCGGCCCAGGCGCTGCCGGACCTGTCGCTGTGGCAGGCGGTGCAGTCCCTGCCCCGGGATCAGCGGGAGGCGGTGGTGCTGTTCTACTACGAGGATCTGCCTGCGGAGGAGATCGCCCGGATCGTGGGCGCGTCGCCGGGGGCGGTGCGGGTCCGGCTGAGCCGGGCCCGGTCGAAGCTGCGGGAGCTGCTGAAGGAGGGAGAAGATGGATGAGCTGGATCAGGCCCTGCGGGCCATGGCGAAATGTGAAGATTTTTCTCTGCCGCCGGCTTACGAGACAGCCATGGACGGCCTGGAGGAGCAGGCCCGCCGGGGCACCCTGCCCAGACGGGGAAAACGGCGGTTGGGGCGGCGGATGCTGCTTCTGGCCGCCGCTGCGGCGGTGCTGCTGGCGGCGACGGCGGTCTCCATGGATTTCTGGCACGTCCAACTGGGGGAAATCTCTGTAGGAGATGAGGAATCCAGCTATGATGTGGAGGCCGATCTGCCCGGCATTCCCATAGAGGCTTTTTCGGAGCAGGTAGAGAACGCGCTGGCGGAGATCCGTCAGGCGTTTGAGGAACGGCAGCAGGCGATCCGTGATCGGGATTATGCGATATTGGCCAGCGGTCACTTCGCCGGCAGTTGGACCAAGGACATGGATACATGGGCGGAGTGCGAGAAATTTCTGGAGTTCCAAGTGGCCAATCCCTTGGAGGAGCACAGGGATATGGAACCCAGATCGCTGAAAGTGCCTGGTGAGTTATCCAAACCGCCCTATGAGCTCTCTCTGCTTGGGAATGAGAAGGGAGAAATGGAACAGATTTCTATTACCGCCTTATATGAGTATGGAGAGGCCGGCGTCTCTTTTGCGGTCATTTTCCTGCCGGAGGGCAGGGAGAGCAGCCAGCTGACCACCGGCTCTGTCTGGAAGGGCGAGGTGGATTTTGAGACTGCCGAGGCTCAAACCGGCAGCGGCATGCCGGTATCGATTGTGATCCCCACAGTGGAGGAGAGTGACTATTACAGTGATTTTTCCAGCATGGAAGCTTACTTTGTCCTCAATAGTGGACTCTATATGTTAAGAGTAAACATTCCAGGCGCGGACAGAGAAGGAGCGGCCGAGGCCCTCCTGGATGAGCTCCTGGCTCTTTTCTGAGGGCAAAGACGCCCCGCGGAGGCATTGCCTCCGCGGGGCGTCTTCGTTTTATCTCATGCCTGATACAGCGGGAACCGACTGCACAGCTCCGCCACCTCGCCGCGGACCTGGTCCACGTGGTCGGCGTAGTCATCCCGGGCCATCAGGCCCATCCACCGGGCGATCTCCACCATCTCCGGCTCCCGGAAGCCCCGGGTGGTGACGGCGGGAGTGCCCACCCGGATGCCGCTGGTGACGAAGGGCTTCTCCGGGTCATTGGGGATGGTGTTCTTGTTGACGGTGATGCCCACCTGGTCCAGCCGCTGCTCATAGGCCTTGCCGGTGAGGCCGAAGTGGCGGGTGTCCACCAGGATCAGGTGGTTGTCCGTGCCGCCGGAGACCAGCCGGAAGCCCTGCTTCACCAGCTCCTCCGCCAGGATGCGGGCATTGGACACCACCTGGAGGCCGTAGGCCCGGAACTCCGGCCGCAGGGCCTCCCCCAGGCACACGGCCTTGGCGGCGATGATGTGCTCCAGCGGGCCGCCCTGGGTGCCGGGGAACACGGCGGAGTTGATCTTTTTGTACAGATCGTCGTCATTGCACAGGATCATGCCGCCCCGGGGGCCCCGCAGGGTCTTGTGGGTGGTGGTGGTCACCACGTCGGCGTAGGGGATGGGGGAGGGATGGACGCCGGCGGCCACCAGCCCCGCGATATGGGCCATGTCCACCATGAGATAGGCGCCCACCGCGTCGGCGATCTCCCGGAATTTGGCGAAGTCGATGGTCCGGGGATAGGCGCTGGCCCCGGCCAAAATCAGCTTGGGACGGCACTCCCTGGCGATGGAGAGCACCTGGTCGTAGTCGATGACCTCCGAACCGTCCGCCACGCCGTAGGAGACGATGTGGAAGTATTTGCCGGAGATGTTCACCGGGCTGCCGTGGCTCAGGTGGCCGCCGTGGGCCAGATTCATGCTCAGCACCGTGTCATCGGGCTGCAGCAGAGCGAAAAACACCGCCAGGTTGGCGTTGGCGCCGGAGTGGGGCTGGACATTGGCATGCTGGCAGCCGAACAGCTGGCAGGCCCGCTGCCGGGCCAGCTCCTCCGTCACGTCCACCGCCCAGCAGCCGCCGTAGTACCGCTTGCCGGGGTAACCCTCCGCGTATTTGTTGGTCAGGCAGGTGCCCATGGCCGCCATGACGGCCTGGCTGACGATGTTCTCCGAGGCGATTAGCTCGATGTTGTGCTGCTCCCGGTCGAATTCCCGCTGGATCGACGCGCCCACCTCGGGATCCGCCTGGGAGAGATAGTCCATAATATCCTGGATCATGCGGAGGGTCCTCCTTTGTGTGATTGGGCTCCCAGAAAAAAGAAGCCTTTTTCAGCTTATCAGAGTTCCTGAGGCATGTCAAGGGAACAAAAGGTAATACCCCCACAAAATGTTGTGGGAAACCCGGGAGACTTTTGACGATTTTGTGGAAGGCGGACCTTTCCGCCCTCACTCCGGCCGGGCAGGGGTGCCGTCCTCGAACAGGCCCGCCTCCGTCACCACCCAGGGGACCGGGTAGTCGTGGACGCCGAAGGGGATTTCCTGGCGCAGCAGCCGCTCCCGGCACACCAGCACCGCCGCCCCCCGGTAGTGGGCCAGGAAGCGGTCGTAGTACCCACCGCCCCGGCCCAGCCGGCGGCCCTCCCGGCTGCAGGTGACGCAGGGGATCACCGCCAGGTCGATCTGGTCCGGGGAGAGGCGGGGACTGTCCGCCGGGGGCTCCAGGATGCCGTAGGCCCCGGGAGAGAGCTCCTTCAGATCCCGGACGGCCCGCGGCTCCATGATCCCGTCCGCCACGCACAGGGGGACGCACAGCGTCTTGCCGTCCGCCAGAGCCCGCTCCAGGATGGGGCGGGTGTCGATCTCCCGCCCGGCGGAGACAAAGCAGAACACCGCCCCGGCGCTCTGGTACTCCGGCAGGGCCAGCAGGTGGCGGGCGATGGCCGCGTCCGCCGCCGTCCGGTACCGGGGGGAGAGCTGGGCGGCCAGGCGGCGGATGGTCTGCCGCAGCTGCTGCTTTTCCGTGTCTGTGGTCATGGCAGGGGGTCCTCCTCTTTCTCGGGATGGGCCGCGCCGTAGGAGATGACACCGGTCCCGTATTTTCCCCGGAGGCGGTCCATGGCCGCCTCCAGCTTTTCCTGTTTTTCCTTCCTGGGGGCCGCCCCGGCGGTGAACAAGTCCACCTGCTCATAGGCGTCCTCCTGGGGCACCAGATGGATGGCGGTGACCGTCAGGGCCCGGACCGGGGCCGGGGGCCTCCACAGCTGGTGCGTCAGGTCCATGGCCGCCTCCGTCAGCTCCCGGATGAGATGGGTGGGGGCTGGCAGCTGCATCTGGCGGGACCGGTCGCGGAACTGGGGGTCCCGCACCGTCACCTGGATGCCGCCGGCGTACAGCCCGGCGTGCCGCAGCCGGGAGGCCACCGAGTCCGCCAGGATGGCGATGCCGCCGCGGACCTGCTCCGCCGTGGTGAGGTTCTGGGGGAAGGTGGTGCCGTTGCCCACGGACTTCACCGGCTCCGCCTCGTACCGGGAGCGGACTGGGTCCGTGTCCAGCCCGTTGGCGTAGTCGTGGAGCTGGGCGCCCATCTTGCCCATCAGGGTCTCCAGGGCGTCCCGCCGGCAGGATGCCAGCTGTCCGATGGTCTTGACGCCGAACTGGGCCAGCAGCTTCTGGGCGGCGCCGCCCACGTACAGCAGCGCCCCCACCGGCAGGGGCCATACCAGCTTCTGCCAGTTCTCCCGGGAGATGACGGTGGTGGCGTCCGGCTTTTTGTAGTCGCTGCCCAGCTTGGCAAACACCTTGTTGAAGGAGACTCCCACCGAGAGGGTCAGGTCCAGCTCCCGCTTCATCCGCTCCCGTAGGGCGTCCGCCAGGGCTCTGACGTCTCCGCCGAAAAGGTGGAGGGTGTTGGTGACGTCCAGCCAGCTCTCGTCGATGCCGAAGGGCTCCACCAGATCGGTGTACTGCTCGTAGATGGCGTTGACCTGCTTGGAGACCTGCCGGTACAGGCTGTGATGGGGCGGCAGCAGCACCAGGCCCGGGCACTTCTTCCGGGCCTGCCAGATGGTCTCCGCCGTCTGGACGCCGTATTTCTTGGCCGCCTCGTTTTTCGCCAGGATGATGCCGTGGCGGGAGGACGGGTCGCCGCAGACCGCCGTGGGCACGGTCCGCAGGTCCGGGTGGTCCCGCAGCTCCACGGAGGCGTAAAAGCTGTTCAGATCGCAGTGCAGGATGATGCGGTCCATGGCCCCGCCTCCTTTCCGTCCTCTATCATAGCACATCTGTTCGCCTTTGAAAAGGGCGGAGCAGAGACGAAAAGCGCGGGGACGAACGTCCCCGCGCATGTTTGCGTCTTGTGGCTTACAGGATCCCCATCAGCACCAGGGCCAGCACCACGAAGGTGGCCAGCAGGGCCAGGGAGAACAGGAGGAACCCGGCGTTGAGGCCCTTGCCCTGGACAGGGGTATGGGACTCCGGCACCAGCCGGGCCTTCCGCAGCGCGGTGACCACCGGCTTGTAGATCACCAGGGTCAATGCCATGTTCAGCCCGCCCTTCACCAGGTTGAAGGGGAGAAACACGGGGATGAGCATGGGGACCACGACTTCCTCACGGTCCATATTCATGTAGATAGGCGTGATCAGGTAGTTCCACAGCAGCATCACCGCCGTCAGGGCGATCACGCCCAGGGCCAAACCGAGGACGGCGCCTTTTTTCGTGTGGACCTTCTTGTAGACGAAAGAGGCGGTGCAGCAGAAGGACACCGTGGCCAGCACGTTCATGATGCAGCCGATGGGGCCGGTGTCAGAGTAGGTGAACATCTCCACCACCGCCACCACGATGGAGATGATGGCGGCGGACAGGGGGCCGTAGACAAAGCCGCCGATGCAGATGATGGTGTCCTTCAAATCCAGCTGCAAAAAGCCGGACACCTGGGGCAGCATCTTGCTGAGCAGCATCACCACATAGGCGATGGCGGTCAGCATGGCCAGGGAGGTGAGGGTCTTTACATCCGTCCTGGACCGGGCGGGAGTCTTGATGGCGTTGACATTGGGTTCGGACATAAAAATACACTCCTTTTCGTTGCTTGAAAACACCCTGGACGCTTTGACTTCTCCAAGGTGAATCAGCAGCAAAGGGAGTGATTCCGCAGTGCCCATCTCATCTTCTTCCATCCAGACTATACTGTTGGTCCCGGAGTTGCACCGGGTCAGCGGACGCCGAAGGCGCCCGGTCGCGGACTGTACCGCCAGTGGGGACTTGCACCCCGCCCTGAAGACAAAGGATTCAGTTGTTTTCTAGCGCTAGTATACGACAGGCCCGCGGAAAATGCAACCCCTATTTTGCGGATTTTCCTTTACAAATCCAAACAGATGTTCTATACTGGTGCCAGCACGACAACGGGAGGGGAGAATCATGCGGGGACGGCAGTGGGCCTGCTGCTTCACCGGGCACCGGCCCGGCAAGCTGCCCTGGCGGTATGATGAAGAGGACCCCCGGTGTCTGGCCCTGAAGCGCCGCATCGCCGACGCGGTGGAGGCCGCCTATCAAGAGGGGTTCCGCCACTTTCTCTGCGGCATGGCCCTGGGCTGTGATCTGTACTTCTGCGAGTGCGTCCTCCGGCTGCGGCAGGCACACCCGGACGTGACGGTGGAGGCGGCCGTCCCCTGTCCCACCCAGGCGGACGCCTGGCCGCCGGACCAGCGGCGGCGGTATGCCCGGCTGGTGGCCGCCTGCGACTATGAGACCCTGGTGTCCCAGCAGTACAGCCCCGCCTGTATGCAGCGGCGGGACCGGTACATGGTGGACCACGCCTCACTGCTGATTGCCGCCTTTGACGGTTCCCCCGGCGGCACCCGGTACACGGTGGAGTATGCCATGCGCCGGGGGGTGGAGATCGTGGACCTGCCCATCCTGCTGGAGAGCGCCCGCTAGGCCGGGACGGAGTTTGCGCTTCGTCCCGGCCTCTTTTTCAAAATCCGCCCCGGACCGTTGCGCCGGAACAGGAAATATGGTATGTTGAAGAGGGCGAGACTGCCCAGACCGCCGATAGACCCTGAGATCCAGGGAAACGGGAAGATAGCTGCGAAAGACTGCGCCCGCAGGCGCGATTCGGAGCGCAGCCGCCGCAAAGCGGCGGCACTTGGCGCGGAGATTACCCAGGAGGGGCGTCTTTCATTTTTCAATCGTTTTTCAGAACTTCAGAGAGTTCTGAAAAACGCAGGCGGTCGAAAAGCTCTTTTCGACAAGCTGCGCAATCCAAGGTTGCGGAACTTCCACGCCGGGTTGCTGGTATGCAACCGCCGGATTTGATAGGCTGAGGGCATCCAAGAGAGAGGAGAATGCCGATGACATTCGGAGAGAAGCTGCAATCCCTCCGGCAGAGGGCCGGCATGAGTCAGGATGTTCTGGCGGAGCGGCTGCAGGTGAGCCGGCAGGCCGTCAGCCGTTGGGAGCGGGATGAGACCATGCCGGAGACGGACAAGGTGGTGGCCCTGGCGGACATCTTCGGCGTCACCACCGACTATCTGCTCCGGCCCCAGCCGAAGCAGACAGAGACAGCGGCGGAGGAGCCGCCACGGCAGCAGAAGGACTGGGTGGAGCGTTTTTTGGACTTCGCCAAGCGGAAGTGGTACCTGCTGGGCTGGGTGCTGATCGCCTGGGGCGTGCTGGACCTGGTGCAGCTGGCAATCTTTTATCTGGCGTACCGGGGCCTTCTGGGCGGATTCACGGGCCTGTTGGGCTGGTAAGGAGGCGAGCGAGATGAGCGCAGCGAATTTGTTTGATGTGTTCCCCACGGGCATCCTGCTGTTCCCGGCGCTGTACGCCGCGGCGAAGATCGCGGCGGGGGTGCTGGTGCTGTACTTCGGCAAGCGGTATGTGAAAAAGAGGATGGAGGAGGCGCAGCAGCCATGAAGAAGGTCTTTTGGGGATTCTTTTTTATCTATCTCAACTTCAATCTGACGCTGAACGGCTTTACGCTGAACCTGCTGCCGGACTTTGTGGGCTACCTCCTGCTGTATCAGGCGGCGGGGACACTGGCGGGGGAGAGCGGACGCTTTCCAAAGCTCCGGCCCTTTTCCGTGGCCATGGCTGTTTACACCGGCATTCTGTGGGTGGGAGAGCTGCTGGGTGTCACCGGGGAAAACTGGCTGGGCACCCTTCTGGGCCTCGCTGCCACGGCAGTGGGCCTGTTCATCTCCTGGAGCGTGGTCCAGGCTGTTCTGGAGATGGAGAGCGCCCGGGGTGCGGACCTGAACGGACATTCCCTCCGGACGGCCTGGTTCATCCTGCTGGCGGTACAGATCGCCGGTTATCTGGCGGTATTTCTGGTATTTGGAGGACTGGCGCTGATGGTGCTGGTTGCCGGCCTGGTGGGCGTCATCTGGTTCCTGGCGGCGTTGTGGAAGTGCGCCAAGTGCTATGACCTCCTGCCGCCCAAGGACGCCGGCCTGGAGGAGCTGTAAGAGAGACCGGAGAGGAGGGACCGCCATGCGGACGGTACTGCCCATCTCCCGCATCCGGGAGATGGAGCCCTATATGGATGCCAAGGTGCTGGACTACATCCACGAGGGACAGATCGAGGCCTTCGAGGGCTTTGAGGACTTCGACCTCATCGCCTTCGACTGGTATGACGTCCGCGGGGAGCGGACGGCGGCCTCCCAGATGCTGCTGTACGTGGACCGGGAGAACCTGTTTGTCTTTTGCGAGGATGACGCGGCGGAGACTGCCGCCCAGGCGGCCCTCCAGACAGCGGAGGAGCCCGCCTCCAACGGTCAGGCCCTCTACCGCTTCTTCGTCCGGTTGCTGAAGGGGGATATGGACCACCTGGACCGGCTGGAGGCGGACATCAGCGACGGGGAGACGGCGGTGCTCTCCGGGGCCCGGGAGGCCTATCTGGACCGGATCGTGGCCTGGCGGCAGGAGCTGCTGCGGCTGAAGCGATACTACGAGCAGCTGGACTCCATCTTTGACGAGCTGGCGGACAACGACAACGGCCTGCTGCCCAAGCAGCACACCCGCCGGTTTGCCAACCTGGGCAACCGGATGGAGCGGTATCTGAACGCGGTCCAGTCCCTGCGGGAGTCCGTGGCCCAGCTGCGGGAGGCATACCAGTCCCAGCTGTCCATCCAGCAGAACGACCTGATGAAGATCTTCACCGTAGTGACGGCGGTGTTCCTGCCGCTGTCCCTGCTGGCGGGCTGGTACGGGATGAACTTCGCCAATATGCCGGAGCTCCAGTGGAAATACGGCTACCCGGCGGTGATCCTGGTGAGTGTGGGGATCGTGGCGGCGCTGGTGCTCTACTTCAAAAAGAAGAAATGGCTTTGACGCGGAAAACATCGGGCCGTCCCATATTGGGACGGCCCGATGCAGGCTGTCGAGAAACCCGGAAATCCGGGAAAACGGGAAGGAAGATAGCTACGAAAGAAACCCAGGAAGGGTGTCTTTCGTTTTCAATCAACCGTTTTCCAGAACTTTTTAAAGTTCTGGAAAACGCAAGCAGCTTGTCGAAAAGGCTTTTTCGACAAGCTGACATCGGGCCGTCCCGGCAGGGGACGGCCCGATGTTCTTATGGATGGGTCCGGCTTTCCAGATAGGCGCGGATGTCAAAGGGCTGGAGGGGCGTGGTGCCCTTCAGGTACAGGGGGTGGTGGGGATGGCCGGACTTCAGGGGCGGCCCGGCGGTGAACCATCGGGCCCCGGCGGCGGAGGCGTCGGCGGCGAAGTCCCCCAGGCAGTCCATCAGATACTCCCGCTTCTCGATGATGTTGCCCCAGGCGGCCCACAGGGCGGGGGCCGGGGACAGGGAGAGGAGATACCGGAAGGCCTTCCGGTTTTCGGCATGGAGCACCGGGTTGCAGCTGCGCTCCATGTCGTCGGGCCGGGTGGCCCGCTGGGCGTAGACGTTGAACATCAAAAAGCTGTCGTACCCGTTGGAAAGGGCGATCCGCTGGGCGGACTGGAGGGTGGGGTCCAGGGCGTCCGGCGCCGCGGTGGAGGGGTTGATGCCCATACAGATCAGGGGCTTCCGACCCCGAGTGCCCAGGATGTACCGGTATTCCGAATAGTGGTTGGGGACGTACAGCCACCGGGCTGCATCATAGTCCGGCGCGGGCCGGAGGGCAGCGGCCAAAGCCTCGTCAAAGGGCTCTAAGTCCAGGGCGGCGGTGGGGCCTTGGGGAATGTGCATGGGTCAGTCCTCCTTGGAAATTCTTCAAGAACAGGATAGCACGATTCGCCCGGATATGCTACAATGACTTTTGAAATCGCGCAAAGGAGGTCCCGCCATGCTGACAATCCTGATGGGCCGGGCCAAAACGGGAAAATCGGAGCAGGTGCTCCGCCGGATTCAAGAGCTGGGGGATTCCAGCCGGCAGATCCTGCTGGTGCCGGAGCACGCCTCCCACCAGGCAGAGGTGGACCTGTGCCGCTTCTGCGGAGACACCGCCAGCCGCCACGCGGAGGTCCTCAGCTTCCGCCGTCTGTGCGACCGGGTGCTGACGGTCACCGGTGGCGCCGCCCAGGTGACGCTGGACGCCGGCGGCAAGCTCCTGACATTGCAGAAGGCCCTGGGAGAGGTGGCACCGGAGCTGAAGGTCTACCGCCGCCCCTCCCAGAAGGCGGCCTTTCTCCAGCAGCTGCTGGACCTCTTCGACGAGCTGCGGTGCTACGACGTGTCCCCGGAGCTGCTGGAGAGCCAGGCCCGGGAGATCCAGGGGGCCAGCCGGGACAAGCTGCTGGACCTGAGCCTGCTGTACGGGGCCTACGAGTCCCGGCTGTACCGCCCCGGCTTTGACGCCCGGGACCGGATGACCAAGCTCTGCCAGGCGCTGGGGGATTCCCGTTACGTCTTCGGCAAGGACGTGTTCCTGGACGGCTTCACCTATTTCAACGCCCAGGAGCGGCAGGTGCTGGAGACGATCCTGCGGCAGGCCCGGTCCGTCACCGTCACGCTGCTGGGGGAGCCGGACAGCGCCGAGGAGATGTTCCAGGTCTCCCTCCGGACCCGGGACCAGCTGACCCGGCTGGCGGACCGGGCGGGCTGCCCCTGGGAGGTCCAGGTCCTGGCCCGGGCCGACGGCTCCGCCCTGGGCCATCTGGAGCGGTGCTTCTTCGGCGAGGGGGAGCCCTATGCGGGGGACAGCAGCGCCATCCGCATCCGGGAGGCGGACACCGCCTTCTCCGAGGTGGAGCAGACGGCGGCGGACATCCGGCGGCTGGTGGCGGCGGGGAAGTGCCGCTACCGGGACATCACCGTGGCCGCCCGGAACATGGCGGACTACGAGGGCATCATCGAGACGGTGTTCGAGCGGTATGAGATCCCCGCCTACCTGAGCCGCCGCAGCGATATGCTGGAAAAGCCCGTGTGGAGCCTGATCACCGGCGTCCTCTCCGCCCTGGAGAACGGCTTTGAGTACGAGGATATGTTCCGCTGGCTCAAGACCGGCCTGGCGGGATTGGCGCCGGAGGAGTGCGACCTGCTGGAAAACTACGTCCTCACCTGGGAGATCCACGGCCGGATGTGGCTGCGGGACGTGGACTGGACCGACAACCCCGACGGCTACGGCGCTCCCTGGAACGACCAGCGTCAGGCCCGGCTGGAGCAGGTGAACGCGCTGCGCCGCCGGGTACGGGAACCCCTTGCGGCCCTGGACGAGGGCTTAAAAGCTGGAAAAACAGCGGGTGAGAAAGTGAATACCCTTTACAGTTTTTTGGAGCGGCTGGGCCTCCAGAATGCGCTGGAGGTCCAGATGCGCGCCCAGGCGGACGCGGGCCGCCTCCAGGAGGCGGAGGAGACCGCCCAGCTGTGGGAGATCCTCTGCGCCATCCTGGACCAGTTCGTGGAGATCCTGGGGGACGAGCCCATGGGGACCGACGCCTTCAGCCGCCTGCTGCGGCAGGTGGCCTCCCAGTACAGCGTGGGCACCATCCCCGTGTCGCTGGACCAGGTGTCTGTGACAGAGATCACCCGGAACGACCGGCACACGGACCGGTATCTGTTTCTGCTGGGGGCCAACGACCATGTCCTGCCCGCGGTGGGGCAGAGCGGCGGCATCCTCAACGACGACGACCGGGAGGAGCTGGCCCTGCGGGGCATCCGCTTGGCCCCCAGCGGCATGGAGCAGATGGGCATCGAGCTCCAGAACCTGTACGCCGCTCTGGCCCAGCCCACGGAGGGCCTGGTGGTCAGCTATCCGACGGCGGACGTCACCGGGGCGGAGCTGCGGCCCGCCTTTGTGGTGGACCGGCTGCGGACGCTGTTCCCGGCGGTTCGGGTGGAGCACGAGAACATTGACAAGGACTATCGCTTGACAGCGTTGATCCCGGCACTGGAGGCCGCCGGCACAGAGCCGGGGGGCCCCCTGTGGCGCCGCTTCGCGGCGGAGGAGGCCCTGGCTCCCCGGATGGCGGCCATGTCCCGGGCGGCGGCCCTGAAGCGGGGCCGTCTGTCCCGGGGCGCGGTGCGGGCCCTGTACGGGGAGCGGATCTCCATGTCCGCCTCCCGGGCGGAGCGGCTGCGGAGCTGCCACTTCGCCTACTTCATGGAGTACGGCCTGAAGGCCAAGGCCCGCCGGCCGGCGGCCTTTGACGCCCCCCAGATCGGCACCTTCCTCCACTACCTGCTGGAGCACGTCACCCGCGACGTGCTGGACCGGGGCGGCTTTGCCGCGGTGGGAGAGGAGGACCTCCACGCCCTGGTGCGGCAGTACATCGACCAGTACGCGGAGGTCATGCTCCACAATCTGGAGGGGCGGAACGCCCGGTTCCGGTATCTCTTCGCCCGGCTGCGGAACACCGCCTACGCGGTGGTGGACCAGATCGCCGAGGAGATGCGCTGCTCCGACTTCGTGCCCCTGGCCTTCGAGCTGTCCTTCGGGGACAAGGGGGAGCTGCCGGCGGTGACGGTCAGCGAACCGGACGCGGAGCTGCGGATCGGCGGCAAGGTGGACCGGGTGGACGGCTGGGTGCGGGACAACAAGCTGTACCTCCGGGTAGTGGACTACAAGTCCGGCAAAAAGACCTTTGACCTGGCCGCCGTCCGGATGGGCCTGGACATTCAGATGCTGCTGTACCTGTTCGCCCTGGAAAAGGAGGGGAAGCAGAGGTTCGGCCGGGACATCGAGCCCGCCGGGGTGCTGTATCTCCCGGCCCGGGACGAGATTCTCTCCGCCGAGCGGAATGTGACGCCGGAGCAGCTCCAGTCCATGCGGGAGAAGGAGCTGCGCCGGACGGGCCTGCTGCTCTCCGATCCGGAGGTGCTTCAGGCCATGGAGCACGAGGCGCTGCAAAGCCCCCGGTTCCTGCCGGTGCGGGTGGGCCGGGACGGGGACGTGTCCGGCGCCCTGGCCTCCGCCGACCAGCTGGGCAAGCTGGGGCAGTATGTGGAGCGGCTGCTCCACCAGATCGCCCGGGAGGTCCGGGACGGCAACATCGACGCGGACCCCTGCTGCCACAATGAGGACGACAGCTTCTGCAAATTCTGCGACTGGGCCGACGCCTGCCACTTCCAGGACGGGCGGGACGGCGACCACCTGCACTACATCCTGCCGGTGAAGCCGGAGGACTTCTGGCGCCAGGTGGAGGAGGAGACCGAGAGAGGAGGCGGACAGTAACATGGCAAAATTGACCCTGACCCCCCAGCAGCAGGCGGTGGTGGAGAACCGGGGCGGCAGCCTGCTGGTGTCCGCCGCCGCCGGCTCCGGCAAGACCAAGGTGCTGGTAGACCGGCTCTTCCGCTACGTGACGGAGGAGCGCTGCAACATCGACGACTTCCTCATCATCACCTATACCAAGGCCGCCGCGGCGGAGCTGCGGAGCAAGATCGCCTCCGAGC
>CDYT01022902.1_pt1 | contig 16147 bp, 14 predicted proteins | sample 557541 | NCBI WGS metagenome assembly CDYT01 (sample SAMEA3182060, study PRJEB8094) | gut metagenome | biome: human; feature: gut; material: Stool; isolation source: human stools | place: Canada | collected 2013-01-15
CCCTTTAGGAACTAAAGGGCGCACTTCTATACTCTCCTATCGGGAGTATGTGCGTCCTGCGGAGCTTCATTCTCCGTCAGCAGAAAAAACTGCCAGACCGAGAATGTTTCGTCACTTTGTTCCGTCAAGGGAGCTACACTCCCTTGCGACGCTTGTGCGTCTATCCCTTGTGGACTTGCCGTCCGCAAACAGCATGAAATGCTGTTCGCCGCCAGCAAGTTTGAAGATTAGACATAAACAAATCCTCCGCATGGTCTAAGCCATACGGAGGATTAACTGTTTTACGGACACCCGCCTATCGCGCGGAATGCCTTTTATCGCTCTATGGTTCAGGGGCGCTACCGAATCAGTCTCAGAGCATTTTCATAGTCGTTTTTGTGAACATAGATATGATATTCATACGAATAGTTCGGGTCGATGCCAAAGCTGCCGCTGCTCCCGCGGCTGCGGCCGCCAAGCGCGGAAGAGCCCTGCAAATTCTCGGTTCTGACCGTGTAGGCAATGCCATTGGCGGACAGGATGCTGCGGATATTGGCCTGACGCTGCATGTCCATCGTGGTGATGAGTTCCTTGCGGTTGAAGATCGTCGGCATAATACGGCCCCCTTTATATAGAGTTTCTGTATTGATTTTACCACATGCTTTTCCTGCGTGCAATAGCGGCACAAATTGACAAGGCTCCGCGTGAATACTATAATGCTCTGCATGGAAAAGCGCTGAAAAGGCGCATTGCGCGGGAGTCGTTTCCGCACACAGAAGGGAATTATCAAAGACATGAGACAGGATCTATCGCTCCGACTGGAGCAATTCAAAAAGCAATACGTCGCGGACGAGGCGGTGCGCAGCCGCATCGCCGAGCCGCCCGTCAAATTCATCGGCGATGAGATCATGGAGCTGGCCGTCGCCGCGCTTCTGCAGGGGGAGAACGTTCTGCTCTCCGGCGGCAAGGCCACGGGCAAAAATATCTTGGCGGACAACCTTGCGTGGTTGTTCCACCGTCCGGTCTACACTGTGTCGTTCCATGTGAATACCGACAGCAGCACGCTCATCGGCACCGACACCTTCACCGGCGGCGAGGTGCGGCTGCGCCGCGGCCCTGTCGCGCTCGCCGCGCAGTACGGCGGCTTCTGCATCTTAGATGAGATCAACATGGCGAAAAACGACGCCGTGGCCGTGCTGCACTCCGCGCTCGACTACCGCCGCCTCATCGACGTGCCGGGCTATGAGTGTATCCCTATCCACCCCGCCGCGCGCTTCATCGCCACGATGAACTACGGTTACGCCGGTACGCGCGAGCTGAACGAAGCGCTTGTCTCGCGCTTTACGGTCATCCGCATGCCGACGCTCGAAGAGGCGCAGCTCTGCGAGCTGCTGCGCGCAAACGTACCGGAGGCGTCGGACGAGAACATCAAGCGCTGCACGGGGCTGTTCCTCGATCTGAACGCCAAGGCTGTGAACGGCGAGATCTCGACGAACTCCGTCGATATGCGCGGCATGATCGCGGCCCTGCACCTGATGACCGACGGCATGGCGCCCAAGGACGCCATTGCCGTGAGCATCACGAATAAATGCTTCGATGAGTACGAGTATGCGCTCGTGCGCGACGTGGCGCTGACGCGCTTTGCCTGAAGAGATGAGCATCGGCAGAGAAGAGAGCCTTTTTTTGACCGTTTCTGAAAATCACCGCAAGCGGACCTGCCCCGAATACGTGCAGAAAATGAGCGAACCCTTTGAGCGCGCGGGCGGCATGGTGGAGGTGTACCAGGGCGTCGTCCTCGGTGGGGCGGACAAGTTTTTCGGGCTCGATGACTTGAATCTGTGGCTGCGGCGGCACCGCTACGCGGCCTACAATATGGACGTGCTGCTGCCCATTGCGCACCTGTGCGTCGAGCGCGCCGTGCGGTCGAGGCTGATGGGCGAGCGCCCGGGCGTCGCCGTGATGGCGGAGCAGGCGGCGGGCGAGATTTTGCGTGGCGACCTCCTGCGCTACCGGCGCAGCTCGCGCGGCTGGATGTACATTTACGATCTGACGAAGCACTTTCCCGCCGCGGCGACGGAGGGCGACCGCCGCATTTTGAAAAATTTCAGCGGTTTTGAAGACATGCTGGCCGAGTTTGACGACCTTGCCGCGCGCAGCGAGAGCTGCGCGGACGCAAAGTCGCTCGTCGAACTCGCAGCGCTTTTGTACCGCAAAATTTTCATCCGCTATTTTGCGCCCGACCACAATCAGGACATCTTACCCGAGCGCGAGACGGAAGAGTGGGAGCCCACAGCCGAACCGGGGGACATCGAGTGGACGCAGACCGAGGAGATGGAACTCCAATACGACAAGGCGGGCGAGGCATCGGCCGATGGCCTCGTCCTGCCGGACGACGCGCTCGCCGGCATTCCGGAGTATCTGATGCGCAACTTTGGCCCCAGCTTTCAGACCGAGCAGGCGATGGAGGAGATCGAAAGCGCTGTCTGCACCGGCATCCACGAGGAGCGAAAGCTCCTCTTCACCGACGGCTTGAGCGAGGATGCCTACGAGGGCAGCGAGCCCCGCGCCCAGTCGCTGCGCGCCAGTCGGGACGGCAACCTCAAAATGCTCCAAGAGCACGAGGACGCCGCGCGTCAGGGCATCCGCAGCATCGAGCAGGCCTTTCGCAATGCGCTGAGCCTGCGCAGCGAGCCGGACGTTTACCGCGCCGACCACGGCGTGCTGCAAAACGATCTGCTCTGGAAGGTCAGCCGCTGCGAAAATCCGCAGCTTTTTGAAAAGATCGTCCGGCAGGAACCGTCCGCCGTCGTCGTGGAGCTTTTGATCGACGCAAGCGGCTCGCAGAGCGTGCGGCAGAGCATGGTGGCGCTGCAAAGCTACCTCTTCAGCGCGGCGCTCAGCCGCATCCGCATTCCGCACCGCGTGATGAGCTACTGCACTTACGGCAACTACACGGTGCTGCGGCGCTTCCGCGACTACGACGACAAGAGCGAGGCCGACCGCCGCATTTTGGAGTACCGCGCGACGTCGAATAACCGCGACGGCCTTGCGCTGGCCGCGGCGGGACTCGACCTCAAGAAGCGGCGCGAGGAGCACAAAATTATCATCGTGTTCAGCGACGGCTTGCCGAACGACATGGTCAGCGGCCGCAAGCGCGAGGGCGCGCCGGAAGTCTACGTCGGCGATGCCGCCATCCGCGACACCTGCTTTCAGGTGCGAAAGCTCCGGCGCGAGGGCGCGCACGTCATCGGCATTTTCCTCGGCGAGGACGGAGAGCTTGAAAACGAGCGCATGATCTACGGCGCGTCGTTCCTGCGCATCCGCCGGGCGGAGGACTTTGCCGGAAGCGCCGGCAAGCGCCTGAGCGAAACGCTGCTGAATCTGTAAAACGAAAAGGAGAGTCCCGCCGGTTCGAAACCGGCGGGACTTTGTCTGATTATTTTCCACTCTCCTGCGGCGCGTCTTCGAGCAGCATCTGCCGCAGCTTTTTGGCGGCGATGCTCAGCGGCTGCGTCTTGCGCTGGAAGAGGAAGACGCTGCGCGCGGGAATGGGCTCTTCGAGCATGATGGGGTAGATACCGCTTGCCTCCGGCGTGCCGTAAAGCATCTCGCGCGGCACGAAGCCGACGCCAAGGTCGCTCTGCACCACGGGCGGCACCTGTGCCGTGGTCTCGACCTCCACATCGGGGCTGAACGAAAGACCGTGGCGCAGGAAGAGCTCGGTATAAAAGTCGTGCGACGATGTCCCCTCCGTCAAGCTGATGATCGGGTAGTCGGCAAGCCTTTTGAGCGAAACGGGCTCCTCGGTGAGCTCCAAAAACGCCGGGCCGCAGATGGGGATCTCCTGAATTTCGTCGATCTTCTGCGCCGTGAGCGAATCCGGCACGGACGCGCCCTCTGCCAGAATGGCGAAGTCGGCAAGGCCGTTCTGCACGGCGGCGAGGCCGTGGGAGGCAGAGTGGTTCGTCAGGCAGATGCGCACGTGCGGGTATGCGCGCCGGTAGCGCGCGAGCACCTGCAAAAGCCGCGTGCGTAGGGCAAGGCTGCTCGCTGCGATGTGGACGATACCGCTTTGCAAGCTCTGGTCGGAGAGGACCTCCTCTTCGCCTGCCTCGATGCTCTCAAACGCGACGGCGATGTGCGTGTAGAGCTTCTCCCCCTCGGGCGTGAGGCGCACGCCCTGCGGCGAGCGGAAAAACAGCGCGCAGCCGAGCTCGGATTCGAGCTTTCGGATCATGCGTGTCACGTTGGGCTGGTTGCTGTAGAGCGCCGCGGCGGCCTGCGAGAAGCTGCGGAATTTGGCGGCGTAATAAAAGACGCGGTAGCTGTCGTAGCTGATGTTCATAAAAAAGCAAGCTCCTCTGAAAAAGAAAATAAGTGGGGTTCTGCGCGGCGGCGAGGAACCTGACTGCGTAAAATTTGACGGAAGAGAAAAGCATTCGTCCGCTCCTTGCGGACGGCAAGACTGATTGTAACAGAAGCGAAGCGGCGGCGCAAGCGTATTCGGGAAAAAAGAACAGAACCTTGACGAAAAGTAAACACCGTCGAAAAGCCGCATGAAATCAGGAAAATTCGGACGGCATAGCAAAATGATATATCCGCCATGTCAAGAAAGCATTTCGCTTCTGCGTAAGAGACCGATATAATGGCTCGCGTTGGAAATTCCATAGCACAGGGAGGAATAACATGTTTGCTCAGATCATTGCCATCTGCATTTTTGTTACTATGTTCCTGCTTATTATCCTCGATAAGTTTGAACGGCATTACATTACGCTCGGGAGCGGCGCGCTCGTGCTCGTGCTGGTGTTCGGCGCCTGCATGCGCTCGATGAGCGCCATTTGGGAGACGCTCAACCTCGGCGCATTTTTCCAGAGCACATTCTGGTACGGCGCAAGTGAGGAGAGCACCGCTGGCATCAACTGGTCGACGATCCTGTTTATCGCCGGCATGATGATCATGGTCGAGGGCCTCGGCAAGGCGGGCTTTTTCCGCTGGCTGTGCCTGACGCTTGCCAAGCTCGTACACTACCGCACGGTGCCGCTGCTCATCTGCTTTATGTCGCTCTCGGCGTTTTTGTCGATGTTCATCGACAGCATCACGGTCGTGCTGTTTCTCGCCACCGTCACGCTCGAACTGGCGCAGACGATGAAATTCGACCCCGTGCCGATGATCCTGTCTGAAATTTTCTGCGCGAACCTCGGCGGCGCGGCCACGATGTGCGGCGACCCGCCGAACATCATCATCGGCACCTCGCTCGGCTACACATTCTTTGACTTCATCGAAAATACCGGCGCGGTCGTGGCGATCTGCTTTGTGTTCATGCTCATTTACTTCACGCTCTGCTTCCGCAAGGAACTTGAGCGCGCCGAGCATGCCAACGGCGGCCCCGTCACCTGTCCCGAGCCTTCGACGGCCATCACGAACAAGAAGGCATTTCTTGCGAGCGCAGGCGTTTTCCTGCTGGCGGTCGTGCTGCTCATCACGCACGCGCAGACGGAGCTTTCCGTCGCGTGCATCGGCGTGATCGTCGCGATTCTGACGATGATCGTTTTGGGCTTGACCAGCGGCAAAAAATCTGTTATAGAAATCATTAAGGGCGTGGACTATAAGACGCTGCTCTTTTTCATCGGCTTGTTCGTTTCCGTGGCGGGCCTTGAAAAGACAGGCGTGCTCAACATGATCGCGAACTTCATCACCTCGGTCAGTGAGGGCAATATCGCGGTTATTGTGATCGTCATTCTGTGGCTCTCGGCCATCACGAGCGCCTTTGTCGACAATATCCCCTTTGCCGCGACCATGATCCCTGTCATCCGCGCCATCGCCGCGACAGAGGGCATGGATATCGGCGTGCTTGCCTGGGCGCTTTCGCTCGGCACGGACCTCGGCGGCAATGCGACGCCCATCGGCGCGAGCGCCAACGTCGTCGGCACTTCGGCTTCGGCCAAGGGCGGCTATCCCATCGGCTGGGGCCGCTACTGCAAGTACTGCGTGCCCGCGACGATCATTGTCATGGCGGTGTCCACGGCCTACTTATTCCTGCGCTATCTGTAAACGGAAAAAGGAAAGGAGTGCGATCCCATGAAAAACCAGATCATCATCACCCTTGGCCGCGAGCACGGCAGCGGCGGCCATTACATTGCCGACATGATCGCGCAAGAGCTCGGTATCAAGCTCTATGACAAGGACTCCATCGAAAAGGAGATCGTTTCCGAAGGCTACAGCGGGGAAATGATCCGCAAGATGGACGAAAAGCCCGTCAACTTCTTTGCCTCGCGCCGCATTGGCAAGTATTCCAATTCTCTTGAAGTCAACGTGGCGGAAAAGACGTTCGCCATGCTGCGTGACAAGGCGGCAAATGGCGAGAGCTTCCTCATCATCGGCCGCTGCAGCGACCAGGTGCTCAAGGGCAACCCCAATATGCTGAGCATTTTCATCTGCGGCAACCAGCAAGCCAAAGTCGGCCGCGTGATGGAGAAGAAGGGCCTGTCTGCCGAGGACGCGATCGAGGAGATCAAAGAGGTCGACCGCTCCAGAAAGTCCTACCACAACTACTACTGCGAGACGAAGTGGGGCGACGCCCGCGGCTACGACATGACTGTCAAGAGCGATGTGCTCGGCTTCGAGGGCACGGCGAAAATGCTGATCGCCTATATCCGCAGCTTCATGGAGCAGGACTAAATAAAAATTTGCGGCCCGTGCCGCAAAAAACATTTGAAATGCTCGAAACAATTTGATAAGATCAATTCACAGCGTGTGGCGTTTCTGCGTAAATCCGGTTGCAGAAACGCTGCACGCTTTTTTACGGCAAAAGGAGGGAGAGGACAACTTCATAGTCAAATCGTGCGGCAGAGATGCGTAAGTCCGGATTGATCCGGCAGAACGCATCTCTTATTTTTTATGTTCAGGAGGAAGACCGCCATGGAAAACACAAACCAGTTTTTGGGGACGGAGCGCGTGGGGAAGCTCATGCGGCGCTACGCCGTCCCGTGCATCATCTCGCTGCTCGTCGGCGCGCTCTATAACATCGTCGACCAGATCTTCATCGCCAACGCAAGCTACCTCGGTTCCTACGGCAACGCGGCAAACACCGTCGTCTTTCCGCTCACGGTCGTGGCGCTCGCCATCGCCGTGATGATCGGCGACGGCTGCTGCGCGTTCGTCAGCATTTCGCTCGGCAAGGGCGAAGTGGGAGAGGCAAGAAAGAGCGTCGGTAGCGCGGTCGTATTGTCGGTCGCGAGCAGCCTTGTGCTCACGGCGCTGTACCTCATCTTCGCCGACGCTATCATCTCGATGTTCGGCGGCACGGTGAACGAGGAGACCTTTCATTACGCGCAGGAGTATTTCTTCTATATCTCGCTCGGCATCCCATTTTATATGTTCGGTCAGGCGATGAACCCTGTCATCCGTGCCGACGGCAACCCGCGGTTCGCCATGATCTCCACGCTCGCGGGCGCGGTGCTCAACATCATTTTAGACCCCATCTTCATCTTTGAATGTAAGTGGGGCATGATGGGCGCGGCGGTCGCCACCGTGTTGGGCCAAATCGTCACAGCGGCGCTCGCGGTGTGGTACCTCTGCCGCATGAAGACCGTCAAGCCGGAAAAGGGAGACTTCCGCCTGCACGCAAGCCTCTGTACCCGGATGCTGACGCTCGGCATCACGAGCTTTCTCTCGCAGATCAGCCTCGTCGCGGCGATGGCGGCCATCAACAACATGCTGCGCAAGTACGGCGCGCTGGATGAGATATTCTCGCAGGAGCAGTACGCGCAGATCCCGATGGCCGTCGTCGGCATTGTGATGAAGTTCTTCCAGATCGTCATTTCCATCGTCGTCGGCATGGCGGCGGGCTGCATTCCCGTCATAGGTTACAACATGGGCGCGGGGAAAAAGACGCGCGTGCGTGAACTCTTTACAAAGCTCCTGCTCTGCGAGGCGATCGTCGGCGCCGTCGCGCTCGTTCTGGCCGAGGGCTTCCCGCGTCAGCTTATCGCCGTCTTCGGCGCGGCGAACGAGAGCAGCTACTACACGGACTTTGCGATCAAGGCATTCCGCACGTATCTTTGCATGATGGTGCTCGCCTGCGTGAACAAGGCATGTTTCATCTTTTTGCAGGCCGTGGGCAAGCCGTTCTCATCCACGATGCTCTCCATGATCCGCGAGGTCGCGTTCGGCGTGGGCTTTGCACTGCTGCTGCCGCGCTTTTTCGGCCTTGACGGCGTGCTGTACTCCATGCCGGTGTCGGATGTGTTGACTTTCGTCATCGCGGCGGGTATGATTGTAAAAACGTATCGGGAACTCAATACGGAAGGAGCAACTGTATTATGAATCATATTATCACCATCAGCCGTGAATTCGGCAGCGGCGGCCGCACGGTCGGCAAAAAGGTTGCAGAGCAGCTCGGCATCCCCTGCTATGACTCAGAGCTCATCCAGAAGATCGCCGAGGAGAGCGGCTTTGCAGAAAATTATGTCAAGGAGGCGGGCGAGTACACACCCGGCGGCTTCCTGTCCTCAGCGCTCTCGAACCGCGCGTTCGGCCCGACGAACGAGGACATCCTATGGGAAATTCAGTGCCGCGTCATCAGCGAGCTTGCCGAAAAGGGCCCTTGTGTCATCGTCGGCCGCTGCGCGGACTACATTTTGCAGGACAAGGCCAAGTGCCTCAAGGTCTTTATCCACGCGGATATGGCGTTCCGCGCCAAGCGCATCGTCGAGGTCTACGGCGAGCGCGAGCAGTCGCCCGAACAGCGCCTGCGCGACAAGGACAAGCGCCGCGCGGCCTATCACCGCTTCTACACGAACATGAAGTGGGGCTACGCGCAGAATTACCACATCACGCTCGACAGCGGCGAGCTCGGCATCGACAAGTGCGCCGACATCATCGCCGACCTCTACAAGAGCAGGGCGTAAATGGTCAAAAAGAGAAGGAGAGAAGCTGCGGCTTCTCTCCTTTTTTATTCCTCTTTTGCAAGACCCGGGATGTTCACGCCGATGCCGTTGACCTCCACGCCGTCGTCGGCGGGGATGAGGAGGTATTTGCGGCCATTGATGACGCGCGCTTCGATCATATAGCTGTTCTCCGGTGCAATGGAAATTTTGACCTCGGGGGTCGTGATCTCAAACTTCTTGCTCTCGATGATGTTGTTCGGGTTCAGCGCGGCGTTCTCGCCGTACTGCTCATCGCACTCGCGCTGGAACGCTGCGATCTGCTCGTCGTTCACGCCGCTGTTGGCGAGGATGCCGCCGACGTCGCCCGCCGTCATTTCAAGCGGCTCGGGGTCTTTGCTCTCCTTGTGATCTTCGATGCGCGCTCTGATCTGCTCGTGCACGGACTGGACGACATCGTAGCTGCAATCCTTGTCGAGCGCGTCGGCAAGCGCCGAGCCAAAGGCGTTTTTCTGCTCCTCGGCAGACATCGGCGGGTCGACGTGGAACAGCGCGTCGATGACCTCCTGATGGATCTCCGCGGCGTTTTTCGAGTAGAACAGCACATTGTAAATGTTCGCCGTGCGGTTGTCGAACGCGGGGTAGAGGAAGCCGAGCTCGGGCGAGGTCGCGATGTAGCCGGTGGAGCTTGAGTGAAACTCGCTCTGGTCAAGGTCGTAGCGCAGTTCGAGCGTCGGGGCCTTGACGGGGCAGATGGAGCAGACAAAGTACTTGAAGACCTCACTCGACGCGTCGGCCTGAATCTCGTCATCCTTGCTGCGGTGCGGCACGTCGTAGGCGTCGGCGGCGAGGAGGATGAGATAGTTTGTCTCGCCCATGTCGATGCAGTCGATGATTTGGCGGCAGAGCGTTTCGCGCGAGGCGGGGTCCTTGAGCTCCGTCTGGCGAAGAGTCTGCAAGAGGCGGTGCTCATCGCTGTCGGCGACCTGCTGCGTGGAGAACACCACGTCGATGAGGTTCTTGCCAAGCGTGCCGGAGAGGGACTTTTTGAGAAGGCCCAGGTACATCTCCTGCTCCTCCTGCCGCATGAGGCCCATCGAGGTATCGACCCACGCAATGATCTCTTTATTGGAGTTCACATAGCAGCCGTACACGCGGCTGAAATTATTCTTATCGAGCCGGAAGCGCCGGCGCAGTTCATTGAGTTCTTTCTGATTCATGGCTCGTCCTTTCCTTTGTTCATGTCACAAGGCCGATTTTACCACGCCCGCACCGCTGCGGCAAGGGGAGAAACGGCGCATTGTGCGACGAAAATGCGCAAAATGCAGGAAAAGATGCAAAATGGGCGTGAGCGACAAAGTGTGCGCGATATGTGGACTATATAGACGATATCCCTGTAAATCATAGAGAAATTCAATGAATCGTCCATATTTCACGACTTCTTAACGCCGCATTTGGCGCTGCTTTTTGTGAAAACGGCTATGGAAACGGAATCAAAGCAAACATTTCACGTTAAAAATGAAAGATATATTGCATTTTGCCTGAGCTGTGCAGGAATTCTTCCGTTTCCTTGGTGATTCTGACTGTTGAAAAAAGAAAAAAAGAAGTTAGAATAGAGCCTCGCGAAATGAAACGGAAGAATTTGGATAGAGATCAGAGAGTTTGGGAGGAAATCAATATGTCGTATCACTTTTTGCTGGATCTTGCGCTGATCCTGCTGAGCACGAAGATTCTGGGCCTCATTGCGCAGAAGTTTCAGATGCCGCAGGTCGTGGGCGCGCTGATCGCGGGCCTTTTGCTCAGCCCCGCGGGCCTTGGCCTTCTTTCGGAAACGGAATTCACCAAGCAGCTCAGCGAGCTTGGTGTCATCGTGCTGATGTTCTCCGCCGGTATGGGCACGGACATCAACGAGCTCAAGCACAGCGGCAAGGCGGGCTTCATGGTCGCGGTCCTCGGCGTGATCGTGCCGTTCCTGATGGGCACGGCGCTTGCATGGGGCGCAGATGAGCTGGGACTCATCGAGAGCACCGGCTTTATCGAAAACATCTTCATCGGCACCATCCTGACGGCCACGTCCGTGAGCATTACAGTCGAAACGCTCAAGGAGATGAAAAAGCTCGAGACCAAGGTGGGCAACACGATTCTGGCCGCCGCGCTCATCGACGATGTGCTCGGCCTGATCGCCCTGACGCTCGTTTGCAGCCTTGCCGGCGGTGACGAGAGCATCGGCATGGTGCTCCTCAAGATCGTGGGCTTTTTCGTCTTTGCCTTCGTGGTCGGCTTTGGCGCGAACCGCATCTTCTGCTGGATGCTCAAGCGTCAGCACGGTTGGGCCAGCCACAGAAACTCCGTGTTCGCCTTTGTCCTGTGCCTTGTGATGGCCTACTGCGCCGAGAAGTTCTTCGGCGTCGCTGATATCACGGGCGCTTACGCCGCGGGCCTTGCCGTCGCGTGCACGCCCAAGGGCACCTACATCCAGACGAAGTACAACCCCCTCGGGTATCTTCTGCTCACGCCGGTGTTCTTCGCGAGCATCGGTATCAATGTGCAGATCACGGGTCTGACGGGCGGCATGGTCGTCTTCTCGATTTTGCTGCTGCTTGTTTCGATCATCTCGAAGCTCATCGGCTGCGGCCTTGGCGCCAAGGCGTGCCAGTTCACCACGCGCGAGAGCATCCAGGTCGGCGTGGGCATGGCCTGCCGCGGCGAAGTCGCGCTGATCGTCGCCAACCGCGGCCTTTCGATGGGTGTGCTGTCGCCCGCGATGATGACGCCGGTCGTCATCACGGTCGTATGCGGCACGATCCTGACGCCGATTCTGCTTAAGCTGTCCTTCCGCGGCCATCAGGAGACGGAGCTGGTGCAGAACAACATCGCCGACCGCATGGCCAAGCACCGGCAGCTCGATATCATCACGCAGCAGCTTTTGCAGCAGGATGAACAGCTGATGAAAAAGAACTGAGCGCAGCGCAATGAAATAAAAAGAGCTTTCTCCTGAAAATCGGAGAAAGCTCTTTTTTGATTTTAGGACGCTGCCTTTTCCTGCGCGGTGCACTCGCGCAGGATGCGACAGAGCGCGTTCACATCCTCTTCCCGCGTCGCCCAGCTTGTGGCAAAGCGGATGATGCTGTGCGTCTCGTCATATTGCTCCCAGACGGAGAAGTCCACGCGCTCGGCGAGCTCTTTGCGCTGCTGCTCACTGACGATGCAGAAGCTCTGGTTCGTCGGGGAGGGGAAACAGGGCAAATAGCCGTTTTCCGCCATCGCGCGCCGGATAGCGTCGGCGTAGCGAACGGCGTCTGCGCCGATGCGCTCGTAGAGCCCATCGGTAAAGAGCGTGTCGAACTGGATGCCGAGCAGCCGTCCCTTGGCGAGCAGCGCGCCGTGCTGCTTGATGATGGTGAAAAAGTGTGGAATGAGCCCCGGCTGGGGAATGACGACCGCCTCGCCGAGCAGCGCGCCGCATTTCGTGCCGCCGATGTAGAAAATGTCGCACAGCGCGGCAAGGTCGCGCAGTGTCACGTCGTTTTCAGGACAGGCGAGCGCGTAGGCAAGGCGCGCGCCGTCGATATAGAGCGGCAGGCGCTTTTCGCGGCAGAGCGCGCTGATGGCCGCGAGCTCCTTTTTGGAATAGAGCGTGCCGTACTCCGTCGGCTGGGAGAGGTAGACCATCCCGGGCATGACCGTGTGGTCGCGGTTCGCGTCGTCCTCGTACTGATCAAGCAGTGCGCGGATTTGGGATGCGGTGATCTTGCCGTTCTCCTGCGGCAGCGTGAGCACCTTGTGCCCGCCGAACTCGATGGCGCCGGCCTCGTGCACGCTGATGTGCCCCGTGTCCGCGGCGATCACACCCTCGTAAGAGCGCAGCAGCGCGTCGATGACGGTCGCGTTCGTCTGTGTGCCGCCGACAAGGAAGTGAATCTCCGCGTTCGGCGCGCCGCAAGCGGCGCGGATCTTCTCGCGCGCGGATTCGCAGTATTCATCCGTGCCGTAACCGGCGGTCTGCGCAAAATTCGTTTCGCACAGGCGCTGCAGGATGGCGGGATGCGCGCCCTCAAGATAGTCGCAGGAAAAAGAAAGACGATGCTCCATGAAAAAAGACCTCGTTTCAAAAACAGGATTGACGGTTTCTGACTGCTATTGTAGAATAAGAGAAAACATGACGCAAACGGTTATTTGAAATGAAAAACATGATATAAAATCATGGATAGGAGGGTGTATGGAAGCGGTCAAATGCGAGGCGTTCCTTGCCGCGGCAGAGCTCGGCAGCCTGACGGCCACGGCGGAGCTTTTGGGCTACACGCAGTCGGGCGTGACGCGCATGATCGGCACGCTGGAAGAAGAGCTCGGCTTTCCGCTGTTTCTTCGCAGCAAAAAGGGCGTGCAGCTCACGGAAAACGGAAAGCTCATGCTGCCGCTGCTGCGCGAGGTCGTGCGCGCGCACCACAACGCCGAGCAGCTCAGCGCGGAGATCGGCGGCGTGTCAAAGGGCTCGCTGACGATCGGCTGCTATTACAGCATTTCGGCCCTGTGGATGCCAGAGATCCTGACGGCGTTCCGCGCCCGCTATCCGGGCGTGACCGTGCGGATGCAGGAGGGCGGCAACCTCGAGATGGCGCGCTGGCTGAACGAGCGCTCGGTCGACTGCTGCTTCGGCGCGCAGATGCACGGCGACAAGTACGACTGGCTGCCTGTCTTTCGTGACGAGCTCGTCGCGTGGCTGCCGCGTGGACACGAGCTGGCGGAGGCGGATGTCTTTCCGCTTATGCGCTTGCAGAACGAGCCGTTCATCCACACCTCGCCCAATCACGACACCGATCAGGACCGCCTGCTCGAGCAGCATGACCTGCACCCGCAGACCTGCTTTACGACGCGCGACGGCTTCACGACCTACAACATGGTCGAGGCGGGGCTCGGCGTCAGCTTCAACCAGCGGCTCATCTCGCGCAAGTGGAGCGGCACGGTGGCGGAGGTCCCGTTCGACCCGCCGCAGTTCGTCACGCTCGGCATCTCGGTCCCGTCGCTCAGGGAGGCCTCGCCCGCAGCGAAAAAGTTTATCGCCTGCGCCATCGAGACCGTCACGGGCGGGGAGGAAAGCCTTTGATAAGAAAAATGCTTCGCAGAAGTTCTGCGAAGCGTTTTTTTGCCCAAAAGCCGTTTATTTGAGCTCGGCGGTGAAGGTGATCTTCCCGTCGTCCACGATGGCGCGGATGGAGCCGTGGTGCCCCTCGGCGATCGAGCGCGCGATGGAAAGGCCGATGCCAAAGCCGCTGCCCGACGAGCGGGATTGATCGGCACGGTAAAAGCGGTCGAAGAGCTTCTGCGCGTTTTCCGGAGCAACATCCTCGCAGGCGTTTGACGAGCGGAGGACGACACCGCGCTTCGCCTTTTCGAGCGAGAATTCAATGGGGGAATCCGGCAGTGCATATTTGACCGCGTTGTCGAGCAGGATCGAGACGAGCTGGCGCACGGCGTATTCGTCGCCGCGATAGGTGAGGCCGTCCGTGATCGAAAGGCGCAGCTCGTGCCCCTTCGACGCGGCGAAGTCGACGAACGTTTCCGCCGTTTCGCGCACGGCGTCGCTCACGGGGAACTCCTCCATCCTGAGCGGCGAATCCTCCTCGTCCATGCGCGAGAGCGTGACGAGCGAGTTGACGAGCGAGGTGAGCTTTTCCGTCTGCGCCATCGCCTTGTCGATCCATTTCTGCTTGCCGGTCTCCATTTCGAGCACCTTGAGGCTCGTGGCAATGACGGTGATGGGCGTTTTCAGTTCGTGGCTCGCGTCGGTGATGAACTGCTTCTGCTGCTGCGCGCTGCGAACCACTGGGTCGATGGCCCGGCGCGAGAGCAGCACGACAAGCAAGAAGACGAGCAGGATGCACGCCGCGTCGGCGAGCAGCGACCACATGAGCACCACGCGCATCGCACGCAGCTCGTGGTAGCAGTCGAGGAAGATGGCGATATTCTTGCCGTCATCCGTCTGCGCTACGAAAAAGCGATAACTGTTGAAGTAGCCATAGCCCGCGCCGTGTGCGAGCGCGGCGGAGAGATATTCCTGCGTATCATCCTCCGTGACGGAGGCGATATTGTCGAGGTCTGCCTGTATCAGCGTGCCGCTTGATGTGTAGTGCAGGACAAAAAAACGCGTGGAGAACGGCGTTTCCGCCGTGAACGGCCCCTCACGCCGCGCGATTTTGTCGTCGGGCGGGGCCTGCGGCGTCTGTGAATCGTCCGCATCGTCGGGCGGCGCGGGGGCGATGTCGCCGCTGCCGCCGTCATTTTCCGGCGGTGTCGGCGCGTCGGCGCTGTCCGGCAGCTGAAAGCGCGAGTGGGGGATGGTGCCCGCGTTCTCGTAGATGAGCGTCAGCGTTTGCTTCAGGTCGGAATCGGTCGAGACGTAGTTGGCGACGTTCAGGATGATCGTCAGCAGCATCATCACCGCCGTGACGGAGAGCATCGCGATACGGATAAAGCGGTTTCGCAGGCGCTTGATCATACGCTCTCCTCCAACACGTAGCCGAGGCCGCGGTTTGCCTGCAGGGTGACGTGCGAGCCGATGGACTTGAGCTTTTTGCGAAGATTCGAGATGTTCACCCATACGACGTTGATCTCCGCCTCATTATCCCAGCCCCACACGCGCTCCATGATGCGCTCGGCGGAAAAGACCTGCCGCGGCGAGCGCATGAAAAGCTCCATGATCTGGAACTCACGCCCGCTCAGGCGGATGGGGTCCTTCCCGCAGCTCAAATTGCCGCTGCCGGGGTCGAGCGTCAGATCGCCGTAGGCGAGCACCGTCGGCTGGTAGGCCTCGCTGCGGCGCAGGATGGCGCGCACGCGGCTCAAGAGCTCGTCGGGGTCGAAGGGCTTGGGAAGATAGTCGTCCGCGCCGGCGTTGAAGCCCGTGATGCGGTCACTCTTCTGGCCCTTGGCCGTGAGCATCATGATGGGCGTTTTCACGCCCTCCTGCCGCAGCTTTTCGAGCACTTGAATACCGTCCATCTTGGGCATCATCACGTCTAAAATGACGGCGTCGTATGCGCCCGACGAGGCATATTCATAGGCGTCGAAGCCGTTGTGCACGGCGTCGACGGAGAAGTGATTTTTTTCAAAAAAGACCGTCAGCGCCTCGGCAAGGTCCACTTCATCTTCTGCAATCAGCAGCCGCATAAAAGGTTCCCCCTCTGATTTCTGGTGATACGTGTAGTATAAAGAGCGCGCGGGCAAAAATCAAGATGCCTCAGAGCGCGTCCTTCGTCGCCTCGCGCCCGCAGGTGATGTTGAGG
>CDYT01001744.1_pt1 | contig 15809 bp, 19 predicted proteins | sample 557541 | NCBI WGS metagenome assembly CDYT01 (sample SAMEA3182060, study PRJEB8094) | gut metagenome | biome: human; feature: gut; material: Stool; isolation source: human stools | place: Canada | collected 2013-01-15
GACGAGCTGGGGGCCGGCACGGACCCGGTGGAGGGCGCGGCCCTGGCCATCGCCGTCATCCAGCATGTGCGGCGGCTGGGGGCCAAGGTGGCCGCCACCACCCACTACGCGGAACTCAAGACCTTCGCCATGACCACGGCGGGGGTGGAGAACGCCTCCTGCGAATTCGATGTGGAGACACTGGCCCCCACCTACCGGCTGCTGATCGGCATCCCCGGCAAGTCCAATGCCTTCGCCATCTCCCGGCGGCTGGGACTGCCGGAAGACGTGATCGCCGCCGCCCAGGAGCAGATGAGCGGCGAGAGCGTCCGGTTCGAGGACATCCTCACCCAGCTGGAGGAGAAGCGCCAGGCTTTGGAGAAGCGGGAGCAGGAAGCGGACCGCTTGCTGCGCCAGCGGGAGGAGGACGCCAGACGTGCCCGGGAGTTCCGGGACCAGATGGAGCGGGCCAAGGACAACGCCCGGAGCCGGGGCGAGGCGGAGGCCAAGCGGATTCTCCGAGACGCCCGGGCCGCGGCGGACCAGGTGTTCCAGGAGCTGTCCGACATGCGGAAGGCCCAGGCCAAGGCAGACCGGGCCCTGAACGAGAACGAGGCCCGGGCGGCCCTCCGCCGCCAGCTGAACGAGGCGGAGGAGGCCGTTTCCAAGCGGGATGCCCGGCAGGAGCCCATCCCCAAGCCCAGCCGGCCCATCCGGGCCGGGGACCTGGTGGAGTTCCCCGGCGTTCGCCAGCCGGCGGAGGTGGTATCCGTGGGCAAGGACGGCACATTACAGTTAAAGGCCGGCATTCTGAAGATGAAGGCCAAGGCCGACGAGGTGCGGCTCATCGAGGACGACGAGCGGGCTGCCCGGAAAAAGACGCCTGCTGTCACCATCCGCCAGAACGCCGACCGGGCCCTGCGGGCCTCTGCCGCCCGGGAGCTGGACATCCGGGGGATGGAGACCCTGGAGGCGGAGAGCGTGGTGGACAACTTCATCTCCGCCGCCGTCATGGGCAAGCTGGACGAGGTGACCATCATCCACGGCAAGGGCACCGGCGCCCTGCGGAAGGCGGTCCACGACATCCTCCGCCGGAACAAGGCGGTGAAGAGCTTCCGCCTGGGGGTCTACGGTGAGGGCGAGAGCGGCGTCACCGTGGTGACGCTGAAGTGAGCCCTCGCCTATCGCCGCGGTGCGGCGTCAAGCGTCCCGCGGAGCGGGACCTTGGAGCGGGCGGGCTTTGCCTGGCCGCTCAGAAGAAATGCGGGGTCCCCACGGGGCAAGCCCCGTGGGGTGCGGCGAGAGCGGCGTCACCGTGGTGACGCTGAAGTAAGGAGGACACCATGGCATTGACTTTTCGATTTGCGGAAGAGAGCGATACACCGCTGATCCTGCAATTCATCCGGGAGCTGGCGGACTATGAGCGCATGCTGGACCAGGTGGAGGCCGACGAGGCCACCCTCCGGGATCAGCTGTTTGAGAAGCACCACGCCGAGGTCCTCTTTGCTCTGGAGGACGGAACGGAGGTGGGCTTTGCCCTGTTCTTCCACAACTTCTCCACCTTCCTGGGCCGGGCGGGGCTGTATCTGGAGGACCTGTACGTCCGGCCGGAGCACCGGGGGAAGGGATATGGCAAGGCCCTGTTCCGCCGGCTGGCGGCCATCGCCGCGGAGCGGGGCTGCGGCCGGCTGGAATGGTGGTGCCTGGACTGGAACACGCCCAGCATCGGCTTTTACAGGTCCCTGGGGGCGGAGGCCATGGAGGACTGGACCGTCTACCGCCTCACCGGTCCGGCACTGAAACGGCTGGCGGAAGCGGAATCCCCAGTTGCGGAAACCGGCGGAGTTTGATATACTGGTTCCACCACAGAGACCTATTTTGGAAATTTCACAATGAGGTGATTTTATGCAAGAGCTTGCAAAACAGTTCCATATTGCCTGTACCCAAGGGGACATCGGCCGCTACTGCATCCTGCCCGGCGATCCGGGCCGGGTCCCGGCCATCGCCGCCCTGTTTGATGACGCCAAGCAGATCGCCTACAACCGGGAGTTCAACGTCTGGACCGGCACCCTGCTGGGGGAGAAGGTCACCGCCTGCTCCACCGGCATCGGCGGCCCCTCCGCCTCCATCGCCATGGAGGAGCTCCACAAGTGCGGCGCCGACACGTTCATCCGCACCGGCACCTGCGGCGGCATCGCCCTGGACGTCCAGTCCGGCGATGTGGTGGTGGCCACCGGCGCTATCCGGTTTGAGCACACCAGCCGGGAGTATGCCCCCATCGAGTTCCCGGCGGTGGCGGATTTCCAGGTGACCAATGCCCTGGTGGAGGCCACCAAGAAGCTGGGATTCCCCCTGCACACCGGCATCGTCCAGTGCAAGGACAGCTTCTACGGCCAGCATGACCCCGCCGCCTCCCCCGTGTACTATGAGCTCCAGCAGAAGTGGGAGTCCTGGAAGCGGCTGGGCGTCCTGGCCAGCGAGATGGAGTCCGCGGCCCTGTTCGTGGTGGCGGCGGCCCTGGGCTGCCGGTGCGGCTCCTGCTTCCATGTGGTGTGGAACCAGGAGCGGGAGGCCGCCGGCCTGGACCAGAAGATGAGCGAGGACACGTCCTCCTCTGTGAAGGTGTCCGTGGAGGCCCTGAAGCTGCTGATCGAGGCGGACAACAAGGCCGGCCGGTAAATCGAATCGCTTTCCCCAAAAAAGCTGCCCGGAGAATTCCGGGCAGCTTTTTTCATCTTCCGCTTGACAAGTTTACTTGGTATGTGGTACTCTTTATTCGCAAAGAAAACTTGGTAAAACAACAAGTAAACTGGGTGAGGAGGAGTTCGGGTGGATCGGGACGAGATTTTGCGGCGCAGCCGCGCGGAGAAAGAGGACGAGGGGAATACCTTACTGGAGAACAGGGGCCGCCGGTGGGGCGTAGCGGGCTTTTGCAGCCTGTATCTTCTGCTGGTGGTGTTTAACCTCATCACGGGACGGTCCTCTTACAGCATTCATGCGCTGTTCTGGTGCTACATCTCCCTGGAGGCCTGGGGGAAGTACTGGACCTCCCGGCGGCGGGCGTTCCTCGCCACCACAGTGCTGGCGGCGGTGTCGTCCGTGTGCTTCCTGGCCTGCTATGTGCTGGAGGTGCTGCGGTGAATACCCAAAGTTCCGCGCGCCGTGCGGAAACTGCATTGGTTGGGATCACGGCTCTGGCCCTGGCCGACGCACTGTTCCACCTGGCGCCTTCTTCTCCGCCGGACTGGACGGCCCTGCGGGACATCATGACCGCCTTTCCCTGGAGCGGTCCCCTGGGGCTGCTGCGGGCCGCCCTGGCCCTGGCGGGCACTGTCTTTTAAAATCGTCGAAAGGAGCATGGAACGATGGAAGAGAAATTGAGCCGGGAGGAGATCCTCTCCCGCAGCCGGCAGGAGAACCGGAAGGGCGACGAGCGGGAGCGGACCATCCGCGTGGAGGGGGAGTCCTTCAGCCTGCTGTTCGCGCTGCTGATGGGGCTGATTCTGCTTTTCTGGAAGCGGGCCCACGGCTTGCCGGACGAGGATGTGATGTGCATGTTCTGGACGGCCTGCGTGGCCAACCGGCTCTACCGGCTGACCCAGCGCAAGAATACGTTTGATCTCGTAACGCTGCTGCTCTCCCTTGCGCTTTTGGCCTGGAATCTGGTAAAATTCTTTCAAATGACCTGAGAGGAGACGGCATCATGGACCGGGAGGAGATTTTGGAAAAAGCCCAGGCGGGGAAGATCGGTATGGACGAGCGGGAGCAGCAGGTGCTGGGGCTGTCCTTTGGCATCGGCGGCATCCTGATGGCGCTGCTGTGCGTCATCCTCACCATTGTGCGGCTGGTGAACGGGCAGGATGCCTATGACTACGCGGCCATCGTGTTCTTGTATCTGGCGGGCATGGAGCTGCATCTGTACTGGAGGACCCGGCGGCGGGGGCCTGCGCTGCTGGCCGCCGGCTGCGGACTGGTGTTCCTCTTCAACCTGATCCTGTTCCTGGCGAGGTGAGCGCCGTGGACGATCAGCTGATTCTGAAAAACCGGTTGAAGGTGGCCCGGGCGGAGAAGGGGCTGTCCCAGACCCAGCTGGCGGAGCTGGTGGGCGTGTCCCGAAACACCATCAGCTCCATCGAGACCGGGCAGTTCAACCCCACCGCCAAGCTGGCGCTGATATTGTGCATTGCCCTGGATAAGAAGTTCGAGGACTTATTTTACTTTGAGTGAGATTTTGCGTGAGATGAAGAAAGGAAACTGGCTATGGAGCGGGATGTGATTCTGGAGAAATACCGTCAGGAGGGCGTGGACGAGGGCCGGAATGAGGTCAACCGCCGGGGAGATGACGCGGGCTTTTACGCCCTGTGCGGCCTGTCCCTCCTGCTGATGATTTACCAGGCCTTCACCCATCAGGCGTTCGGGGATGTGGCGGCGGTGCTGTTCGTGTTCTGCTCTGTGGGGGCCTTTGCCCGGTACCGGGCGGACCGGGACCGGTTCTCTCTGGGGATGGGCCTTTTCACCGGCGCACTGTGCCTGGGCTGCCTGGGGTGGTATCTGTGGCACACGCTGTAAAAAGGGCGGGCGGCGCTTGATGGCGCCGCCCGCTGGTTTTACCGCTTCCGCACCGGGTAGCAGACCTCGGTGACAAATTCATCGGGGTCCCGGGTCTCCCGGGGACTGATGTGGTAGATGTTGAAGAACGGCCCTTCAAAGGTGTAGCCGTTGGCCTCTGCCCAGGCTGCTACCGCCTGATTCACCTCGCCGATCAGGTGGTACCCGCCCTGGAAGGTGGCGGAGGCCACCGTCACCGGCGGGACGGTCTTGAATTTCACATGCGCCGTGTCGGGATAGGTGCCTTTCACCGTCTTTTGGATCTCCACATCCACGTCGGACTCCTTGAATTCCCCGTCGTGGAAGATGCTGACGCACAGGGGCGGGTCTCCGTCCTGGATCCGCAGGGAGGCGGTCTCCCGGGCGAAGAGGTGCCACAGGTCCCCCTCCCGGTCATAGCCGGGGAGGATCTGGCGGACGCTGGCCACCTGCCGCTCCGGCAGGGTCTTGATGGTGACATCGTACTTCATGGGGGTCTCTTCCTTTCTCAGCCGCGCAAGGGCTGTGTCCAGAAGCCGCAGCCGGTCTGACGCCTCCAGGATGGAGGCCTCCACCGCCGCCCGCCGGGCCAGCAGCCGCTGCTCCATGGCGCTCCGGTCCTCCCAGCAGGCCAGCAGCGACGCCGTGTCCGCCAGGGAGAACCCAAGCTCCCGCAGGGCGGTGATCCGGCTGGCGGTGATCAGCTGGGCGGCGGCATATTGGCGATAGCCGGTCCAGGGGTCGGTGTGTTCCGGCACCAGCAGGCCGATCTCGTCGTAGTGGCGCAGCATCCGGATGCTGATTCTGGACAGTTTTGAAAATTCTCCGATTTTGAACATAGGGTCCCTCCGCATATATGCGATGTTTGAGCTCATAGGTATCGTAAGCCCTGCCACGGTGTGAGAGTCAAGGGGAAATTTTCGGGCTCCCGTTTCAGGATCCGTAGCGACGCCGACCTTCGGCGGTTCCGCCAAGCAGCAGGCATTGCCTCCCGGGAGACAGGACGATCATCCAGAACTGGATGGTGGTCCTGTTTCTGTAAGCAGCAAGGATGACAATGTGGTATGATTGGAGGAAAAAATGTGTGAGATTTGATCCCGAAAGTTGTGTATATAGGTGAAAAGGGAAATGAGGAAGCGAGGTGAAAACCGATGGATGATGGACGGATCGTCCAATTATACTGGGAGCGAGACGAGCGGGCCATCCCTGCCACATCTGACAAATACGGAGGCTACTGCACCTCGATTGCCATGCACATCCTGGGCAATCAGGAGGATGCCGAAGAATGTGTCAACGATACCTACTTCAACGCATGGAACGCCATGCCGCCGCACAGGCCAGGCATTCTGGCCGCATTCCTGGGGAAAATCACAAGAAACCTGTCGTTTAACAGGTACAAACACAATACCGCCGACAGACGAGGCGGCGGAGAAATGCCGACGGTTCTGGAGGAGCTTTCAGACTTGGTATCTGGCAAGGGTGATGTGGAACAGGCATTTGACCAAAAGGAACTCACGCAAGCGATTGATGGATTTTTGGATCATCTGTCACCAAAGAAAAGAAGCATTTTCATCAGACGATACTGGTACACCGACAGCATTTCGGAAATTGCTGTCCGGCACAATATGAGGGATGGCGCCGTATCCATGACCCTGAACCGCCTCCGCCTGAAACTGCGCAGCTACCTTCTGGAAAGGGGATTTGAGCTATGACGAGCGAAAACCTGTATGAAGTCCTGGGCGACATCAGTGAGAGGCATATCAACGGTGCCAGGGCAGAGCACAGAGCAAAGAAGCCCGGCTGGGCAAAGTGGGGGGCTATAGCGGCTTGTTTGTGCCTGATGGTACCATTCACCGCATTTGCGGTTGATACCATTCAATATAATGCGGCGGTCGATTATCTGAATGCCCTCGGTGTTCCGGTTGAAGATTTGAGTGACTACTCCCGCAAAGAGATCAAGGAAGCAGCCAAAACCATTGACGCGGGAGAAAGCAGCCCCTTGACCGAAGAAATCCTGAACCAACTGCCGGGTAACGAAGAGCGGATTGAAGTGCCGACACAGGTAACATCTGAACAGATCAGAGAATTGGAGCCAGCCATGACAAGGGAAGAGGTCCTCTCCATTTTGGGCAATACGCAAGATATTGGCTCTGGTATCTATATTTATGTCTATGAAGTAGACGGAAAATACTGGCTGCGCATTCCATTTGCAAATGACGATGCACAGTTAGGGGTTACCGGCGAAAATTTGTTGACGGCATTGATCCCTATTTCCGGAGATATAGGTTCTGATGGAACCACTGCATTTCATGGACAGTCCTTCAGCGAATCTGCCCTGACGGAAGAAACGCTTGAATGGCTTGACTGGCATCCTTGTTCCTTGCCGGAGGAACAGCTTGCCGCCAGCTCAATTCCTGCGGACGGAGAGGAAAATTCATAGGCTGTCTGGAGTTCTGCCCAAATAGCGGGGATTTCCAATTTCCCCTGAAATCACGCCTTTTTTGAAAAGGGGAGTTTTCAGAAGCCCGCGCGGGAGCGCAAAACCGGCCCGTCCAGTTTCTGGACGGGCCGGCTTGAAGGACTCAGTCGTCGGTGCGGATGCCCCGCTGGATGTCCCGGATGTTGTAGGGGGAGGTCTGGTAGACAAAGTAGTTCAGCCAGTTGGAGTACAGCAGGTGGGCACAGGAGCGCCAGGTCACCACCGGCTTGCGGGTGGGGTCATCGCCGGGGAAGTAGTTCTGGGGGATCTGGATGTCCGCACCGGCGGCCAGGTCCCGCATATACTCGTTTCGCAGGGTGTCCCGGTCATACTCCGCGTGGCCCATCAGGAAGATCTGCCGGCCCTGGTCCGTCTTGACGGCGTAGACCCCGGCCTCCGGGGAGGAGGAGAGGATCTTCAGCTCCGGCACCGCCTCGATGTCCTCCCGCAGCACCGTGGTGTGCCGGGAGTGGGGGACCCAGAACTCGTCGTCAAAGCCCCGGAAGAGGATGAAGTTGGGGTCCTCCACCGTGTGGCGGAACACGCCGAAGAGCTTCTCCGGCAGCTGCCGCTTGGGGATGCCGTAGTGGTAGTACAGCCCCGCCTGGGCACCCCAGCAGATGTGGAGGGTGGAGTGGACGTGGGTCTTGGACCACTCCATGATCTCACACAGCTCCGGCCAGTAGTCCACCTCCTCAAAGGGCAGGTTCTCCACCGGCGCGCCGGTGATCACCAGGCCGTCAAAGGTCCGGTCCCGCACCTCGTCAAAGGATTTGTAGAAGGCCAGCATGTGGGCCTGGGAGGTGTTCTTGGACACGTGGCCGCTGGGGGCGATCAACTCCAGCTCGATCTGGATGGGGGTGTTGCCCAGTACCCGGGCCAGCTGGGTCTCCGTCTCCACCTTGGTGGGCATCAGGTTCAGCAGCAGGATCTGCAGGGGGCGGATGTCCTGGGTGATGGCCCGGGTCTCCGTCATGACGAAGATGTTCTCCGACATCAGGACCGAAGTGGCGGGCAGCTGATTGGGGATTTTGATGGGCATCTCACTTCACCTGCTCCAGGGCCTGGGCGATGTCGTCGATCAGATCCTGCTTGTTCTCCAGGCCGCAGCTCATCCGCACCAGGCCCGCGGGGATGCCGGCGGCGGCAAGCTGCTCGTCGGTCATCTGCCGGTGGGTGGAGCTGGCGGGATTCAGGCAGCAGGTGCGGGCGTCCGCCACGTGGGTCTCGATGGCGGCCAGCTTTAAGTGCTTCATGAAGGTGCTGGCCGCCTCCCGGCCGCCCTTCAGCTCAAAGGACACCACGCCGCAGGAGCCGTGGGGCAGATACTTCTCCGCCAGGGCGTGATACTTGTCCCCCGGCAGGCCGCAGTAGATGACGGAGGCCACCTTGGGGTGCCCCGCCAGGAACTCCGCCACCGCCTGGCCGTTCTCGCAGTGGCGGGCCATGCGGACGTGGAGGCTCTCCAGCCCCAGGTTCAGGTAGAAGGCGTTCTGGGGGGACTGGATGGCGCCGAAGTCCCGCATCAGCTGGGCGGTGCACTTGGTGATGAAGGCACCCTCCTTGCCGAACTTCTCCGCATAGGTGATGCCGTGGTAGCTGTCGTCCGGGGTGCAGAGGCCCGGGAACTTGTCCGCGTGGGCCATCCAGTCAAACTTGCCGGAGTCCACGATGGCGCCGCCCACGGCGGCTCCGTGGCCGTCCATGTACTTGGTGGTGGAGTGGGTGACGATGTCGGCGCCCCACTCGAAGGGCCGGCAGTTCACCGGGGTGGCGAAGGTGTTGTCCACGATCAACGGCACGCCGTGGGCATGGGCGGCCCTGGCGAACTTCTCGATGTCCAGCACCGTCAGGGCCGGGTTGGCGATGGTCTCGCCGAACACGGCGCGGGTCGTGGGCCGGAAAGCGGCCTCCAGCTCTTCGTCGGTGCAGTCCGGGGAGACGAAGGTCACCTCGATGCCCATCTTGGCCATGGTGACGGAGATCAGGTTGAAGGTGCCGCCGTAGATGGAGGACGAGGAGACGATGTGGTCCCCGCAGGAGCAGATGTTGAACAGGGCGAAGAAATTGGCCGCCTGGCCGGAGGAGGTGAGCATGGCGGCGGTGCCGCCCTCCAGCTCACAGATCTTGGCGGCCACGTAGTCGTTGGTGGGGTTCTGGAGGCGGGTGTAGAAATAGCCGCTGGCCTCCAGGTCAAAGAGCTTGCCCATGTCCTCACTGGTGGCGTACTTGAAGGTGGTGGACTGGACGATGGGGATCTGCCGGGGCTCGCCGTTGCCGGGGGTGTAGCCCCCCTGGACACATTTCGTTTCGATGCGGTAATCGCTCATGGTGTGTTGCTCCTTTCGATGAGATGAAGATGCCTTTGGAGACGAAAAAACGGCTTTCGTCCCAAAGAAAGACTTTGAGACGAAAGCCGCCAGGCTTCCGCGGTACCACTCAAATTGCGTCGTCCTCACGGTCCGACGCCCCTTTTGGGGTCCAGCAACCCCTCTGCCCTGACGCGGCAGTCCTCGGAGAGGCCCTACCGGCGGCGCGCCGCCCTCGAACCCTCGGCTCAGGAGCCATAGGACCTGGAGACCCTTGCCGCCGGCTTCCACCGCCCGCCGGCTCTCTGAGGGCGCAAGTCTCCGTCCCTCTCCATCATCGCTTTGAAAAGTATTATAGACAGCCGGCGGCGGTTTTGTCAACTGCGGATTTTGTCACGATGTGGGTCGCGGCGGCGGTGGACTTTTGCTCCGGCGTGTGGTACGATGGCCCAAACAGCCGGTACAGGACACCGGAGAGGGAGGAGCACCATGGCCTTTACCCCCATTGATGAGAGCACCTGGGAGCGGCGGGAGGATCTGGAGGCATTTCGCCAGACCGCCATCTATCTGACGGCGGAGGTGGACATCACGGCCCTGTACCAACGCACGAAGGCCCGGGGCGAAAAGCTGTATCCGGCCCTGATTTGGTGTGTGGCCGCCGTGCTGAACCGGCACGCCCACTTCCGCTATGGCAGGGACGAGGCGGGCCGGATCGGGGTGTGGGATGTGCTGCACCCCTATTACACCGTGCCCCGGCGGGACGCGCCGGGCCTGTTTGCCATGAAGGTCACACCCTTTACAGAGGATTACCAGACCTTTCTTGCCGCCTTTCAGGCAGACTACGCCCGGGCGGAGACCTGCGGCCGCCTGCTCTGCGACGAGACTCTGCCGCCCAACCTCTGCGGCATCTCCGCCGTGCCGGGACTGGCTTTTTCCGCCTTCAGCTTCGGCGGGGACCCGAAGCCGGACTTCACGCCCTTTGTGTTGCTGGGGCAGGTCCATCCGGCGGGGGACCGGATGATGCTGCCGGTGGGCGGGGAATTCGCCCACGCCGTCAACGACGGCAGCCACATCAGCGGCTTTTTCCGGGAACTGGAGGAGACCGCCGCCGGACTGTTTTCGGATTAAAAGAGAAAGAGACCGCCCGTGGGGAAGCTGTTTCCCACGGGCGGTTTTCTGTCCGAAAGCCGGCCTCACAAAAATCCTATGTTCCCTATTGACAAGCGGCGCATCCCATGCTATATTAGCCACACGGTTAGTTACTAGACTAATTAACCAGATAACAAACCAACAGGAAAGGGGGAACCGCCTTGACGTTGACGGAAGACCGGCCCATCTTCCAGCAGATCGCGGAGCAGCTGGAGGAGGCGATCCTCTCCGGGGCCTACCCAGAGGAGAGCCAGGTGCCGTCCATTACGGAGTATTCGGTCCAGTACCGGATCAACCCCGCCACCGCTTTGAAGGGCATCAACCTGTTGGTGGACGCGGGGCTGCTGTACAAGAAGCGGGGCGTGGGGATGTTTGTGGCCTCCGGCGCCCGGGAGAAGCTCCGCCAGAGCCGGCGGGAGCGGTTTTATCAGGACTACGTCCAGCGAATGGTGCGGGAGGCCCGGAATCTGGGGCTGACGGACCAGGAGCTGCGGACACTTCTGGAAAGGGGAATGGAAGAAGATGGCCATTGAGTTTCAACACGTCACCAAGACTTTCGGGGACACCCGGGCCCTGGAGGATGTGTCGCTGACCTTTGAAGAGGGAAAAATCTACGGTCTGCTGGGCAACAACGGCGCTGGCAAGTCCACGCTGCTGAACATCCTCACCGGGCGGCTGTGCCCGGACAGCGGCACCGTCACCGTGGACGGCGCCCCCGCCGGCAGCGATGCCGCCCTGGGCAGAATGTTTCTGGTGGGGGAGAAGAACCTGTACCCCGACGACATGAAGGTGAAGCGGGCCCTGGACACGGCGGCCCTGTTCTACCCGCACTTCGACCGGGCCTATGCCGAGGACCTGGCCAGGCAGTTCGAGCTGCCGCTGAACAGGAAGATCAACGGCCTCTCCACCGGCTATGGCTCCATCTTCCGTATTGTCCTGGGCCTCAGCGTCAACACCCCCTACGTGCTGTTCGACGAGCCCGTCCTGGGCCTGGACGCCCAGCACCGGGACCTGTTCTACAAGCTGCTGGTGCAGAAGTACGCGGAGAGCCCCTGCACCATGGTGATCTCCACCCATCTGATCGCCGAGGTGGCGGACCTGATCGAGCACACCGTCATTATCCGCAGGGGGCAGATCCTCCAGAACGCGCCCACGGAGGCGCTGACCGCCGCCTGCTGGGCGGTGTCCGGCCCTGCCGGGCTGGTGGACGGCTGGGCCGCCGGCCGGGACGTGTTCACCTCCTCCGTGCTGGGCGGGCTCAAGACCGTCTGCGTCCGGGGCGAGGGGACCGAGGACCTGCCCGCCGGGCTGGAGCGGCGGCGCGTGGGGCTTCAGGAGTACTTTATCAGCCTGATGGAAGAGGAGGATCAGAGATGAACACACCATTCGGCCGGGCCTTCCGGTATGAGATGCGGAACTATTTCCGGGCGGTGGCGGTGCTGTGGCTGGTGATGGCCCTGCTCCCGGCCGCGATGCTGGCGCTGGCCTATTTCCTGGCGGGGGAGACGGCCATGGAGAGCAGCTTCAACGGTTATTCCATGGCGGTGGGGATGTTCGGGCTGATCCTGGGCATGGTGGGCCTGCGGGAGAACCAGCGGGTGCTGAACCAGAACGGCGTGTCCCGCCGGTCCGCCTTCCTGGCGGACGTGGCGGCCCTGGCGGTGGCGGCGCTGCTGGTGGCCGTGGGGGTGTCGGTGATCATGGGCGCCTATCAGGCGGCCCTGGGCAGTGCGGGCCGGCTGCTGATTACGGACTTGTACCAGCTGATCTACGAGCCATCCTCCAACGGCGTGAACCCGGGAGCCCTGGTCCGGGGCGCGGTGTTCTCCGCTGTGGCGGGCTGGATGCTGGCGGCCCTGGGGCAGTTCTGCTCCGCCCTGTACTGGCGGCTGAACAAGTTCTGGACCATCCTGGTCTCCGTGACTGTGCCGCTGGTGCTGATTTTCGGCAGTGCGCCGCTGCTGACCTGGCTGGACACCACCTCCGCCGGACACGCGGCGGTGGAGGCCCTGGCGGCCTTTGGGCGGTTCCTGGCGGCCTCCCCCTGGAATATGGCGGCAGTGCTGCTGGCCATGGGCGCGGTGTTCTTCGCCATCACCTGGCTGCTGCTGCGCCGGGCCATGATCCGGCCTGCGAAGTAAAAGATCAAAGTGAAAAAATAAAGGATAAGAGATATTCCCAACAAAGGGATCTCTTATCCTTTATCTCCTATCTCCGGAGATGTCCTATTGTCCTCCCACGATGCGGCTGTAAGCCCGGGTGGTGAGGCCGTAGACCAGGGCGTAGATGGCGCAGAACACCAGCAGCGTCCCGGCGGTGCAGAGGGCGAAGAGCCGCACGTCAAACAGGTTGAATAGTTCCAGCAGCTTGCACAGCATGGGGAAGGCCGCCGCTACGTGGATGCCCGCCGTCACCAGGGGCAGGAAGAACACCAGCAGCACCTGGCTGCGGATGGAGGAGCGGACCTCCCGGGGGCTCATGCCCACCTGCTGCATAATCTGGTACCGGCGCTGGTCCTCGTACCCCTCGGAGATCTGCTTGTAGTAGATGATGAGCACCGTGGACAGCAGGAACAGCAGTCCCAGGAACACTCCCAGGAACAGGAAGCCGCCGTACATGGTGTACAGGTCCAGAGCATTGTCCTGGCGGCTGATGACGGAGTAGACGCCGTTCACGTCCGCCGCCAGCAGAGGGTCCACAAAGGCCTGCTTTTCCGCCTCCGTGCCGTCCAGGTCCATCTGAACATGGAATTCCCGTTTGTCGCTGGTATCCCGGACATTGACGGCGGACGCCACCGTCTCATTCGCCACCACCAGAGACAGCTGGGCTGTCTGGCCGGAAATGAAGACGGTGTCATTGTACCGGGGGAAGTCCGTGATGGTCCCGGCCACGTGAAAAGGGAGGTCCTCCACATAGAAGGTCTCCGGCAAGGCGAGGTTCTCCGCCTGGATCAGCACCTCATCCGGTGCCAGGTCCACCGTGTGGCCGGTGAGGCGGCCGTAATCGTCGGCGGTGAGCACCCGGATCTGAGTGCTCACTCCATCCTGTGTCAAAAGCGTAAAGGTGTTGCCGGTGTACCAGCCCACCGTGTCCAGCAGGGTGGACCACTGGAGCAGCTCCACCTTCCGGCCCGCCTCCGCGGCGGCGGTCTGGACCCGCTCCAGGGTGTCCGCCGTCGCGGACTCCGCGTCATCCGGCGGGACACCGTCCAGGGACTGGACCACGTCCACGTCATAGGGGAACATCCGGTCCAGGGAATCCTCCAGTCCCGCGTACAGGCTGACGGTGGTGGACACCGTCACCAGCACCATGGTGGAGAGGATGCAGATGTTGGCCAATCCCACGGCGTTCTGCTTCATCCGGTACAGCAGGCCCGCCACGGCGGTGAAGTGCCTGGGCTGGTAGTAGTACCGGGGGTCGTTCCGCAGGTGCTTCAAAAGGGCGATGGACCCGGCGGTGAACAGGCAGTAGGTGCCGATCATCACCAGCGCCACCGCCAGAAAGAAATAGGCCAGAGCGGTAAAGGGGTCCGCCACCGTCAGGGCGGTGGCATAGCCGGCTCCCAGAGTGACGGTGCCCAGCACCACCAGCAGCCGGCGCGTCCGGGGCTCCCGCTCCCCGGCGCTGGCGCTGTGGAGCAGCTCCACGGGCCGGGACCGCAGAAGGCCCGCCAGGTTCCACACCAGCGTCAGCAGGAAGAGGATGCCGAAGAGGGCAGCGGTGTTGGCCATGCCGGGCAGGCTGATCTCAAACCCGTACTGGACCGGCAGGTGGGAGACCTGCAGCAGCAGGAGCAGCACCAGCTTGCTCAGCAGCACCCCCGCCGCCAGGCCCCCCAGAATGGCCGCGGCGGCGCAGTAAATGGTCTCCCACACCATCAGGTGGGCGATGTGGCGCTTTTCCAGCCCCAGGATGTTGTACAGCCCCAGCTCCCGCCGCCGGCGCTTCATGACAAAGCTGTTGGCGTACAGCAGCAGGATCGCGGCGAACAGCGCCACCACCAGCACCCCAATGTACATCAGGCTCTGGAGGTACCCGGCCCCCCGGACGGAGGCCACGATGTCGCTGCGGGTCAGATAGGAGAGGATGTAGTACATGGCGGCGGTCATGCCGCAGGAGAGGAGATAGGGCCCGTAGAACCGGCCGTTGCGCACCAGGTTCACCAGGGCCAGCCGGGGGAAGAAGCCGGACTTACGCATGGGGCTCACCGCCTCCCGCCAAAACCGTCAGGGTGTCGGAGATCCGGCGGAACTGGGATTCCTGGCTCTTGCCGCCCCGGTAGAGCTGGTGGTACACCTGCCCGTCCCGGAGGAACAGCACCCGCCCGGCGTGGCTGGCCGCCTTCACCGAGTGGGTGACCATCAGGATGGTCTGACCAGCATCGTTCAGCTCCCCGAACAGCTCCAGCAGCGCGTCGGAGGACCGGGAGTCCAGGGCGCCGGTGGGCTCATCCGCCAGGATCAGCTGGGGGTCTGTGATGAGGGCCCGGGCCACCGCCGCCCGCTGCTTCTGGCCGCCGGAGACCTCGTAGGGGTACTTGGTCAAAATGTCTGTAATCCCCAGCTGGTCCGCGATGGGGCGGAGCTTTTTCTGCATGGCCCGGTAGTCGGTCCCCGCCAGCACCAGGGGCAGATAGATATTGTCCTGGAGGGAGAAGGTGTCCAGCAGGTTGAAGTCCTGGAACACGAACCCCAGGTGGGACCGGCGGAAGGCCGCCAGGTCCCGCTCCCGGATGGCGGAGAGGGGCTTACCCTCCAGTAAAACCTCCCCGGCGGTGGGGCGGTCCAGAGCCGCCAGGATGTTCAGCAGGGTGGTCTTGCCGGAGCCGGACTCCCCCATGATGGCCACGTACTCCCCCGGCTCCACGGAGAAGCTGACATTGGACAACGCCTGGACTTGGTTCCCGCCGAAGCGGGTGGTGTAGATTTTCTGGATATGCTGTACTTCCAGCAGTGGCATTGCGATTCCTCCTCATATCGGGATCATGCCTCTATTGTAGCGGAAGGGCCGGACTGTCTGCCATGGATTTGGCTTACAGTCCGGCCCGATTCCTTACAGTTTTGTCACATTGGGTCATTCCACCACCCGGCGGCCCCGGGAGAGGTCCAGCCGCACCAGCGTCCCCTGCCCGGGGCGGGAGACGATGGAGATGTTGTGGTTCAGCCGGTCCATCACCCGGCGGCACAGGTACAGCCCGATGCCGGTGGACTTCTTGTCCTCCCGGCCGTTGTAGCCGGTGAAGCCCTTCTCGAACACCCGGGGCAGGTCCTCCTCCCGGATGCCGATGCCGTTGTCGGCGATGACCA
>CDYT01034435.1_pt1 | contig 15591 bp, 18 predicted proteins | sample 557541 | NCBI WGS metagenome assembly CDYT01 (sample SAMEA3182060, study PRJEB8094) | gut metagenome | biome: human; feature: gut; material: Stool; isolation source: human stools | place: Canada | collected 2013-01-15
CGGAATACGACAGTGGTCATACTCAGACGGAGATCTTGCCGATCTCGACCTTGGTGTAAGGCTGACGATGGCCCTGACGCTTGCGGTAACCCTTCTTGGCGTTGTACTTGAAGATGCGGATCTTCTTGCCCTTGCCGTTCTTGACGATCTTGCCCTCCACAGAAGCGCCCTCCACCACGGGAGTGCCGAAGGTGGCTTTGTCGCCGTCCAGGATGGCCAGGACCTGGTCAAACTTCACGGTGTCGCCGGCTTCCTGGTCCAGCTTCTCGATGTAGACCACGTCGCCCTCGGCCACCTTGTACTGCTTGCCGCCAGTCACGATGATTGCGTTCATTTGTTGTTTCAACTCCTTCATTACGGGCTCGCTGTCGGGGGCGGTCCGGACGGACACTTGGAAACCCATTCAAAGCGGCTCAATTAGTATATCAGCGGAAGTTGGAATTGTCAACGATTTTAAAAAAGATCTTGCAAAATATTTTAATAGAACGTACGATTTCTGCACTGAGTCCGACACGAGTCAAACGACAGGAGGCAGCCACATGACGATAGAAGTATTCAAGGGGGTCCAGATCGCATATCTGCGCCGGACCGGCGGGTATGGGGCAGGCAACAGGCAGCTGATGGAGGAACTGAAAGCCCGCCTGCGGGCCGGCCATTTCTTCCGTGAGGACACGACGATCCTGGGCATCGCGCTGGACGACCCGGCGCGGACACCGGAGGACCGGCAGAGATACGACGTGGGCGTGGTCCTCACCGGCGCGGAGAGCCCCTGGGACCTGCCGGCCCGCGGCATCGATGATGGACGCTATGCCATCTTTGAGGTCCCGCACACAGAAGCAGGCGTGTCAACTTTCTGGAAAAACCTTCCGGAGCTGACGGCGGGACTGCCGCTGGATCCCACGAGACCGGTCATAGAGCGGTATGCGTTCCAGAAGATTTCCGCGCACCGGTGTGAGTTTTGCGTACCGCTGCGGGAGTGCGGATCAGGCAGCTGAGACCGCTTGTTCCCGACGGGGATGTACCCTCCGGACACGAGCAAAGCACCCCGTGAAAAACCGCCTGACAGCGCTTGCTTCTGTCAGGCGGTTTTCCTTGTCAGACGCTGTTAATAGGCCAATTTCTCCACAGTCCAGTCCTGGATCAGGGCGGCGTAGAACCGGCAGACCCGCCGGCCGGTCTCTACATCCAGATTGATGTAGTTGCCGCACTCCGCCGGGCTCTTGCCGGGCATCTCCCCCTGAAAATCCGCGGCGGCCGCAAAGACCTCTTTCAGGAGATCGATGGCCCCCTCACAGGAGAGGAGCCGGTTGTCGAAGAGGAAGTAGAACCCCGTCTGGCAGCCCATGGGGCCGAAGTAGATGACCGCGTCCTTCTCCGCGGAGTTCCGCAGCAGGGTGGCGATGAGATGCTCGGCGGAGTGCATCTCGCTGTTGGTGAGCAGGTCTCCCGTGTTGGGCTTTTTGAACCGCAGGTCAAAGGTGACGATGTCTCCATCCTGGCGGGAGAGATACAGTCCCGGCAGCAGCGTCGTGTGGTCCACCGTAAAGCTGGCAATGCGTTCCATGTGTCAAAAACCTCCTATGTAATGTCCTGCAGGGCCTGGGCCAGGGGCAGCACCACCCGCCCCAGGGCCTCCAGGGCCTGTCCGAAGTCAAAGTACTCCTCCGCCTGATGGTCGGAGAACAGATGGTCGGAGACGGATTTCACCGATACGAATTTCACGCCGTTCCGCAGACACACCTGGGCGATGGCGCCTCCTTCCATCTCCGCCAGCAGGGGGGAGAAGGTGTCCCGGATCCACTCCGCCCGCCGGCCTTTGACGGCGAACCAGTCCCCGGTGGCCACCCGGCCGGTGACGGCGGGATGGCCCAGGGAGGCGAGAATCTCCGCGCACCGCTCCGGCTGCCAGGTGGGGAAGGATACCTGATTCACCGTGGACACCAGGCCGATGGGATCTCCCACCGCGGTGGTGTCCACGTCGTGCTGGAGGAACTCCGATGCCACCACCAGAGAGCCGGTGGGCAGGTCCGTGAGGCAGCCGGCCACGCCGGCGTTGAGGATCAGATCCACGCCGTACCGCAGGCACAGCAGCTCCGCCGCCATAGCGGCGTTCACCTTGCTGACGCCGCCGGCGCAGGCCAGGATGCCGGGGGCAGCTTCAAAGACCGGTACGCCGGAGACGGTCTCCAGCGGCTCCAAATCCCGGGCCCCCGGCAGGGCGTGGAGCTCCGACGGCATGGCAAATTGCAGTGCGATTTTCATGGGTTCCTCCTTTGTTGTTCGTCATCGGTCGTCCACGGTCAGCTTCAGCACGTCCGGCCGGGAGTAGTGGCCGCAGCCGTCGAACTCCATCCGGCTCCGGGGCACCTGGGTCAGGTCCAGGTCCGCGCAGATGATGGCCTCCCGGTCCCATACCGGCTGAGTCACATAGTGGCCGTAAGGATCCACCACGCAGCTGCCGCCCCGGCAGACGATGTCCGGCAGGCGGCGGATCTCCTCCGGGCAGTGGAGCCCGGCGGGGTACATGGCCCGGGTGAACACCATGTCACAGTTGATGAAGAAGCAGTGCCCCTCAATGGCGATGTGGCGGATGGTGGACTGCCATTCCTCGTTGTCGTTGGTGTTGGGGGAGAGGTACAGGGTGATGCCCTTCTCGTACAGGGCCGCCCGGGCCAGGGGCATATAGCTCTCCCAGCAGATCAGGCTGGCCATGGGGCCCCAGGGGGTCTGGGCGACGGGGAAGTAGTGCCGGTCCGCGTCTCCCCACACCACCCGCTCCGCTCCGGTGGGCTTCAGCTTCCGGTGGACGGTGAGCAGGGCGCCGGTGGGGGAGAAGACCAGATTGGTATTGTACAGGGTGGCGCTGACGCTGTCCCGCTCAGACACGCCGATGCTGACGTAGGCCCGGGCCTCCCGGGCGGCCTGCCCCAGCAGCTCCGTCTCCGGCCCCGGCACCAGGATGGAGTTGTCGTAGTACAGCCCCCAGTCCTTCCGGCCAGCGGCGGTCCGGCTGCCCACGGTGAAGCCGAAGGTCATACCGTAGGGATAGCCGGGGATGAACAGCTCCGGAAAGACGATCAGCTCCGCCCCCTCCGCCGCTGCGGCCCGGATCAGCTCCACCGCCTTCACGGTGCAGGCGGACTTGTCGAACATCACAGGGGCGGCCTGGATGACGGCCACCCGGCAGGACTCCCGCAGATCTCGCATATGCACTCACCTCATTTGGATTCAGGATTGTGCTATGAGTATAGCATACCGCCGTCCCGGGGGCAAGGGGAGGGAACCGGACACAGCAGCGCCGCGCACCGGGGAGCGGCGCGCGGCGGTTTTGCAATCTGGAGACTTGCGGCGGCAGCCGATTCTCTCAGAGCCGCAGGATGGCCTTCACCGCTTCCGCGGTGGTGGTTTTGGGGATCAGCTCAAAGCCCACCAGACCGGTGTAGCCGATCTCCTCCAGGCAGGCCAGGACCCGGGGATAACAGATTTCACCGGTGCCGGGCTCGTGGCGGCCGGGGGCGTCGGCAATGTGGATGTGGCCGAACTGGTTGCCGTAGGCCCGGATATTGTCGCAGAGACTGCCTTCGTTGAGCTGCATGTGGTAGACATCGTAGAGGACCTTCAGCATGGGGGAGCCGATCAGGCGGGTCAGCTCCGCCGCCATCCGGGCGGTGCGCAGGAAGTTGCCCGGGTGGTCCGTGGTGATGTTCAAAGGCTCCAGATTCAGCAGGATGCCGTTCTTCTCCGCCAGGGCGGCACACGCCTGGAGGGTGCCGTACATGGCACAGAGCTTCACCGTGTCGGAGAGGTCCTCATAGGCGTTAAGGACCCGGCCGCCCTCCCCCAGGCCGTTGGAGTGGATGGTCAGGCTCCGGGCCCCCACCTGCCTGGCCGCCGCGATGGACTGCTCCAGAAACGCCAGATAGTCCGCCCGCTGGGCAGGGTCGATGAGGGACAGCTCCGCGTCGCCGTTGAAGCCGGCAATGCCGATGCCGGCACGCTCCGCAGCGTCCCGCACGGCACCCAGGTCCTTGTCCGTCCAGCTCCAGAACTCCACGAAGTCAAAGCCGTCGTCCTTGGCCGCCTGGAAGCGGTCCAGAAAGGGGAGCTCGGCATACATGGGCTCAATACATGCGGATTTTTGAAATTTCATGGCAGACGCCATCCTCTCTGCTTCTGAAAGCACATTTGCGCCGCGGACCGCCGGGGGCAGGGAAAACCGTGCTGCCGGACCGGAACGGGCATCTCCGCTCCGGTCAGAGGTGCTGCGGCAGTTCGCCCTCCGGCGGGGACTGCTCCCGGAAGAGGTTCACCACCGCCTCCGCGCAGCGGCAGGCCTCTGCCGCGTCCCGTGCTACCACGGCCTGGAAGATGGCGTTATGGGTCTCAAAGATTCTGCGGTTCAGCTCCGCCCGCTGGGCCGGACTGTAGGAGGCGATGGACGCGTCTGTGATCTTGGAGGACATCTCCATCACCGCGTCATTGACCAGGATCATCAGCCGGTTGTGGCTGGCCTCTGCCAGCGCATGGTGAAAGGCCGCGTCATATGCCCGGAAGGCATCTTCCTTGTCAACACTGGCCTTGAGCTGCTCTAGGGCGTCCCGCATGGCCTGGATGTCCGTCTCTGTCCGATGGCGGGCGGCGAATCGGGCGCATCCAAAGTCGTTGAGATAGCGGTACTCCGTCAGCTCCAGCAGCGACAGGCCGCCGTCTGCCAGATAGTGCTTCAGCGGCGTGCCCAGCAGATCGGCGGAGACCTGCTGGACGATGGAGCCGCCGGCGCTGCCCACCTCCACGGTGATCAGACCGTCCTGCTGCAGCATCCGCAGCGCCTCCCGGATCACGTGGCGGCTGCGCTGGAACTGCTCCGCCAGGACCCGCTCAGAGGGGAGCCGGTCCCCGGGCTTCAACCGTCCGTTGGCGATCTGCTGATAAATCTGGTCGTAGATCACTTCGGGGGCTCTCTGGGTCTCAGCGGGGAAGAATGCCTGTTTCAGGTCCAATGCCGCCGCCTCCTTTGTCAATCTGCCAGTAATCTAGCATATTTTCCCAATACCGTCAAGGCGGAAAAGGAAAAGATGACGGGAAGATGCCGGTGAATCTTTGGAAGTTATGTACAGATTGCCTAAACAAAAAACGTGAATTTGGCGAATTGACAGAGGAAGGTTTATGAGCTAACATATTCGTGTCGAATGGTTCAACCATTAAAACGTTTTCTTGAAAGAGGGGGAATTGTGTGGAGCTAGGGAGCGTAAGCTTTGCCGGAAAAACCGGCATCATCACAGGAGCAGCCCAGGGCATCGGCAAGGCCATTGCCAAGGGATTTGTACAGATGGGCGGCAAGGCCGTGATCGTGGACATCAACCCGGAGACGGCGGCCAAGACCTGCGAGGAACTGGGCAACGCCGTGTACTACACGGTGGACCTGGGAAACCCGGACGAGGTGGTCCGGGTGTTTCAGCAGATCGTGGAGGAGCAGGGCCGCGTGGAGGTCCTGATCAACAACGCCGGAATCGTGAACACGTCGGACTTTGACAAGCTGACGCTGGCGGAGTGGAACCGGGTGATCGCGGTGGATCTGACGGCGGTGTTCCTGACCAGCCAGGTGCTGTTCCGGCACATGGAGCAGATCGGCGGGGGGCGGATCGTGAACGTGGCGTCCATCGCCGGCAAGGTGGGCGGCGGATACCTGGGCACGACGGCGTACGCGGCGGCTAAGGCCGGCGTGATCTCCCTGACGAAGAGCATCGCCAAGGCGGGCTCCTCCAAGAACATCTACTGCAACAGCCTGTGCCCCGCTTACACCAAGACGCCGCTGGTCTCGATCCTGACAGGGGAGAAGGAGCAGAAGGTGCTGGAGGCCATGTCCCTCCACCGCGCGGCGGCACCGGAAGAGGTGGCCAACGGCGTGCTGTTCCTGGCCTCTGACGCGGCCAGCTTCATTCAGGGCGAAAATCTGAACTGTGACGGCGGCATGCTGATGGACGGCTGACACCGGATTGCGGAATCCCCCCAGATTTTCCGGAATCCCGGACTGAGAATTGGTCTTTCCCCAAAATCTAAGGGCTTTTGCCTACAGGAGGTTATGTTACAATGGAACCTGAGAAAAAGGGACTCGTCCCAATGGTAAACTTCATGAACAAAATCCCCGGCGGCATCATGCTGATCCCGCTGCTGGTGGGTTGCGCGATCAACAGCTTCTTCCCGGGCTTCCTGCAGATCGGCGGCGCCACCACCGGCGTGTTCACCAGCACCAATGCCTTCCTGGGCGCGTTCTTCGTCTGCGTGGGCGCCAACCTGTCCATCAGCGGCGCCGGCAAGGCGCTGAAAGTGGGCGCGGTGGTCACCCTGACCAAGCTGCTGGCCAGTATCGCCGTCGGCCTGATCGCCAGCCACTTCTTCAATGACAACCTGCTGGGCCTGTCCGCCGTGGCCATCATCTCCGGTATGTCCAACTCCAACGGCGGCATGTTCACCGTGCTGACCAAGATGTACGGCGATGAGGCCGACCAGGGCGCCATCGCCGTGGTGTCCCTGAACGACGGCCCCTTCTTCACCCTGATCGCCCTGGGCGCCGCCGGCATGGCCGACATCCCCCTGATGTCCCTGGTGGCCGCGCTGGTTCCCCTGGTGCTGGGCATCATCCTGGGCAATATCGATCCCAAGATGAAGAAGCTGCTGAACGACGCGGAGCCCATGATCCTGATGTTCCTGGCTGTGGCCCTGGGTTCCACCATGAGCTTCTCCCAGATCATCGAGGGCGGCCTCGGCGGCATCGTCCTGGGCCTGATGACCCTGGTCATCGGCGGCATCGTCACCGTGTTCTTCGACCGGATCACCGGCGGTACCGGTATTGCCGGCGCGGCCATCTCCACGGTGGCCGGCAACGCAGTGGCCACGCCTCTGGCAGTCGCCGCGGCGGACCCCACTGTCTATGACGCGGCTGTGATCGCCACGCCCCAGGTGGCGGCGGCCATGATCGTCACCGCCATCCTCTGCCCCTTCTTCACGGCGTATGTCAACAAGCACTTCCGCCGGAAGGACCCCGTGCCGGCAGGCGCGGCGGGCAGCGCGGCTCCCAAGCTGGTTGAGGTGGAGGAGCTGGCCAATGAAGAGGGCGCGCACGAGCCGAAGGGATAAGACGGCACACAGTCCATATCCATCCACACAAACAGGAAAGAGGAGCCTCCGTCAGGAGGCTCCTCTTTTTGACGCTTACCCGTTCTGGGCGTCGATCTGTTCTTTCAGTTCATTGAGATAGACCCACCGCTCCGTCTTTTCCTCCAGGGCGACCTCCAGCTCCGCTTGCCGGGCCTGGAGTTCCTGGAGCTTCACATAGTCGCTGCCGCAGGCCTCCTGGGCCGCCTGGCAGGCGGCGATGTCCGCCTCCAGCCGGTCCAGGTCGTCGTCGATGGTCTCAAACTCCCGCTGCTCCTTGAAGGAGAATTTCAGCTTCCGCTCCCGGGGCCGTTCCGCCGCGGCTTTGGGCTTTTCCGCCTTGGGGGCGGGGGCGTCCGCCTCCCGGCGCTTGGCCTGCCAGTCGGTCCAGTTGCCGGTGAACCGGTCGATCTCCCCATCTCCCCGGACCTCGAAGATGGACTCCGCCAGCTTGTCCAGGAAGAACCGGTCGTGGGACACCGCCAGGATGGGGCCGGGGAAGCCCTGCAAATAGTCCTCCAGAATGGAGAGGGTGGTGACGTCCAGGTCGTTGGTAGGCTCGTCCAGAAGCAGCACATTGGGGGCCTCCATCAGCACCGACAGCAGATACAGCCGCCGCCGCTCCCCGCCGGAGAGTCGCCCGATGGGCGCCGACTGGAGATCCCCGGGGAACAGGAACCGCTCCATCATCTGGTTGGCGGAAAACGTCCCCTCGTCGGTTTTCACTTCATCTGCGATGTCGTGGATGAAGTCGTAGACCCGCTGGTTCAGATCCAGCTCCCGCCCCTCCTGGGAGAAGTGGCCGATCTTCACCGTGGCGCCGATCTCCACCGTGCCGCTGTCCGGCGCCAGTTCACCTGCGATCAGGTGGAGCAGGGTGGACTTCCCGGCGCCGTTGCGGCCCACGATGCCGATGCGGTCATTCCGCAGCAGGTTGTAGGAGAAGTGGCTGACGATGGGCCGGCCGTCAAAGGACTTGGACACGTCCCGCAGCTCGATGATCTTCTTCCCCAGGCGGCTGGAGGCCGCCGCCATCTGGACGGCCTCGTCCGTCTCCGGGGCGTCCTGATTCAGCAGGGCCTCGTACCGCTGGATGCGCTCCTTGGACTTGGTGGTCCGGGCTTTGCAGCCCCGCATGATCCACTCCCGCTCCACCCGGAGGATGGACTGGCGCTTGCGCTCACTGGCCTCCGCCATCTCCGCCCGCTGCTCCCGCAGCTCCAGGTACTTGGAGTAGTTGGCCTCGTAGTGGTACAGCTTTCCCCGGGACAGCTCCGTGATGTGGTTCACCACCCGCTCCAGGAAGTAGCGGTCATGGGTCACCATGACGAGACCGCCCTTGAACCGGCGGAGCCAGTCCTCCAGCCAGGCCACCATCTCGCTGTCCAGGTGGTTGGTGGGCTCGTCCAGGATCAGCACGTCCGCCGGGTGGATGAGGGCCGCCGCCAGGGCCACCCGCTTCCGCTGGCCGCCGGAGAGGGTGCCCACCTTCTGGGTGAAGTCGGTGATGCCAAGCCGGTTCAGCATGGCCTTGGCCTCATACTCGTTCAGCGCCCGGAACTCGGCGGGGAAGTGGAGAAACACCTGCTCCAGGACCGTGGCATCCTCGTCCATCACCGGGTTCTGGGGCAGCAGGCTGATCTGGACGTTGGGGTTCCGGGAGATGGTGCCCCCGTCCGGCTCCGTGACGCCGGAGAGCACCTTCAAAAAGGTGGATTTGCCGGTGCCGTTGATGCCGATGACGCCCACCTTGTCCCCCTCGTTCAGGTAGAAGTTCACATCGTCCAGCAGCTGGCGGCTGCCGAAGTTGATGGAGAGATGTTCCGCGGATAAGAGCATGGGGATTTCCTCCTGACAAAAACTGTCCCCATTGTACCACGAAGAATGGTGTTTGACCAGAGCCAAAACCCTTGCAAAGAGGCCACCGGCAGGGTACAATATCTGCAAAGCGGGAAGGAGGCCATTATGCGAGAAGTCCGCCCCTTTGAACCCTGGTTCTTTATCCTGTTCGGCCTATTCCACCTGCACCGCGTCTGGGGATTACTGGACCGGGAGAGCTATGCCGCCTTCTGGCTGGGTGTTCTGACAGAGCGGGGCGTTTTTTACTGGACGCTGATGGCGGCGCTGGGTGGGATGTGCCTCTTGGCACTGGCACTGTTCTTCCGGTGCTTCCGGGAGCGGTGCTGGTGGCGTTGGGTCTATCTCTTCGGCGGCGGATATGTGCTGTTTGACCTGTTCGCCATCGCGGCGGATCTGCCTTTTTGGCATCGTCTGTTGACGGCCATGTTCGACACGGCCGCCTGGTACTGGAACTGGCTCTGGAGTGCCTTCGTGGTTTTAGGGGGCGCCTGCCTGCTGTTGGGGATCTGCCTGCTGCGCCAAAGGAGACGAGTCTGATGGAAACCATTTCATATACGCTGCCGCCGGAGCAGGACGGCGCCACCGTCCGCCACATCTTGAAGGCCGTCCTCCACGTCTCCTCCCACGCCATCTCCCGGCTGACCCGGACGGAGAACGGCATCCGGGTCAACGGAAAACACGCCCGGACGGTGGACATCCTTCACACCGGCGACATCTTGGAGGTGGAGACCGGCGACCACCGGCCGCCCCGGGTGCGGCCCACGCCGGGGCCCTGGCCTCTGCCCATCGTCTGGGAGGACGGCCACCTGCTGGTGGTGAACAAGCCCGCCGGCATGACGGCCCACGCCTCCAACTTCCTGCCGGACACCCCCACGGTGGCGGGGGCCCTGGCCTGGCAGCGGGGCACGGACTTCGTGTTCCATCCGGTGAACCGGCTGGACAAGGGCACCACCGGCCTGATGGTGATCGCCAAGAGCGGATACATCCACGACCGGCTCCGGTACGCCCTCCACACGGACAAATTTTACCGGGAGTACCGGGCGGTGTGCGTGGGCTGCCCGGAACCAAAGCAGGGCACCATCGACGCCCCTATCGGCCGGGATCCCGATTCCGTGGTGGGCCGGTGCATCCGGCCCGACGGCGCACGGGCCGTCACCCACTATGAGGTGCTGGGGACCGAGGGCGGGCTGTCCCTCCTGCGGCTGCGGCCGGAGACGGGGCGGACCCACCAGCTGCGCCTCCACATGGCCTCCGTCGGCTGCCCCCTGGCGGGGGACTGGCTGTACGGGAGGGAGGACCCGGATCTGATCCCCCGGCCGGCTCTCCACGCCTATGCCCTGGAGCTGGACCACCCGGTGACGGGGGAGCACCTGTCCCTGACGGCGCCCATCCCGGCGGACATGGCCCGGCTGGTGCCGGGACTTTTGCCGGAAGCGGCGGATACCAGAGAAAAACATTGACCGCAAAATAGAAGGAGGATTTTTATGTTGACTTGGAATGTCACCTATCACTGCAAGCCCGGCCAGCGGGAGGCCTTTTATCAGGCCCTCTGTGACCTGGGCGTCCGGGCCAGCTCCCTGAAAGAGGAGGGCAACCTGAAGTATGACTACTTCCGGGCGGCGGAGGCCCCGGACGACCTGCTGCTGGTGGAGAGCTGGACCACCCCTGCCCTTCAGCAGGCCCACTGCCAGACGGAGATCTTCGGAAAGCTCCAGGCGCTGAAGGCGGAGTTCTGCGACAGCGTCCACATCGACAAGTTCGAGAGCTGAAAGGAAAGGCAAAACATCTCCGCTTTTGTTGGCAGAACAACAGACAATCCGCCCAGCCTGTGGGATGATGGAAAAAATCCCACGAAAAAGGAGACTTTGTATGGAAGGACCCATGAAGAACATCCCCAAGGGGGAGATGGTGGACCTGCGGGATCTGGTGCCCTATCAGGAGGGGCAGGTGGTCAGCCGGACGCTGGCCCAGAACCCCCATGTCAGCCTGACCCTGTTTGCCTTTGAGAAGGGGGAGGAGATCAGCACCCACGCCTCCGGCGGGGACGCCCTGGTGACGGTGCTGGAGGGCACCGGCCGCTTCACCGTGGATGGGAAGGTCCACCTCCTGACCCAGGGGCAGAGTTTGGTGATGCCGGCCCGGGTCCCCCATGCGGTCTGCGGCGAAGAGCGGTTCAAGATGCTGCTGACGGTGGTGTTCTGAATCAAAGGCGGCCCGGAAACGGGCCGCCTTGTGATTTCTTCAGGTTGCTTCGGTTGTATCCGGCAGGGCATCCAGCAGTTCCTGGAGCTCCAGGAAGAACCGGGACAGGTGGAACCCGTCCGCCACGGCGTGGTGGATGTTCATGGAGACGGGCAGGACCGTCCGCTCCCCCTCCCGCGCGTATTTGCCCCAGGTGACCACCGGGGCCAGGTAGGTGCCGCTGTCAAAGATGTGCATGTCAAAGCTGCGGTACCGGACCCAGGGCAGGCAGGACACGTCGAAGGTGTTGGGCGGCACGTCGGTCAGGTCGAAGTGGTCCAGGGCGGCGTACCGCTGCCGGTCCGCCAGAAAGCGGCGGTGGAACGTCTCCAGGTCCGCCTCCAAGGGCGTCACCAGCTTCACGAAGGTCTCCCGCTCCGGGTGGAAGTGGGCGTAGTAGGGCTCGATCCGGTCCCAGAGGATCAGCTGCCCCTGACGGTCCCAGCCGTACCGGAACTCCGCGTGGGCGTTGAGCACCTTCGACACCGCCCAGATCATGGCGGGATAGAAGGAAAAGCCGCCGGCCCGGAGCCGGTCCAGGAACCGGGACACCTCCACATCCACAGTCAGACTCATGACGCAGCGCAGGTCATCGATAAAATGTCGGAACACGGGGCCGCGGTCCCAGGAATCCAGGTCCACCACCGTGTGGGACGGGGTGAAATGATGGTTCATAAAAGCCTCCTAAAATCAATTTATTATTTTAGGAGGCGTTATCAAGTCCGCGCTTCACAGGGCACCCTCCTCTCGGCGGTCTTGGTTCCATTCTATCCGCCCCGGGAAGAGAAGTCAACCGCTGCCGGATCTTGACAATTCCGGGCCGCCGTTTTATTCTGGACGGGACGGAATTCGACAGGAGGCCCCGCTATGGAGACAGAGCTTTGGACGCAGTTTGACCGGATCGTGGTGTTTGACACGGAGACCACCGGCATCGACTTTGGACGGGACGAGATCATCGAGCTGGGGGCCGCGGCCTACACCGCCGCCGGAGAGGCGGAGCATATGGACCTGCTGATCCAGCTCACCCCGGGGCGGACGCTGCCGCCCTTCATCACCCGGCTCACCGGCATCACGCCGGAGCAGCTGGAGCGGGAGGGCGTGGAGAAGGCCGCCGCCTGCGAAGATTTCTGTGTCCTGCTGGGGACGGGGGAGCGGACGCTGCTGGCCGCCTACAACGCCCAGTTCGACCTGAACTTCCTCTATCACTTCCTGCGGCCCTTCGGCCGGGTGGCCGCCCTGCGGGCGCCCCGGTTCCTGGATGTCCTCACGGTCTACCGGGACCGGCGGGACTACCCCCACAAGCTCTGCGACGCCATCGCCGCTTACGGCCTGGAGGACCAGGCGGTGAACAGCCACCGGGCGGTGGATGACGCCCGGGCCGCCGCGGTGCTGCTGGGGGCCATGGCGGCGGAGCGGGATGACCTGGCCCAGTACGTGGACCTCTTCGGCTACTCCCCCAAATACGGCGTCTCCGGCAGACGGATCGGCTCCGTGACCTACCGGCCCCAGCCCTATCAGCGCCTCCGGCCCCTGTATGAAGTGACAGATACAGTGTGAAATATTTGTGAATTTTTCTAAATGCCTCTTGAAATGTGACAACTTGTCAGCTATGATAGGCGACAGGTTGTCATGTTTCTTTTTGCCATTCGCCGGAAACCCCTTGACCTTCCGGCTGCGGGAGGGTGTAAAATGTGGAGCGGCGGTGAAGAAAACAGACCTTCCATTTCGTTTGAGAGAGGATGAGACGAAGTGCCGAGCAGCACATTCCTGAATCTGCCGGCGGAAAAGCAGGAGAAGCTGTTGGAGGCGGCCACCCGGGAGTTCTCCCACAAGCCCTTCAACGAGGCGTCCATCAACCAGATCATCAAGGAGGCGGGGATTCCCAGAGGCAGCTTTTACATGTACTTCCAGGACAAGGAGGACCTGTTCCGCTATCTGCTGAAGGGCTATGTGGACCAGCTGTTCATGCTGCTGGAGGAGTTCCTGCTCCGGGTCCGGGGCGACATCTTCCAGGCGCTGCTGGATCTGTACGACTTTGTCCAGACCAAGGCAGACCAGATGGACCTGGGGGAGATCGGCGCCATGACCGGCATCATCCGCTGCAACAGCGGGATGCAGAAGAACAGCCTTCTGGAGATGCTGGATCCCGAGGTGATCCTGCAGCGGCTGGGGGATGCGGTGAATTCGGATCTGCTGGACCTGCGGCAGGACCGGGACCTGGGCGACATCCTGGGGGCGCTGCTGGTGGTGGCGGCTCCCATGATTTACACCGGCCTGCAGGCCGGCGGCGATCCCGCTACGCGGGACCGCCTGGAAAATATCCTGCAGATCTTCAAGCGCGGCATGGGAAAGGACCCAGACGCGAAAAACGAGAATAAGGAGACTACATACCATGGAAACTGAGTGGATGAACGAGACCTCCGCCGAGACGCCCAGCGCGCCCGAGACGGAAAAGCCGGAGAAAAAGAAATTCTCCCTGAAGGGCTTCGGCGGGAAGAAAAAGAAACGCTGGCTGAAGATTCTGATCGCCCTGGTGGTGGTAGCTGCCATCGTGGTGGGCTGCGTGTCCAGTTTGACGAAGAATGTGAACAATCAGCTCAGCAGCAGCTATCTGGTGGCCACCGCCACCCGGCAGGACCTGACAGTCAGCGTCTCCGGCACGGCCACGCTGCAGCCGGCGGACTCCTACAACGTCACCACGCTGCTGTCCGGCGACATCGTCAGCGCCCCCTTTGAGGAGGGAGACCTGGTGACCAAGGACACCCTGCTCTACACCATGGACAGCAGCGACGCCCAGGATTCCGTGGACCGGGCCCAGATCTCCGTGGAGCAGGCGCAGATGACCTATCAGCAGGCCCAGGAGGCCCTGCATCCCACCGCCCCCATCTCCGGTACGGTGAGTGAGGTCTATGTCCACAACGGCGAGAGCGTCAACGCCGGCAGCCAGCTGGCCCGGATCGTGGCCAGCACGGAGCTGTCCATCGACTTCCTGTTCCCCTACGCCTCCCCCAGCGACTTTTACGTGGGCCAGACGGCCACCGTGTTTATCGACGGCTACGCCGGCACCCAGACCGGCACGGTCACCAACGTCTCCAACTCCACCACCATCACCAGCAACGGCATGCAGGCCATCTCCGTCCGGGTGCGGCTGAACAACCCCGGCGCGGTGTCTGACGCGGGGACCGCCTCCGCCGTCATCGGCAGCTATTCCAGCTACGGCCAGTCCCCGGTGTCCATGCCCGCCTCCTCCATCGTCTACGCCACTGGCTCCGGCACGGTGAATGACTTCACCAAGCTGGTGGGCAGCACGGTGACCAAGGGCGAGACGCTGTGCACCGTGGAGTCCGAGACCATCCGGGACCAGATCGAGAGCGCCCGGCTGAACCTCCAGTCCGCCAAGCTCACCGCCAGCACGGCGGCGGACGCGGTGGATGACTACAACATCAAGTCCCCCATCTCCGGCACGGTGATCGAGAAGAACTTCAAGGCCGGCGACAAGGTGGACGGCGCCTCCTCCGGCACCCTGGCGGTCATCTATGACCTGAGCTATCTGGAGCTGGAGATGGCCGTGGATGAGCTGGACATCGGCAAGGTGGAGGTGGGCCAGGAGGTGCGGATCACCGCCGACGCCCTGGAGGGCCAGACCTTCTCCGGCGTGGTGGATAAGGTCAGCATCAACGGCACCACCGCCAACGGCGCCACCAGCTACCCTGTCACCATCGTCATCCAGGACTACGGCGATCTGCGGCCGGGCATGAACGTCTCCGCCCAGATCATCGGCGAGGAGATCCCCAACGCCCTGTGCATTCCCGTGGACGCGGTGGAGCGTGGAAACACCGTGACGGTCCCCGGTCCCGGCGCCCTGAACGAGGACGGCACCGCCGTGGTGGACGTCACCAAGCTGGAGACCAAGGAGGTCACCCTGGGCCGCAATGACGACGAGTACATCGAGGTCACCAGCGGCCTGGAGGAGGGGGACGTGGTCCTCATCTACAACCAGGCGTCCTCGCTGATGGATATGATGGTGGGAGGCTGATCCCATGGGGCATCTCATCGAGCTGAAAGACGTCTATAAGATCTACCACATGGGCGACGAGACCGTCCACGCCCTGGACGGCATCAACCTGACCGTGGACCAGGGGGAGTTCGTGGCCATCGTGGGCTCCTCAGGCTCCGGCAAGTCCACGGCCATGAACATCATCGGCTGCCTGGATGTGCCCACCTCCGGCAGCTATCACCTGGGGGGCATCGACGTGTCCACCATGGAGGATGACCAGCAGGCGGAGATCCGCAACAAGATGCTGGGCTTCATCTTCCAGCAGTACAACCTGATCC
>CDYT01002562.1_pt1 | contig 15455 bp, 9 predicted proteins | sample 557541 | NCBI WGS metagenome assembly CDYT01 (sample SAMEA3182060, study PRJEB8094) | gut metagenome | biome: human; feature: gut; material: Stool; isolation source: human stools | place: Canada | collected 2013-01-15
CCGGCCTCGCGGGAGGACAGGTCGCCGTTGTAGCCTTCCTTCAGGTTGACGCCCACCTCGGCGGCAGCCTCCATCTTGAACTTATCCATAGCCGCACGGGCCTCGGGCACGTTGATCTTGTTGCTATTCTTGGTAGACATAATTGGTATCTCCTTTTCATCATACGTTTGTTGCGAGTGGGTCACTGGGTATCGCGAGCATAGTTTGACTCCGGCACGGGAGAATATGCGGTTTTTTTGACGGAAAAATTTGCAGCCCGGCGACAGAGGGAGAATCCTGTCATCATCAGCTGGGCGCTTGGCGCGTCCAGCCCGTTTTTTGATCGCAAAGTTTACAGAGCCGTTTTGCGGATTTGGAGCAGACGGCGCCTGCATCCATGAAAAAAGCCCGTGTGCCTCGCTCCACAGAGCAAAAGCCCCCCAGAGTCCTGTAAAATAGAGGGGACTACCTGATGGGAGGCCAAATATGCGAGACTATAGAATCGGGCGGGAGCAGATCGACCGCTATGCGGCCCATCTCCGCCGGGAGGAGCGGAGCCCCGGCACCGTTGAGAACTACCTCCGCCATGCGCGGACCTTTGCCGCCTGGCTGAACGGCCGGCCGGTGACCCGGGAGCGGGCCGCGGAATGGAAGGAGCATCTGCTCTCTAAAGGCTGCGCCCCGGTGACCGTCAACGCCATGCTGGCGGCCCTCAACGGCCTGTTCCGCTTTCTGGGCTGGGACGACTGCCGGGTGAAATTTCTGAAACTCCAGCGCCGCCTGTTCCGGGCCACGGAGCGGGAGCTGACCCGCGCCGAGTACGACCGCCTGCTCTCCGCCGCCCGGACCCGGGGCCGGGAGCGGCTGGCCCTGCTGATGGAGACCATCTGCGCCACCGGCATCCGGGTGTCTGAGGTGCGGTATCTCACCGTGGAGGCGGCCCGGCGGGGCCGGGCAGAGATCGCCCTGAAGGGCAAGATCCGAACCATCCTGATTCCCGCCAAGCTGTGCCGGAAGCTGCTGCAATACGCCCGGAAACAGAACACCGCCTCCGGTGAGATCTTTCTCACCAGAGGCGGAAAAGGGCTCTCCCGCAAACAGATCTGGGCGGAGATGAAGGCCCTGTGCCAAAGGGCCCGCGTGCGGCCCACCAAGGTCTTTCCCCACAATCTCCGGCACCTGTTCGCCCGGACCTTCTACCGGGTGTGCCGGGACGTGGCGAAGCTGGCGGACGTGCTGGGCCACAGCAGTATCGAGACCACCCGCATCTACCTGATCTCCACCGGCGCGGAGCACGCCCGGACTTTGGACCGTCTGCGGCTGATTCTATAGGACGAGACAAACTTCACATTTCGTCTTACTTCAAAAGGAACCAAAGCCAGCATATCCATGGCTTTGCCTGTATTTTAACACGTGAGCCATTGGAATACAAGGAAAAATTCCAACTTTTGGGCATCACAATATGGGCCGACAGCGGGAAATCCAGAGCCGGCCCTGCCTTTTTGCGCCCGATTTCGGATTTTTGCCGTTTTCAGGTCCGTTCTGCGGCCTCTTCAAAAGCGGCCCTCTCTTGAGAGACCTCCAAAATAGGACGAAATGTGAAATTTGTCCAGATAAGGAAGGGGGCGGAATATGGAGCGTACAGCGGCGGCCCGGACCCGGGACGCGCCCCGGCGGAGGGCGGCGGTGACCATGGAGCAGATCGAGGCCTTCCTGCGGAGCCTGGAGCGCCGGGGCCGGGCTGCCGGGACCATCCAGGCCTACCGCCGCAGTCTGACGCGGTTTTATCAGGCGCTGCCGCCGGACAAGCGGGTGTGCCGGGACACCCTGTCCCGCTGGCGGGACGACCTGCTGGCCCAGGGCTACACCGCCCGGACGGTGAACGCGGCCCTCTCCGCCGCCAACAGCCTGCTGGACTTCCTAGGACAGCGGGAGTGCCAGCTGGTCCGGCGGCTGGCCGTGGCGGACCAAGCGCAGCCGGAGCTGGACCGGCGGGAGTATCTCCGCCTGCTGTCCGCCGCCCGGGCCCAGGGAAATGAGCGGGCCTATCTGCTGGTGAAGGTGTTCGCCGTCACCGGGATCCCGGTCCACGGGCTGCCGGAGCTGACGGTGGAGGCTGTGCGGGCCAACGCCCTGGCCCCGGAGCCCGGCGGGCCGCGGCGGCCCATCCCCGCCAGCCTGCGGGAGGAGCTGCTGGCGTACATCCGGCGGCGGGAGCTCACCGGCGGGCCGGTGTTCGTGACCCGAAGCGGGCGGCCCCTGTCCCGGACGGCGGTGACCGCCGCCATCCAGAGCCTGGCCGGGGACGCCCAGGTGGCCCCGGAGAAGTGCAACCCCCGGTGCCTGCGGAAGCTGTGCCAGACCACCCTGGCGGAGATCGAGGCGGATGTCCGCCGGCTGGTGGAGCAGACCCGCGACCAGCTGCTGGAACAAGAGCAGCGCCTGGTGGGCTGGGAGGCCCGGGACCCGCCGTAGCCCCGGCGATTTTGAAAGGTGTTCAAACGCAGGGGCGATCCTGCAAGATGAAGTAAAAGGAGGAAATGAGAAGTATGAAACGAAGATTCCTATCCACGTTGATGGCGCTGGTTCTGGCGCTGTCGCTGATCCCCACCGCGGCGTTGGCGGCGAGTACACAAGAATGCCCAGGTGGCAATGACTGCTCCCATGAGGTGGCCATTGGGGATAAGCATTACGACACCCTATACGAGGCAATTCTATATAATTTTAAAGTAAATGACACCCTTGTTTTGCTAAAAGATTGCAGTACAAGCTATCTGACTCTTTCAAACAATTCGGTTATTGATTTGAATGGTCACGATTTGACTTATACTGGTGCGGGAACAGTTGTTTTTAATGGAAATGGCAGCCAAAAAGCAACCATAACTGACAGCACAGCATCAGGGTATGAGGATGGTGGTACATTAAAGATCGACAGGCAAAGAGATGGGGCTCAAAGTGTCTTTGAGATCGGTAATGCAACGCTTAATATAAGCAATATAAATATTGACTCAACAGGCTGTGTATTCTACCCCCATGGAAATTCAGCAGTGCTTAATATAACCAACAGCGATATAAAGACGAAAGGCATATATTGCGTTTCTACAAACGCTGGTGATCCAGCCTATTACGGTGTAACAATCAATATCGTTGGTTCATCCCTTACCGCAAATGCAGACGATAGGGATGATTGCGCGGTTATGATGAACGTCAGTGGTTCGCTGAACATTGAAGATAGCGTTATTACCGGAAACCGGCAGGGCGTATTTGCCCGCGCTGGTGATGTGACGATTGTTGACAGTGAAATCGTTGTGACCGGTGCTTGGGCCAATACTGATGCTGGAGAAAGCTACAATGGAGAATGGAAGACCGGAAACGAGGTCCCGACCTCCGCATTGATAGTGGGAAATTCTTCTGATAATGCCAACTCGTACGACGCAAACGCAACAGCCACAATAAGCAATACGAAGATTACCGCACCCAAGGAATCGTCCGTTCCTGCGATTTATGTGGATGCGAACAATAACCATGCTGCCTCTGTAAGCGTTTCGGGTTCCGAAACAGTTGTTACAGGCAACATAACGAATCAGGAGGCTTCTGGAAAGGCCAGCATAGTTGTTACCGGCGGCAAATTCCTGGATGGGAATGGAGCGGCCAATAAAGATGTGAAGACTTATTTCCCGAAGGACTCCAGCCTGAAGATTGACGAAGAGACTGGCGAAGTTGTCACTGATGATGAAAGTACAGTGGCGGAAGTCGGCGGCGTGCCCTATAAATCTCTCCAGGCCGCCATTGAAGCCGCTGCATCTAAGGCTACGGTGAAACTGCGGGCGGATGTGACAGAAAGCATTACCATTCCTAAGGGCAAAGAGATTGTCCTGGATTTGAATGGTAAGAAACTGGTAAACTCTAATGAGCTACAGAATAATACTGTTGCCGAGGATAATCGTAAACATACAATCACGAATAACGGTACATTAACCATTATTGACAGTGTGGGGAATGGACAAGTAGATAATGTCAGCCATGGGAGGACGGCTCTCTACAATGAGGTCGGCGCAACTGCTACATTGGACGGCGGAACCTATACGCGGAGCGCGGAAACTGGTTCTGGTGCAGATACCAGCGGCGGAAATTCCTACTATACCATCTTGAACCACGGCACAATGACCATTAACGATGGTGTAACCGTGAATCAAGGAGCAGACGGGAACGGCAAATATTCCAGTTTGGTTGAAAATGGCTGGCAGAATGGCGAGCAGAACGAGACCGGGGTAGCATCTGTTATGACAATCAATGGCGGTACCTTCAGCGGCGGCCTGAACACCATTAAGAATGACGACTACGGAGAGCTCATCATTAACGGCGGAGAACTTTCCAGCTACGCCCAGGCGTGTGTACTGAATTGGAATACGGCGAAGATTACTGGCGGCACATTTGATGGAACTGGGAGCAGCAATGGTGTGGTCCTCAATGGTTATCTTAACAACACGATGGATAAAGGCGAACTGACCATCACCGGCGGCGAATTCCGTGGAAAATCCATCGTTGAAAAAATGGGCGGAAGCGATAACAGTGGTAAAATTCAGATTACAGACGGTATATTTGAAGTAGATACGATTGCTACCTCATTGGGTGATGGAACGCTGGAAATTTCCGGAGGCAATTTCTCTAAGTCCGTACCCACGGAGTATTTAGCAAGCAGTCTGAATGCGGAATTGAAACGGGCCGCTGGCACCACGCCGTACAGCTATTATAACAGCATAGCCGCCGCTACGGCCGCGGCCCAGCCGGGCGACACGGTGACAGAGCTGAGAACAACGACCGAGGAAACTTACACTGTTACCCTGAAGTATAATGATGGCCGCGCAGATGGAACGGTTAAAGCGACAGCTAATACGGAGATCACCCTTCCCAGGCCTTCCCGGAGCGGCTATGACTTCCGGTACTGGAGCAACGGCTCCTCCACCTATAACGGCGGTGCTTCCTACACCGTCACCAGCAACGTGACCCTCACCGCCCAGTGGAGCGCTAAGTCTCAGGGCGGCTCCTCCAGCTTCGGCGGCTCCACCACCTACTCTCCCACCTTGGACGTGTCCGACGGCGGCACCATCAAGGTGAGCCCCCGGACCCCGGAGGCCGGCGACAAGGTCACCATCACCCCCGATCCCGACAACGGCTATGAGGTGGGCGAGGTCACCGTTACCGACCGCAGCGGCGACGCCGTGCGGGTCACCGCCAACCGGGACGGCACCTACACCTTCACCCAGCCTCGCGGCCGGGTGACCATTGAGGTCACCTTCGTCCGCGCCGGCGAGAGCGTGTTCTTCGACGACGTGCCCGCCAGCTTCTGGGCCTACGACGAGATCGCCTGGGCCTATGACAACGGCTACGTCAACGGCACTTCTGCCACCACCTTCAGCCCCAACAGCAGCATCACCCGCCAGCAGGTGTGGATGATCCTGGCCCGGCTGTCCGGCGCTGATCCCGCCAGCATGGCGGCCGCCCGGGAGTGGGCCATGGTGAATGACATCTCCGACGGCACCAATCCCGGCAATGCCGTCACCCGCCAGCAGCTGGTGGCCCTACTGTACCGCTACGCCCAGATGATGGGCTACGACAACGGCGCGCGGGAGGCCCTGACCAGCTTCCCGGACGCGGGCACGGTCTCCGGCTACGCCCAGGAGCCCATGCAGTGGTCCGTGGCCAACGGCATCGTGGCCGGCACCAGCGCCGGGACGCTGAACCCCGCCGGTACCGCCACCCGGGCCCAGTTCGCGGTGATTCTCTACCGCTTCTGGGACCAGGTGGGCTGAGCAAATCTGAAAAAAATGACGCAGAGAGCGATCTCTGCGTCATTTTTTTTGCCCCGCTGGGGCGGTTCTCAAATGTTTGCGTCCGGGGCGTCCGCCTGCCCGCTGAAGGGCCGGAGGCCGCAGACGCGGCAGCGGAGACTGCCGCAGGTCTCCTCCGCCCAAAGCGGCTGGCGCTCCAGGTGCAGGAGAAAGTCCGCTGCCTGGCCGGCATCCCCGGCGTTCAGGCAGACCTGGGTCTGGACCCAGCCGGCTCCCTCCCGCCGCAGCAGGAACAGCAGCGCGTCCGGGACAAAGCCCGCACCGTCCGCCGGAGCGTACAGCGTCAGCCGGCCCTCGTTGGGCAGCAGATAGACGGCGTCATAGGCGGCCCGGAGCCGCGGCATCAGGCGGGAGATGGCGGCCGACAGGGCCGACGCCTCCGGGGACAGGACGTCCTCCTCGTAGGGATACCAGTCCGCCCGGGACAGGTCCGGTCCGCCGGCGTCCGCCGCCCGGAGCGGCTGCCCGGCCACGGTCCGCTCCCGGAACACCTCTGCTGCGGGACAGGGGAAAAAGCGGCTTCCCCGCCAGGAACGCGGGGGTGAGAAGAGCGCGGGGGCCATCTGGTCCAGCGCCCGCCCGGCCACCTCGCACAGGACCGGGGCCGGAGGCGCGGGAAATTGACTGCGGATCTCCAGCCGGACCGCCCCCAGATACCGGGGATCTGTCACGAACATCCGGGTGGAGGCCAGCTGGGGAAACCGGCGCTTCAGCGCGTCGAACTGAAAGGCCGGCCGGCGGGCCAGGGCCTTGCGGACGATGGCGTAGTTCTGCTCCGCCAGATCGCCGAAGGTGGTGCGGCAGGCGCACGGCGCCCCGGACTGGACGTCTGGCCGGGAACTGGCCGCCAGGAGAACGTCCTCTCCGGCGGCGCCGGTGGCCAGTGTCACGGTCCAGACCCGGTTCCGCAGGGAGGCCGGGAACCCAGTTGCCTCCGCCGGGGGTTCTGCCTGGAGCCGCCGGTTTGCAAGGACCACGCCCTCCCGGTAAAAGGCACCGTCCCGGAAGGCAGGCTTCAGACGGAGGCGCCGGAGGGGCCGCTCATCGCCCAGGCCCGTCTCCCGCAGGGCGCTGTGGAGCTCCGCGATGTAGCGGCTGTCGTTCTGACAGTGGTAATACAGCGTCTCGCAGACCCGCAGGGGGTCCTCCAGATCCCGGTCGAACTTCCGCTGGTACCGGGGCTGGTCCGGGGCGGTCTGGAAGGGGCAGTACCGGGCGCCCCGGCCGATCAGCTGGGCCTCGGAGACGGTGGAGGCGGAGGGGCCGCCGGACTGGCGGGTCTCATACAGCCGCACGATGTCGAACAGGTTCAGCACGTCCCAGCCCTCGTCCAGCTTTTTCACCTCAAACACCGCCCGGTAGGGGTTCTCCGGGTCCTCCAGGGAGTTGAGGAGCAGCTGCTTGGCCTCCACGTCCGCCTCGTCATTGGCGGAGATGCAGTGGAGCGGAGAGAACTCCTGCCGCAGCTCCTGGGCCAGGGCGTCCAGGGAGATGCCGCCGGCCTGGAACCAGGTCAGGGCCCGCTCCAGAACGGGGGAGGGGGCCTGGGCGGCGGCCCGGGCCAGATCCGGGCCGGACAGCGTCTCCATCCGCGACGCAAAGGCCGCCTGGAAGGCCGCGCTCTCCCGGATGGCGGCGGACTTGAACAGCACCACCGGCTTTACCGCCAGCCGGCGGGACTGGAAGAGCTTCAGCCGGTACTGGCTGAGCATCAGGGCCTGGAGGGCCCGCTCCATGGGGGGCAGGTCCGTCCGGAGGGTGAGGATCTCCTTGGAGTATCCCTCGGCCCGAAAGGTCCGGAGGGGGTAGCTGTACACGATCTTGTCCCGGTAGGTCTCCAGAATCTGGGGGTTGTGCAGGTCGCAGGTGGCGGTGAACTCCAGCAGGACATTGTCCGGCCGGGCGAGAAAGACGCGCTCCACCGTCTCCTCCCAGGAGCGGCGGCTGTCCGCCTCTACCCGGCCCGTCCGCTTGGTGGCGGCATTCAGGTGGTGGGCCTCGTCGGAGATCAGCACCACGGGGGCCGCCGCCAGCTCCGCCGGGGACAGGCCGTTTTCCCGCACCTGCCACAGCTCCGCGTGGAGGGCCTGGGTGGTGGTGAACAGCAGGTTGATGGCGTCCGGGTCCCCGGCGGAGAAGCCGGAGACCTCCCGGACCAGCACCCGGCGGCCGTCCACCCGCAGCTCCGGGGCGAAGAGATACTTGGCGGACCGGGGGTTCAGAAAGTTCTCCCGGGTCTTTCGGACGATGGCGGTGAGGTTCACAAAGAAGAGAAAATTCCGGTAGCCCCGCCGGTAGAGATCGGCCATGAGTCCCGCCATCACCAGGGTCTTGCCGCTGCCGGTGGCCATGTGGAACAGGAGCTGACAGGGCCGGTCCCGCCGCCGGAGCCGCTCCCAGTAGAGGGAGAAATTCTGGAACGCCGCCTCCTGATAGGGCCGCAGAGGCAGGCGGGGGTTCAGATTCTCCCGGATCCAGGCGGGGAGGGGAGGAGCCTCCCGGCGGCGGAGGCCGTCCAGAGTCTCATACAGAAACATCCCTCACCCCTCCCCGTAAAAGCTGCGGTTGAAGGAACGGTCCTCCGGGGAGACGGCGAACTCATCGTCCTCCAGATCGCAGAGGTTCACATACAGCTGGTTTTTGTCCAGCAGCTCCAGCAGGAACCGCTTCTGCTCCGGCAGGGAGAGGGCGGCAAAGTCCGCCTCCGCCGCCCGGAGATCCGACCGGGTGACACGGCTGCTGATGAATCCGGTTTTCACCATCCGGCGGCAGAGGCCCGGCAAGTCCTTTGGACCGGCCGCGGCGATCTCCTCCGCGAGGGCCTCGTTCAGCTTGGCCAGCTGGCAGTACAGGAAGGAGCCGCCGCCCCGCCACCCGGATTCCGGCAGGACGTCATTCTCCTCGCCCCGCAGGACGCCGCAGATCCGCTCCTTGGTCAGCGTCTCCGCGTAGTCCATCTGCTCGATGCAGAGGAAGTGCCGCCCCAGCTTCAGGGCCACGGCGGCGGTGGTGCCGGAGCCGGCGAAGGCGTCCAGCACCCAGTCCCCCGGCCGGGTGAAGATCTCCATCAGATAGGCAATGAGGGCCTCCGGCTTTTTGCCGTTGCGGAAGGACACGGTCCCCTCCCGGTTGACGTTGTTGTACGCCTGCACGAAGTCCAGAAAATTGGGATAGGGCCGGCGGGTCTGGCTGGAGGAGGTGGGCATCCCCTGGAGGTAGGCCCCGTTCTTCCGCCCCGCCGGGGGCAGGTAGAAGTAGCGGTAGCTGTACGCGTCGTCTCCGATGCCCTCCACCTGGAACAGGGTCCTGGGGGGATACTGCCCCTCCAGGGGCTGCAAATACTTGACATAAAACCGGCCGGAGGAGGTCTTTTCCCGGATGGAGCCCCGGACGCTGACCACCTTGAACTGGGTTTTGTCCGCCGGACGCTTGACCAGCCGGTACTGGTCCGGCCGGAGGACGCGGGCCCGCCGTCCCCCCAGGGAGACGGGCTCCCCCGGGGCCAGCGTCTCCACCGCCCAGCAGTAGTCGTCCACGGCCTTCTCCCGGACCATCCGGGGCATTTGGAAGCGGGGGCTCTTGGCGTAGACCAGCACGTATTCGATCACATCGTTGAAGGCCTTGTCGGCGGCCAGGGTCCGGTCGGGATGGCGGACCAGCACGTGGAAGGTCATCACGTGGTTGCCCACCAGCTCGTCCAGCAGCACCTGGAGATAGGCCTGCTGGTGGAAGCTGCACTGGATCAGAAGCACCCCGTCCTCCGCCAGCAGGGGGAGCGTCTGCTCCACCCGGTTTTTCAGAAACACCAGCCAGGTGCTGCGGGAGAACCGGTCGTTGTAGCCGAAGCTGTCGGACCCGGTGTTGTAGGGCACATCCCAGTAGGCCATCCGAATCCGGCCGGCGTACCGGCGGCGGAGGGAGGAGAGAACCAGCAGGTTGTTTCCCTGGATCAGCAGGTTGTCCTCCGGCAGGAGCTCCGTGACCGGCTGCTCCCCCGCCGCGGTGCACCGCCGGGGGCGGACCAGCACCTTGGGGGAGAGGAGCTGGTCGATCTCCTGGGGGGCCAGCGTCTCGTTGTAGAACACCTCTCCCCGCCGCTGGTCCTCCCGGGTCTGGCCGCCCTCCAGCACGCAGTCCTTGAAGGGGAAGGACAGCACCGTGTCCCCGGAGGCGGAGAGCAGGTGTCCGGCCCGGTCCGCCAGGCCCATCCGGTTTTGGAAGCGGGTGTAGGAGTCCGGCAGGAATTCCCGGCTGGTGACGGTCCAGAGGAACCGGGCCTTGTCAAAGACCAGGACCCCCGCCGCCTCTGTGAAGAACCGGGCCCGGGTGTCCGGATGGCTCAGCAGCAGGCGGAGGAGGGCGGGATCCGGTTTTTCAGCCGCCTCGCAGACGGCGTTCCGCAGAAGGGCGCCGTCCTCCGCGAAAAAGCGGGAGTCCTGCCGCAGAAGGGCCTGGAGCGTATCAAAGAGGGGAGACATGGCTGAAACCTCCAATCTGTGGGAAGCGCGCATTTCCACTTGGAATCCACAGAGCGCGGGGCAGGGCCCAGGGCCCCGTCCCGCGCCGGGATCTGCGCGCTACAGGCTGCGGATTTGGTTTTGGATCAGGGCGCCCACGGTGTCGGCGAACTGGTCCAGGGAGCGGATGCGGGCGAAGTTCCGCCCGTAGATGGTGTGGGCGGCGGGCAGGTCATCGTCCTTGCCGGTGAACACGCACATGACCTGGATGCCCTTGTAGGTCAGGGCCCGGATCTCCATGGCGGTGTTCTGGATGCCCGCGTCCCGGGCATAGTCCACGAAATTGCCCCCCTGGCTGATCTGGATGACGTCGTTGGGCTTCACGTCGGACAGGAGGATCACCAGCTTGTGCTCGCTGGGGGACTCCTCCAGTCCCTTTGCCAGCGCCCGGACAGCCAGGCCGTCCCGGTTGCAGCCGGTGGTGAAGTAGTTGAAGATCCGCTCGTTCTTGTCCGCCTCGAAGTAGTCCCGGTAGCGGGTCACCACCGTGTAGCCGCTGAGGGAGCAGAAGGAGGACACCCGCACCGGGATATGGCAGCGGGTCAGGCTCTCGGCGATCATGTAGCCCTGGGCGGCCACCACCGCCTGCCGGTCGATCTGGGAGCTGGAGGCATCCAGCAAAATGTCCACCGACAGGTCCCCGGGATCCGACTGGAGGATGCGGGTGAACACCTTGTCGTCGTCCAGGTAGACGCCCCGCCAGATGCGGCCGGCGTCCAGGGTGCCGGAGGCCGCCCGGACCGGGGTGGGCTGGAGATAGGCCAGCATGGCGTTGCGGATGCGGGCGGTGAGGCGGCGGATGCTGGTGCGGTGGCGGACCGCGTCCGCCTCATAGGCGGCCCGGTTCAGTTCCATCTGCTTCAGGGCGTTGCGCCGCTGGGCCGCCACATAGCCCTTGAGCTTTTCCGGTGTGTCATCCCCGGTGGCGTAGTAGAGGTGGCAGCCACGGTGGTCGTCCACACACAGCTCCCGCTCCAAAGACTCCAGCTGCTGCTGGTCATAGAGGGGGGCGCCGAAGTAGCCCCGCATGTATTTCCGAAGGGCCGCCTCCGTCTGAGCCTGGTTGTAGTCCGTCAGCCGCCGCTGGGCCGGCATGGCGTCCGGCCCGCCGCCCTGGCCTTTCACCAGATGCTCGCCAAATCCGTGGCCGAAGGCCCGGACTGCGGGCAGCAGGTCCGCTTCAGACCGGCGGCGGAAGAGGGCCAGAAGGGGCCGGTGGCGCCTGCGCTCCTCCGCCTCCTGGGCCTGGGTCTGGCCGGGGGTGAAGTGGAAGTAGGTGTGGAGAAAGTCCAGTGCCCGCTTTGCGATGGCGGGACCGTCCAGGTCGGGGGGAAATTCCAGGGCGTTCAGGAGCTCCCGGTCCCGGGGCAGCATGGCGGGGTCCGCCTCCCCCAGGGCCCGGCGGAAGTGGGCGTTTTCCAGCACCGCCAGCACATCGCTGGGGTCCGGGTCCGCATTCTCGGCCACGACCCGGCGGGCATAGCTCCGCCGCAGGGAGGGCAGCGCCGGCCGGTGGGGGGCCTCCCGCTGGTAGACGGCGTTTTCCAGCCCCAGCCACAGCAGCTGTTCGTACAGCTGCTCCTTGGAGCAGCCGTGAAGGGCCTCAAAGAGGCCCTCGATGGTCTCCGCCCCGTAGTTTTTCCGCACGGCGCCGATGATGCTGTTCCAGTACAGGTCCGCCCGGCCCTCCTCGTCATAGGCCTTGAAGTCCGGCTCGAAGGAGTAGTCGGCGGCGGCGTTCCAGATCAGGTTCCGGGCCCGCCGCTTCTCGCTGTCCAGAATCTCCATCAGTCAAACACATCCCCCTGGTGGAGCGCCTCCGGCAGCCGGGTGCGGATGACGTCCCGGACCAGCTGCCGCTCGAAGTCATCAAAGGACTTGTTCACCAGGCCCAAATCCAAGGCACGGTTGCCCTCCAGGCCGGTGCGCATCAGCCGCACGGCGGCCAGCAGGCCCCGCAGGTCCAAGGGTTTGGTGGACAGCTCCCCGCCGTCGCACTTCTTCTGGATGTCCTGGAACAGCCCGGCGAACTGCTCGGCGTAGGCGTCTTTCAGGGTGGGGAACTCCCGCTTCAGCAGCTTCATCAGCCCCTCGGTGGTGATGGAGGGCATATCGATCACCACGAACCGGGAGGCCAGGGCCTCGTTCAGTTCCCGGGTGCCGGCGTAGCCGTAGTTCATGGTGGCAATGAAGCGGGTGGCTTCGTGGAGGGGGATCCGCTCATAGCCGGGCATATCGATGGAACGGCGGAAGTCCAGGGTGGCGTGGAGCACCGCCAGGGACTCGTTCTTGGCCATGTTGATCTCGTCCAGTACGCCGAAGCCGCCGGTCTCCGCGCACTGGTAGATGGGGCCCTTCCGCAGCGCCACGGCGCCGTTTTCAAAGGTGTCCGTCCCAAGCAGGGTGGCGGCGTCGGTGTTGATGTAGAAGGACACGTTCCAGCTGGGGCGGCCGAATACGGTGGCCAGGTTCTCCGCCAGCACGTTTTTGCCGGTGGCCTTGGGGCCCACCAGCAGCAGGTTCTCCCCGCAGAGGATGGCGGTGATGGCCTCCTCCCAGATGTCCTTGCCGTAATAGAGATACCGGGGGTCTGGGATCCGGCGCTGCAGCAGCGCGTCCCCCTCCGGATAGGTGTCACGAAATTTTTTGACCTCCGCGATGATGTCGGCGCTGACGCCCTCATCCCGCAGAAATTCCAGAATGTCCAGCATAGGTCTCTACCTCCCCTGTGTGCTGCCTCTATCATAGCATGATTCCGAAAAATGGCAAGGGGAAATGACAGATTCCGCTCCATTCCAGCCATTTGACGGGGACTCCACGCTCCGTTTGTTGCGGAGAAAGAGTGGGTGTGGTAAACTGGCGGCAGGTGATATGAATGGACAAGATAAAGACCGGGGCCCTGATCGCGGCGGCCCGGAAGGAGAAGAATCTGACCCAGAGGGAGCTGGCGGCGGCCCTCCATGTGTCGGACCGGGCAATCAGTAAATGGGAGCGCGGCGCCGGATTCCCGGACATCTCCCTGCTGGAGCCCCTGGCAGACGCGCTGGACCTGGGCGTCCTGGACCTGCTGCGGGGAGAGCGGGGGATGGAGCCGGAACCGGAGCCGACTGTTCGGCAGGCACTGGCCTTTCTGGCCCGGCAGGCAAAGGAGCGAACCCGGAAACGGTGGAGTCAGGTGCTGGCCGGAGCGGTGCTTTTGGTGCCAACCGGCTTCATTCTATTTGGAATTTTGGCAACTGCCGGAGCCTTTGAGCGGGAGATTACAGCAGAGGTGTTGGCAGGAGTATACAGCCAGACTGGACAAATGGTGGGAGAGACCACCGTTGTCATTGACGGGACCCGAAGCAGCGTCTGGGGCGGCAGCTACAGCGGGAAGTTTGCCATTGATTGCCTGGATGCGACCTGTCAGGGCGATGTGACGGCGATCATCAACTGGGATGCCTTTGGAAGAGGTGAGGGGGGAGAGCGGATCGGGTTTACCGCGCCTGGCTATCATGTTGCAAGCGGTGTGGAATCTTGGCTCTATATCACAGAGGACATGGGGAGCTTCGGTTTGCGCCTGGAGGACGGGACCATCATCGCCACGGACGAGAGTTATGTCCCGCTGTTGACGGCGGATTACTACTATGCGGTGTATCTCCCGGTGGAGACCGCACCCTGGAGCATCCCTATGGAATAGATTTACCTCCGACAATATAAGCACCCGGTTTTGCCTTTTGACAAACCGGGTGCTTATATTGTCCTTTATGCCAATTTATGCGCCAGCCGCTTGGCGATCTCGTCCAAAAACTCCTGGCTGTCCACACTCTGGGCTTCAAAGCCCGGCTCCACCAGACCCACCAGGTCCTTTGTCATGATCCCGTCGTTCAGGGTGTCATAGCAGGCCTCCTCCAACGCCTGGCCGAAATGTACCAGCTCCGGCAGGCCGTCCAGCTCGCCCCGGCGCTTCAATGCGCCGGACCAGGCGAAGATGGTGGCCATGGGGTTGGTAGAGGTCTTTTCCCCCTTCTGCCAGCGGTAGTAGTGCCGGGTGACGGTGCCGTGGGCGGCCTCGAACTCCATGGTGCCGTCGGGGGCCACCAGCACGCTGGTCATCATGGCGAGAGAGCCAAAGGCGGTGGACACCATGTCGCTCATCACGTCGCCGTCGTAGTTCTTGCAGGCCCAGATGTAGCCGCCCTCGCTGCGGATGACCCGGGCCACCGCGTCGTCGATGAGGGTGTAAAAATAGGTGAGGCCCAGCTCTTCAAACTTGGCCTTGTAGGTCTGCTGGTACTCCTCCTCAAAGATCTGCTTGAAGTCCCCGTCGTAGACCTTGGCGATGGTGTCCTTGGTGGAGAACCACAGGTCCTGCTTGGTGTCGATGGCGTACTGGAAGCAGGCCCGGGCAAAGGAGCGGATGGAGCTGTCCTTGTTGTGGGCGCCCTGCCACACGGCGGGGCCGTCCACCTTCTGGACCACCACAGTCTTTTCCGCGCCGGAGACGCCCTTGAAGGTCATGGTGCACTCGCCGGGCTCATCGGTGTGGAAGTCCACACTCTTGTACACATCGCCGTAGGCGTGGCGGGCGATGGTGATGGGCTTCTTCCAGTTCTTCACCACCGGACGGATGGCATCGATGATGATGGGCGTCCGGAACACGGTGCCGTCCAGGATGGAGCGGATGGTGCCGTTGGGGCTCTTCCACATCTCCGTCAGCTCCGGGTACTCCTCCATCCGCTGCTTGTTGGGGGTGATGGTGGCGCACTTTACCGCCACGCCGTATTTCTTGGTGGCGTTGGCGGCGTCCACCGTCACCTGGTCACGGGTCTCGTTCCGGTGGAGGAGTCCCAGATCATAATACTCCGTTTTCAGATCCACAAAGGGGCAGATCAGCTTCTCCTTGATCCAGGCCCAAAGGACCCGGGTCATCTCGTCCCCGTCCATCTCCACCAGGGGAGTGGTCATTTTGATTTTGTCCATGGTCTCAACCTCGCCAATCATTAGGAATTAGGAATTAGGAGTTAGGAATTTCAGAGTCCGGTGCAGCCGGACCAATTCTAATCATTTTCGGCAGGACACCCTACAGAGGGGCTTCTCTTGCCCCTGCGGGGCAATTCACCTTCTG
>CDYT01005883.1_pt1 | contig 15279 bp, 7 predicted proteins | sample 557541 | NCBI WGS metagenome assembly CDYT01 (sample SAMEA3182060, study PRJEB8094) | gut metagenome | biome: human; feature: gut; material: Stool; isolation source: human stools | place: Canada | collected 2013-01-15
ACCCTGCTTGCCAATCCCATGAAGCCCATCCTCGATAAGATTGAGCTGGGACAGATGGAAGAGTGGAACTTTACAGCTTCGGACGGTACGGAGATAAAGGGAATGGTTTGTCTGCCGCCGTCTTTTGACCCGAACAAGAAGTATCCGCTTATCGTATACTATTATGGAGGAACGACTCCTACAACCCGCGGTATAACTTCCCCGTACTGTGCACAGTTGTTTGCGTCACGTGACTATGTGGTTTATGTTATCCAGCCCAGTGGTGCCATCGGGTACGGCCAGGAGTTCTCTGCACGCCATGTCAATGCATGGGGTGAGCGTACGGCCGATGAGATCATTGAAGGTACGAAGAAATTCTGTGCAGCCCATCCGTTTGTCAACGATAAACGTATCGGATGCCTGGGTGCCTCTTATGGAGGATTCATGACGATGTATCTGCAGACTAAGACGGACATGTTCGCTGCCGCTGCCTCGCATGCTGGCATCAGCAATGTGACGAGCTATTGGGGCGAGGGTTATTGGGGATATTCCTATAACTCTGTTGCGGCAGCCGATAGCTATCCTTGGAATAATCCCGATTTGTTTACGAAGCATGGAGCATTGTTCAATGCGGACAAGATTAATACCCCTCTGTTGTTGCTGCATGGCACGGTAGATACGAACGTGCCTATCGGTGAAAGTATCCAGTTGTATAATGCGTTGAAGATATTGGGCAAGCCGGTGGAATTTATTACCGTGGATGGTGAAAACCATTTTGTACTTGATTATGCAAAACGTGAATTGTGGCACAATTCAATTATGGCTTGGTTTGCCCGCTGGTTGCAGGATAGTCCGGCATGGTGGAATGACCTTTATCCGGAAAGACATTGGTGATTTCTTAGTTGACAACTATCAACTATCAATTAAAAAAGCCGTTTCCCAGAATAGACAAGGAGGAAACGGCTTTTTGTTGTAGTGTGCTTACTGTTATTGGGCCACTTTTGCTGTGTCTTGGACGTTCTCGGCTTTCTGCAAAGTATCCGTTACCACAGTGTCGTTAGACAAGGTTGTTGTCTTACTCGGCTGTTCTACCGGAGCCTTAGCTTGAGCCAAGAACGTTCCGCCACAAACAAACATAAACAGGGCTGCTACTAATACTAATTTTTTCATAATTCATTTGCTTTTAGGTTGCTATATCTTATTGTTAAGTCTAAGTGCTTGTTTGTTGTAGCGCTTGTTGCTTGTACTTAATACAAGTCAAATGGTGTGCCAAAAGAATTATTTGTTGGGTAATGCTTTGATAACTAGATGTATATGTTTTTATGCAAAGTGTAGTATAATGTGGAAAAGTGGGGAATGTGTGGAGAGGAGTGTGGAATTATTCCACATCTTTTAGTCGGATATGTTATAAAGCTTCAACTTGTTGTACAGCGTTTTGCGGTCAATGCCCAACAGTTGTGCAGCGCGGCTCTTGTTGTTTCCCGTCTGCCGTAGGGCTTCGATGATTTGACGTTTCTCTGCCTCCTCATTGCGGAGAGGGATGCCGATGATGGCCGATGCAGGTTCTTTCAGTTCACTTAGTTCGTTGATAGTAATGAATTTGCCTTGTGCCAGCAGGGTTGCACGACGTACCATATTCTTCATTTGTCGCAGATTGCCAGGCCAGGGGTATTCCAATAAGGCGCGGGATGCTTTGTCATCAAAGCCGGTCAGTTGCTTGTCCATTTCGCGGTTGGCCTGGTCCAGAAAGAAATTGGCAAAGAGCAAGATGTCTTCACGGCGGTCTTTGAGTTGCGGCATGCGCAGGGTGAATTCATTGATACGGTGATATAAATCCTCACGGAACGTTCCTTTTTCGATGGCTTGCTCCAGATTTTCGTTGGTGGCGGATACCAGACGTATGTCCACGCTTATCTCTTTGTTTGAACCAACCGGACGTATCTTGCGTTCTTGCAAAGCACGCAGCAGTTGTATTTGCACTTCATAGCTCAGATTGCCTATCTCATCCAGGAAGATGGTACCGCCGTTGGCTTCGACGAAAGCGCCCGTTTTGTCGGTCAGTGCGCCGGTAAAGGCGCCCTTTATATGCCCGAAGAATTCCGAAGCGGCCAATTCTTTGGGGATAGAACCGCAATCGATGGCTACAAACGGCCGGTCGGCACGCTTGCTGAGCTGGTGGATGCGATGGGCTACGTATTCTTTGCCCGTTCCGCTGGCACCATTGATGAGTACGGACATATTGGTAGGTGAAACCAGTTTCACATAATTGTAGAGTTGTTTGGCTGCGTCGCTCTCTCCTTCGAGGAAGTCGGAGGAAGACAATGAGCCTTCTGCACTCTTCTGAGACTGATTTTTCATCTTGTCGGAATGCATCGTCTGTTTGGGCGAGACGGATGGTCTGTTTGGGGTAAACGCGTCATCTGTTCGGGACGGATGCATCATCTGTTTCAAAGCGGAGGATGATGCATTCAAGGCTTCGCCTATTTTTTTCAGTAATTCGTCCGGATTCACAGGCTTGGCAATGTAATCGCAGGCTCCCAGTTTCATGGCTTGGACGGCCGACTGTATGTCAGCGTATCCCGTCATGATGATAAGCGGTATTTGCAGGCCGTGTTCGCCCAGCCATTTCAATAAGTCAATGCCATCCTTGTCGGGCAGGCGTAGGTCAGACAAAATCAAGTCCACGGTTTCCGACTCAATATGTTTTTGAGCACGGGCAATGCTGCTGGTGGAGGTTACTTGGAAACCTTTTTTGCCGAGCCATGTTTTTAGCATCATGCCGTAAGTAATATCATCTTCTACAATTAATATGGATGTCATTGCTTTTGCCTTTTATCTCTTTTATGTAGGCAAAGGTAAGTGCTTTTGTCTGATTTTAGTATATTTGCAAACTTAAATTAAATAAAAAACAAAATGAAAAGGAATCTAATTGTATTATTAACTATACTGGTTTGCGGTTTGACTGCTTGCAAGCCGGGACAAAAGAAAGAGGAAAATATGGAAAAAGAAACGAAGCTAAAGATTGAAACAAGTGCGGGTGACATCACCGTGAAACTGTATAATGAAACCCCGAAACATCGTGATAACTTTATTAAGCTGGTGAAAGACGGCACGTATGAAGGTACGCTGTTCCACCGTGTCATCAAGGACTTTATGATACAAGCAGGTGACCCGGAATCGAAAAAGGCTCCAAAAGGCAAGATGCTGGGGGCAGGCGACGTAGGTTATACTGTTCCTGCCGAATTTGTTTATCCGAAGTATTTTCACAAAAAAGGTGCTTTGTCGGCTGCACGCCAGGGTGATGAGGTGAATCCCGACAAGGCATCATCCGGCTGCCAGTTCTACATTGTGACTGGAAAAGTGTATAATGACTCTACCTTGCTGGGGATGGAACAGCAGATGAATCAGATGCGCCTGAACAATGCTTTCAATGCATTGGCCCAGAAGCATATGAAGGAAATCTACAAGATGCGTAAGAATAATGACCAGGACGGTCTGATGGATTTGCAAGATTCTTTGATTGCGCAGGCAGAGGCTCAGGTTGCCAAGGAACCGGAGTTCAAGTTTACTCCCGAGCAGGTGAAGGCTTATACTACCATGGGTGGTACTCCGCATTTGGACGGTGCATATACCGTATTCGGTGAAGTGCTGGAAGGTATGGATATAGTTGATAAAATACAGAAGGTCAAGACTGATCGTAACGACCGTCCTGAAGAGGATGTGGTTATTAAAAAAGTGACAGTGATAGATTGATGATAGATTCTGTCATTCTATTTTATGAAGATAAACAAAAAGATATTTGACAACGGTCTGCGGTTGGTGCACAATGAAGATACCAGCACGCAGATGGTTGCCTTGAATATTGTTTATGACGTAGGTGCCCGTGACGAGCATCCCGAGCATACGGGCTTTGCCCATTTGTTTGAGCATCTGATGTTTGGAGGTTCGGTGCATATTCCTGATTATGACGCTCCTTTGCAACTGGCAGGTGGGGAGAATAATGCATGGACCAATAATGATATTACCAATTACTACCTGACGGTTCCAAAATCGAATGTGGAAATCGGCTTCTGGCTGGAGTCCGACCGTATGCTGGAACTGGCATTCAGTGAGCAAAGTCTTGAGGTGCAGCGTGCAGTGGTGATGGAGGAGTTCAAGCAACGTTGTCTGAACCAGCCGTATGGTGATGTGGGGCATCTGCTTCGTCCTTTGGCTTATCAAACGCATCCTTATCGCTGGCCTACTATCGGGAAAGACCTCTCTCACATTGCCAATGCCACGCTGGATGAGGTAAAGGAATTCTTTTTCCGTTTTTATGCACCTAATAATGCAGTTCTGGCCGTTACCGGAAATATTTCGTGGGAAGAAACGATTAGGCTGACTGAAAAATGGTTTGCTCCTATTCCCCGTAGGAATGTGCCTGTAAGACAATTACCGCAAGAAGTTGTACAGACGGCGGAACGCCGGCAGACGGTGGAACGGAATGTTCCTCTGGATGCTTTGTTCATGGCTTATCACATGTGCAGCCGTGAGGATGCCGATTATTATGCCTTCGATATTCTGTCGGATATTCTGAGCAATGGACGTTCCAGTCGCTTGACCCGCAGGCTAGTGCAGGAGCAGAAGTTCTTTTCCAGTCTCGATGCCTATATCTCCGGTACACGGGATGCCGGCCTGCTGCATATCAGTGGAAAACCATCTGCAGGCGTATCTTTGGAACAAGCCGAGGCTGCTGTCCGGAAAGAGTTGGAAGAGTTGAAATCCGGGTTTGTTGGAGAACAAGAATTGGAGAAAGTAAAGAACAAGTTTGAGTCTACACAGATATTCGGCAACATCAATTATCTGAATGTTGCCACGAATCTTGCCTGGTTTGAACTGACCGGACAGGCAGAAGACATAGACCGTGAAGTGGACAATTACCGCTCTGTGACGGCAGAACAGCTTCATAGGGTCGCCCAACAGACCTTCCGCGATGAAAACGGGATTGTGCTTTATTACCAAAAAGAAAACCTTTAGTATGAAAAAATTATTTGATACGTATAAGCAGCACTATAAAGCATTGCTTCTCCTGGGGCTACCCATTGTGGTGGGGCAGTTGGGAGTCATTGTGCTTGGTTTTGCCGATACGCTGATGATTGGGCATCACAGCACGGAGGAACTGGGTGCCGCTTCTTTCGTAAACAATCTGTTTACTCTTTGCATTATTTTCAGTACGGGCTTCAGCTACGGGCTGACACCGGTTGTAGGGGGCTTCTACGGTAACCGCCGCTTTGCCGAGGCAGGGCAGGCGTTGCGGTGTAGCCTGGTTGCCAATGTGCTGGTGGCTTTGTTGCTGACTCTTGTCATGGCTGTTCTCTATTTCAATGTGGAGCGGCTGGGACAGCCCGAAGAATTACTGCCTCTGATTAAGCCTTATTATCTAGTGCTGCTTGCTTCACTGGTTTTTGTCATGTTGTTCAACGGCTTTAAACAGTTTACGGATGGCATCACCGACACCAAGACGGCCATGTGGATTCTGCTTGGAGGGAATGCGCTTAACATCGTAGGAAACTATATTCTGATCAATGGAAAATTGGGTTTCCCGGAGATGGGATTGCTTGGTGCGGGTGTAAGTACCTTGTTCTCTCGCATTGTGATGGTCGTGGTCTTTGCGGTGATTGTGCTTCGTAGTCGCCGTTTTATCCGTTATAGACTCGGATTTATGAGGCTGGGATGGTCGACACCGATGTTCAGGAAACTCAATGCTTTGGGCTGGCCTGTCGGTATGCAGATGGGAATGGAGACCGCTTCCTTCAGCCTCAGTGTTGTCATGGTGGGGTGGCTGGGGACACTTGCTCTGGCATCACATCAGATAATGCTCACTATCTCTCAGTTCACCTTCATGATGTATTATGGCATGGGTGCTGCAGTTGCTGTGCGTGTCAGTAACTTTAAGGGGCAGGGCGACGGGCAAAATGTGCGCCGTTCGGCGTATGCTGGCCTTCACGTCATCTTATGCATGGAAGTGGTGCTGTTGAGTATTGTCTTTGCACTTCGCGGTCAGGTCGGAGGATGGTTTACAGATAATATGGAAGTGTCCGGTATGGTAGCCGCTCTCTTCTTTCCGTTCCTGATTTACCAGTTCGGTGACGGATTGCAGATTAATTTTGCCAATGCCCTGCGTGGTATCTCGGATGTGAAACCGATGATGATTATTGCATTTATATCCTATTTTGTTATATCTTTGCCCGTAGGGTACCTCTGCGGTTTCATCTTCGGCTGGGGACTGACGGGGGTCTGGATGGCTTTCCCGTTTGGACTGACCAGTGCAGGGGTGATGCTGTGGCTGAGATTCCGTAGACAGACCAGGGAAAGGATTTGATAATATGAACAGTGTCTCCAAAGTAAAGATTGCCGTAGGCTACACTTTGTTGCTGGCGGTATTGTTTTTTTCCTTGTTCTTCGTACACCGGGAGATGGAGAACCTTATTCTTACCGATGACCGCGATGTACAATGGACAGACAGCGTACTAGCTTTGATACGCGAGAAGGATACCAATACGATAAGAATGCTGCGTACGCTGAGTGAGGCGAATGACAGCATGGTATCTACCAGTGACATTGAGCAGATAATTGCCCAGCAGGACTCGGTAGTGACCCAGCAACGTGTGCAGCACCGTATCATTACACATCGGGATACCGTCGTGACACGCCCTCGAAAGAAGGGTTTTTTCCGTCGTTTGGGTGAAGTGTTTGTCCCCCCAAAGAAAGATACGGCTATCCAGGTAAAGACCTCCCTCGAATTTGCGACGGATACGGTGATTGAACCTTATAATCCGGCCGATTCTTTGCATGAGAAACTGCGTGCTGTGGCCCAGCAGAAAAAAGCTGTAAACACTGTTATACAACGACGTAAACGCTATCTGCAACGCTTGGACCATATGCTGACCGCTCGTATTGACAGCTTGCTGAAAGATTACGAGACGGAAACTCTGCTGCGTGCACGGACGGAAGCCGAGTATCAACAGGCGGTCCGACGCCGTTCGGCCAAGATTATCAGTGGTATTGCCGTAGGTGCGGTGTTGCTTTCCGCTTTTTTTCTTATTATCATCGGCCGCGACATAACCCGAAGCAACCGGTACCGCCGTGAGTTGGAAGAGGCCCGCCGTCGTGCCGAAGATTTACTTGCTGTCCGTGAAAAACTGATGCTTGCCATTACCCATGATTTCAAAGCTCCGCTCGGTTCTATCATGGGCTATGCCGACTTGCTTTCCCGTCTGACGGTGGATGAGCGCCAGCGGTTCTATCTGGACAATATGAAAACCTCATCGGAGCATCTGCTGAAGTTGGTCGTTGATTTGCTCGACTTCCATCGTCTTGATTTGAACAAGGCCGAAGTCAACCGGGTCACCTTTCATCCTTCCCGCCTGCTTGAAGAGATACACGTCAGTTTTGAACCGCTTACGGCTGCCAAAGGGCTGGCGCTTCATTGCGACACTGCCCCGGAGCTGGACGGTACCTATATTTGCGACCCTTTGCGTCTGCGCCAGATTATCAACAATTTGCTGTCCAATGCCGTGAAGTTTACGGACCAAGGCAGTATTACCATGACTGCCCGTTACGAGGACCGTCGACTGGTAGTTGCCATTGCTGATACGGGTAGAGGTATGGAACCTGCCGACCGTGAGCGTATCTTCCAGGAGTTTACCCGCTTACCGGGTGCTCAGGGTAAAGAGGGGTTCGGACTCGGACTTTCCATCGTCCGTATGCTGGTACAGTTGCTTGAAGGCACGATTGATGTAGACAGTGTGCCAGGCAAGGGAAGCACTTTCACCATATATATTCCTATCTATCCCGTAAGGAGTGAAGGACGGAGAATGAAGGATGAAGAATCGGGATGTGTTACCACGCCGAATGGCAATTCTTCATTCCCCGTTCCTCATTCTTCACTGAAGAATGTCCTCCTTATTGATGATGACCGTATTCAGCTTACCCTTACTGCCGCCATGCTTCAGCAGAGTGGTATAAATTCTGTCTCTTGTTTACAACTGGATGAACTGCTGGATGCCTTGCGCACTGCAACCTTTGATGTTCTGCTTACTGATGTGCAGATGCCTGCTATTAATGGTTTTGATTTACTGAAACTGCTGCGTGCTTCGAACATACCGCAGGCACAGTCTGTTCCGGTGATTGCTGTCACTGCTCGCAGTGACATGCAGCGTGAGGAATTTACGGCGCATGGCTTTGCCGGATGCCTGCATAAGCCGTTTACCGTCAGTGAATTGCTGCATGAATTGAATGTGGAGGACAAAGGGAAGGAGGTTACGGAAGTTTCGGAAGCTTCGGCTTGCCCGGGGTATAAATTCTCTTCGCTCACCGTTTTTTCGGTCGATGACCCCGAGGCTGCAAAGTCCATTCTGGAAAGTTTTGTGGCTGAAACCCGTCTCAATGCGGAGCGTTTGCAGAAGGCTGTGGAGAATGAGGATGTGGACGAGATGGCTGCTGTCTCCCACAAAATGATTCCCCTCTTTACGTTGATTGGAGCTACGGAACTGGTTGCATTGCTGAAACTGTTGGAAACTTCTCATGGAGTGCCTTTTACCGGAGAGTTGAAAGAACACGCCCTTGCCGCCCTCGTTTTGATAGAGGATGTCATTACTCAGGCAACAGCTTTTCCGTAATGGGGGAACAGAGAAGAATACATGATTTTTCTCTATCGGGAACCAAATGTCGAAAGAAATTGTTTACTTTGTAGGACTTTTAAATACGATGAAAGATTGACGTTCCGATGAGAAGAAAATGGTTGAGAATAGCACTGTGGGTGCTGCTTACTCCTATTATACTGTTTATAATATTGATGATACTGCTCTATGTGCCTCCCGTACAGAATTTGATACGGAAGCAGGCTACAGCAATTGCATCAGATGCTACGGGTATGGACATATCCGTGGAGCGGATTGACCTTCGCTTTCCTTTGAATTTGTTGGTCCGCGGTGTATTGGTGGTACAGCCTGCCGACAGTGCTGTTGATGTGCAGCATCCCGATACCTTGCTGAATCTTGGAAGTTTGAACGTACGGGTACAGGCATGGCCTTTACTCAAAGGGAAAGTGGAGGTGGATGACATTACCTTGAAACAAGTTGCTGTCAACTCCTCCAATTTAATGGAAGGTATGTGCATCAAAGGAGTACTGGGGCATTTCTTTTTCGAAAGCCATGGCATAGACCTTACAAAAGAAGATGCCATCCTCAATAATATAGAATTGAGCGATACCCATGTGCAGGTGATGCTTGCAGATACCACTGAGACTCCCAAGGACACTACTGACACTGCGTTAAACTGGAAAGTCACACTCCATACTCTGAAGTTGAAGAACGTCTCGGTCGATTTACAGATGCCATTGGACTCCATGGGGCTGAAAGCCCATATAGGAGATGCTGAGATTGCGGACGCTGCTGCCGACCTGAAACACCAGTTCTATGGCTGGAGAAAATTCCTGCTGACTGGAACTTCTGTCAATTATGATACCGGCGGCCCGGGGAGTGCGATAGGCTTCGACCCCTCGCACATTGCTCTTCGCGACATTCGTATGGGCATTGATTCTGTGATGTACTACGGTAGAGATATGAATGCCGTTATCCGGGAATTTTCCATGTATGAGCGTTCCGGTTTAAGTGTGACTTCCCTGACCGGGCGGTTATTTGCCGACTCTACCGTTATCCGTATCCCTTCTTTGAAGTTGCTGACACCTCATAGTGAGATGAACTTTACGGCACAGACTTACTGGGAACTGATAAATATACCTACCACCGGTCGTCTGACAGCCCGTTTCAATGCCCGTATCGGCAAACAGGATGTACTGCTTTTTGCCGGTGGCTTGCCGGAAGCTTTCAAGGAAGCCTATCCGTTCCGTCCGTTGGTGATTCATGCCGGTACGGAAGGAAACCTGAAGCAGATGCAGATTTCCCGTTTTACGGCTGAGCTGCCCGGAGCCTTTTCGTTGAATGGGGGAGGAGAATTCTGGAACCTGACCGACAGTGTGAAACGCAATGGAAACATGGACTTCGAGATGCATACGCAGAACTTGAACTTCTTGACCGGACTAGCTGACATTGCTCCCGATGGCTCCATCATCGTGCCGGACAGTATGCACCTTGCGGCACGTCTCGGTATGGAGGGGGCGCAGTGCACTGCCGCCCTGAAACTGAAGGAGAAGGAAGGCGCCTTGAATTTGGACGCCGCCTATAATCTTGCTACGGAAGCCTACCATGCCGACCTTGCCATCAACAACTTGCAGGTGCATCACTTCCTGCCCAAGGACTCTATCTATACTCTTACGGCAAAGATGTCCGCTAAGGGGCAAGGGGTGGATGTGGCATCACGAAAAACTGTGGCCGCTTTGAATGCCTCCTTGGAAAAACTACAGTATGGCCATTGGGACATTTCCGGTGTAGATGTGCATGCCGGACTCAAGTCATCCGTTGCTACCGTCCGTCTTGCCAGCGATAATGTCCTTCTCAAGATGCAGGGAAATGCGGATATGCGTCTTGACCGCAACTATCTGGATGGCGCTTTGGATTTAAATGTGGAAGAGGTGAATCTGCATAAGCTGGGTTTGGTGCCCCGACCATTGAAACACCCGTTTGCCTTTACAATGGGAGCGGAGGCACGTCATGATTCTCTCAAGTTGAGGCTTGATGCCGGTGACTTGAATCTGCGTTTCCGCGCTCACAGCACGTTGAAGAAGTTGATGGAACAGTCGGATAAATTTGTCTCTATCCTGACAAAGCAGATTGATGAACGGCGTTTGGACCATGCCGCTTTGCGCCAAGTCCTTCCTTCAGCAGGCATGCATCTGGAAGCCGGTAACCAGAATCCCGTCAGCTATTTCCTGGCTGCAAAGGGTATTTCCTATAATGATTTCAAACTGAGCTTCGGATTTACTCCGCAAGTCGGCATCAATGGGCGTACAGCTGTTCACGGATTGCGCATGGACTCCTTGCAGCTCGATACGATATTTTTTACAGTGAAGCAGGATACTGCTCGGATGAAGTTGCAAGGTGGTGTCATAAACGGTCCCAAGAACCCGCAGTTTGTGTTTCGCAGCACATTGACGGGGGAAGTCCGTAATGAAGATGCGGAGCTGACTGTGGATTATGTGGATGGAAAAGGGCAGACTGGTGTGCTGTTCGGTATTAACGCCCGTCCGTTGACCGAAGGACATGGTCGCGGTGATGGTGTGCTGCTGAACCTTATTCCTGCCGAGCCGATTATCGCTTTCCGTAAATTCCACTTTGCGGACAATAGTAACTGGATTTATCTGCATAAGAATATGCGCGTCTATGCCAATATTGATATGGACAGCGACGATGGTCTGTGTTTCCGTATGCAATCCGACAAGAATGATACCCTTTCCTTGCAGAATATAAACGTAGAATTGAGCCGATTGCGCCTGGATGAACTTACGGAGGTACTTCCTTATATGCCTCGGCTTACGGGATTGTTCTCCGCCGAAGCAAATTATATACAGACTGCCACTTCCCTGCAGGTGTCCGCCGAAGCCAATGTAGAGAAACTGACCTACGAACGCCAACCGGTTGGAGATATAGGTCTGGGGGCTACCTGGTTGCCGGGCGACAAGAATACGCACTATTTGAATACCTATTTTACACATGATAACGAAGAAGTGATGATCGCCGACGGTATCTTGACGCAGAAAAACGGAAAGGATACTCTGGAAGTGTCCACTCGTTTCGAGCATTTCCCATTGAAGATGGCCAATGCATTCATCCCTGACCAAATGGTGGCCTTTACCGGAGATATTGATGGAGGGCTTTATATTTATGGTTCGCTGGACAAGCCTCAAATGCATGGTGATATTGTTTTGGACAGTGTGTCTGTCTATGCACGCCAGGCGGGAGCACGTTACTGGTTCGACAACCGTCCGGTACAGATAAAGGACAATCAGTTGATATTCGATAAGTTTGCCATTTATACCACCAGCAAGAATCCGTTTACGATTGACGGTAAGGTTGATTTCCGGAATATGGAGCGTCCTACTGCCAACCTCAATCTGCTGGCAGAGAACTATACGTTGCTGGATGCACCGCGTACCCGCGAAAGTCTGGTATATGGAAAGGTGTTCGTTGATTTGCATGCCACGGTGAAGGGACCGCTTGACGGGCTCACGATGCGTGGAAACATGAATCTGCTGGGCAATACCAACGTAACCTACGTGTTGACCGATTCCCCTTTAACGGTGGAAGACCGTCTCAGTGGGCTGGTTACCTTTACCTCATTCACCGATACGACGTCGGTAAAGGCGGATGAAGTTCCTGCCATGTCGTTGGGAGGATTGGAAATGTATATGTCCGTCCATATTGACGATGCTGTCCGTCTTCGTGCCGACTTGAGTCCCGACCGCAGCAAATACATCGAACTGGAAGGTGGCGGTGATTTGAATATGCAGTATACTCCCCAAGGGGATATGAGCCTTACCGGACGCTATACCCTTTCGGGTGGCGTCATGAAATATTCGCTGCCTATCATCCCCTTGAAGGAGTTTCAGTTCAATCCCGGCAGTTATGTGGATTGGCGAGGGAATATTATGAATCCTACGCTAAGCCTAAAGGCTACGGAACGTATGCGTGCTTCTGTGGCCGACGGTGACGGGGACGGTTCGCGCATGGTGAACTTCGATGTTTCCATTTCCATCAAGAACAGGCTTGACGCTCCCGATTTGATATTCGATATTTCGGCGCCCGAAGATGCCGCAGTAGAGAATGAGCTGCAGGCAATGGGTGCAGAAGAGCGTAGCAAGCAGGCCATTGCCATGCTTGCCACGGGTATTTACCTGAACAGTGGTGCCAAAGGAGGAGGTTTGTCAATGGGAGCCGCCTTGAACTCAGTGCTTCAGAGCCAGATAAACTCCTTGGCGGGAGGTATAAAAGGGGCCAATATCAGTGTAGGTGTGGAAGACCGTACCTCTGCTGAAACGGGTGACACGCAGAAAGACTTCAGTTTTCGTTATTCCCAGCGTTTCTTCAACGACCGCGTACAGATAGTCATCGGTGGAAAAGTGTCCACCGGGGCCAATGCCACGAACGATGCGGAATCATTCATTGACAATATATCGCTGGAATACCGTCTTGATGCGTCGGGTACTCGATATGTCCGTGTATTCCATAATAAAAACTACGAAAGCATACTCGACGGTGAGATAACCGAAACGGGTGTCGGCCTTGTGCTGCGCCGGAAGATGGACCGATTGAGTGAACTCTTCATCTTCAGGAAGAAAAAGATAAAACCGGAGGCTGAAAATAGCGATATGAAAAAGTAGGAATGTGATATGAAACGACTGATATTATATATTGCAGGATTGATATTTCTGGCAGGTTGCTCCACCACGAAGCACTTGCCCGAGGGGGAGATACTCTATACCGGCCAAAAGCCGATGATTGTATTGAACCGCAGTGAAACGTCTGTTGGTGAGATTGCTATGGAAGAGGTGGAAGCCGCCCTTGCTACGGCACCGAACAATTCGTTGCTGGGAAGCTCTACTATCCGCTATCCCTTTCCTTTCGGACTGTGGATTTACAATGGTTTCCAGAAGTATGAGAAGGGATTCGGAAAGTGGATATTCAATAAATTTGCCGCCACTCCGGTGCTTATGTCTACGGTGAATCCCGATATACGCCAGAAGGCGGCGGTTAACTTGCTGCGCGATTATGGCTATTTCAACGGAAGCGTCAGCTACAAGACATTTATCGACCCGAAGGACTCGCTGAAGGCAAAGTTGCAATATACGGTGAACATGCGTAACCCCTACTTTATAGATACGGTATATTATCGTGGTTTCAGCGAGCGTACCACTCGCATTATGGAGCTGGGACGCCGACGTTCCCTTATCAGTTCGGGAGAACAATTCAATGTGGCTGATTTGGATGGGGAGCGTACCCGTATCAGTACCCTGCTGCGTAATGTGGGCTGTTATTATTTCCGTCCCGACTACCTAACCTATCAGGCCGATACCATGATGGTTCCCAATGGGCATGTCCAGATGCGCTTGATTCCCGTTCCCGGTATGCCAAAGGTAGCCGAGAAGCAGTTCCGTGTGGGGCGTAAATCCGTCTATCTTCTTGGAAAGCAGGGGCAGGAACCCAATGACAGCATGGATTACAAAGGCTTGACCATACATTACTACAACAAACCTCCGGTACGTCCCAACATGCTTTACCGTTGGTTGAACTATCAAGGTTATCGGCGGAAACGTCAGATACAGGACAGCGCAGGTATTGCCCGCCAGCGTTCTATGCAGAGTTTGTATAGTTTGTACCGTCAGACCCGTATTCAGGAGCGTCTGGCAAGCGTCGGTATTTTCCGTTATGCGGAGATGCAGTATATACCGCGTGATACGGCGTTTGTGTCTGATACATTGGATGTGAGGGTCATTGCCGCGCTCGATAAACCCTACGATGCGGAGTTGGATTTTAATGTCACCATGAAGAGCAATAACCAGACGGGACCGGGTGCCGCTTTTACGGTGACGAAGAACAATGTCTTCGGTGGCGGTGAAAGCTGGAATGTGAAGTTGAACGGTTCGTACGAATGGCAGACGGGCAAGGCAAGTTCTTCCTTGATGAACAGTTATGAACTGGGTATCTCCACTTCGCTTATCTTTCCGCGCGTGGTGTTTCCTAGGATGGGCGACCGTGAGTATGACTTCCCGGCTACAACGACTTTCCGTTTATATGCCGACCAGATGAACCGTGCCAAGTATTATAAGCTGTTGGCTTTTGGCGGTAATGTCACTTATGACTTCCAGCCCAAATCGACTTCCAGGCACAGTATAACTCCTTTCCGGTTGACATTCAATGTACTGCGCAATCCTACTGCCGCTTTCGATACGTTGCGTGCCGAGAATCCGGCACTCTACGTTAGTTTGCGCGACCAGTTCATTCCTGCCATGGAGTACACCTATACTTATGACAACGCTTCCGTGCGCGGCAAGCGTAACCCCATCTGGTGGCAGACCACCGTTGCGTCGGCCGGTAACCTGACTTCTGCCGTCTACCGTATTTTCGGCAAGCCGTTCAGTGAGGAAGGAAAGAAGCTTTTCGGGGTACCTTTTGCACAGTTCTTGAAGCTGAACTCGGAATTCAGGTACCATTACCGGATAGACAAGAACCAGATAATAGCCTCGCGTATTGCCGGAGGGGTGATATGGTCGTATGGCAACGCTACGACCGCACCTTATACGGAACAGTTCTATATCGGCGGTGCCAACAGTGTGCGCGCCTTTTCTGCACGCAGTATAGGTCC
>CDYT01030691.1_pt1 | contig 15232 bp, 15 predicted proteins | sample 557541 | NCBI WGS metagenome assembly CDYT01 (sample SAMEA3182060, study PRJEB8094) | gut metagenome | biome: human; feature: gut; material: Stool; isolation source: human stools | place: Canada | collected 2013-01-15
GTGGGGGAAGAGGTTGAAGTGCTGGAACACCATGCCCATCTTCTGGCGGTGCTGGTCGATGTCCACCTTCACCAGCTTGCCCTCGGCGTTTTTCGTCTTGGGCTTGGTGATGTCCACCCCGTCAAAGATGATGGAGCCGCCGGTGGGCGTTTCCAGCAGGTTCAGGCTGCGGAGGAAGGTGGACTTGCCGGACCCGGAGGGTCCGATCACCACCATCACGTCGCCCCGGTCGATGTCCACGGTGATGCCGTCCAGGGCCTTGATGGCGCCTCTGTTGTAATACTTTTTTAGGTCCTTTACCTGGATCAGCTTATCTCCGGTCGCCACGGCTCATTCTCCTTTCGATATACGCAATCAGCTTGGACAGCGGGAAGCAGAGGCAGAAGTAGAGGGCGGTGGCCACCAGCAGGGGCTCCATGATGGTGTAGGTGGCGGACTTGATGGCCTGCACCATGGCCATGATGTCCTGGACGCCGATGGTATATGTAATGGCAGACTCCTTGATGATGGTGACGAACTCGTTGGCGATGGCCGGCAGGATGTTCTTCAGCGCCTGGGGCAGGATGATGAACCGCATATTCTGCAGCTGGCTGAGACCCAGGGACCGGGCCGCCTCCGTCTGGCCGCCCTCCACGGACTGGAGGCCGGAGCGGATGATCTCGCACAGGTACGCGCCGGAGTTCATGGCCAGGGCCACCACACCGGGGAAGAAGCGGTTGAAGGCGATGAAGCCGAAAATCTTGAAGGAGGGCAGGCTGAACAGCTGGCTGAACACGCCGAAGTAGATCACCATCACCTGCACCAGCACAGGGGTGGAGCGGATGACCTCCACATAGGCAGTGGCCAGAAAGCTCAGGGGGTTAAACCGGCCCAGGTGATAGAGGAAGCCGGAGTCCCGGAGCATCCCGTTCCTGTCCCGCTCGAAAAAGCCGAAGGTATCGGGAAAGGCATGGGCCAGCCACAGGAAGGGCCGGATGTTGCTCATGCGCATCACCGACAGCAGCAGGCCCAGCACAAAGCCGATCAGCACGGTGAACAGCGCCAGCAGCACCGTGGTGATCAGGCCCTCCTTGAACATATTGGCGTAGGGCAGGAGGGCTTCAAAATTTTTCCACTGTATAAAGGTTCCCATGGGGCAGCCCCTTTCTCGATTTGATCCGGAGTCTCGGGAAACACGCCGATTCCTCCCCCGGTTCTTCGGGGGAGGAATCGGTCAGGTATGTCTGGAATCAGGCCGCGGCGTCCTCGGCGGAGGCGGCAGCCTGGCCGTTCTCGTCCAGCAGGCCCTCATAGGTCTCGCCGGAAGCCAGCTCGTTGGCCTCGGTGACAAACTCGTCCATGGAGCCGTCAGCCAGGCAGGCGGCGATGGCCCGGTTCACGCCCTCCAGCAGAGCGGCGTTGCCCTTGGAGACGCCCACCACGGAGCCCTCCTGGTCATAGGGCACATCCAGCGCCACCACCAGGTCAGGATAGTTCTTGGCGTAGGTCTCAGCCACAACGCTCTCAATATAGGCGCCGTCCAGGTTGCCGGCCAGCAGGTCCGCGATCACGTCCGTGACCTTGGGCAGCTGGATCAGCTCCGCCTCGGGGGAGTTCTCCTGGGCCAGGTCCACCTGGATGGAGCCGGTCTGGGCGCCGAAGGTGTAGTCCGCGCTGTTGGTGTCCTCCAGAGAGGTGAACTTGTCAGCGTTGGCGGTGGTGGTCACGAAGGACTGGCCGCCGGTGTAGAAGATGTCAGAGAAGTCCATGATGTTGGCACGCTCGGGCTTGGGGGAGTAACCGGCCATGCCCAGGTCCACGGACTTGTTCTGCAGCTCCATCAGGGTGCCGTCGAAGTCCATGGGGACGGGGTTGAACTCCAGGCCCAGGTAGTCGGCGATGTACTGGGCCAGAGACATCTCAAAGCCCGCCAGGGTGGCCTGGCCGTCCTCGCCGATGGCGTAGAACTCATAGGGGGCGAAGTCCGGGCTGGTGGCCACGGTCAGCTGCCCGGCGGTTACGGTGGTGATGGCGGCCTTCAGCTCGTCATCGCTCATGGAGGCGTAATCCGTGGTCTCCTCGGCGGAGGCGTCGGCGTTCTCCTGGCTGTCGGTGTCAGCGGTGTCGTCTCCGCCGCCGCAGGCCGTGACGGACAGGGCCATGGCCAGCGTCAGAATCAGTGCAAGAAACTTCTTCATGGTAATCGCAATCTCCCTTTTCATGCTCCCGCAGTCGCGGGGCGTTTTTCACAGAATTTCCAGGGAAGGAAGGTCCCCCCTCCGGAATATGCCCTACCTTATCACGTTCCCCGTATCTTGTCAATAGATTTCCGCATAAAAATGAATATTTATTTGCCCGTTCTGTGATGTTGCTCAACAATCTCCCAAATACGTCCTATTTTCCAGGTCCATTTTGTCAGTATCGACGATTTGTATGTATATTCAAAATGAATATTGGAGTGAATATTCATTTTGAAGGCGGCCGGGGCGAACAGTCGCTCCGGCCGCCGGCATCCGATCACTTTTTCAGCACTGCCGCGCCATAGGGCGCCATCTCCAGGCGGATGAAGAAGCCCTGGTCGTGCTGGCACACCGGGCACTGCTTGGGGGGCTCGGTCCCCTCATAGAGATAGCCGCAGTTCAGGCACATCCAGGCGCACTGGACATTGGAGACGAACAGCTTTCCCTGCTCCAGCAGGTCCGCCAGGCAGCCGAAGCGGTTGCCGTGGGCCTTCTCGATCTCCGCGATCTTGTGGAAGGAGGCCGCCACCGCGGGAAAGCCCTCCTGCTGGGCCACATCGCCGAAGGTCTTGTACACCGGGTCGTGCTCCTCGTACTCGTTGTGCTGGGCCTTGCGGAGCAGGTCCTTCACGTCGTTGGTCAGGTCCACGGGGTAGGTGCCGTCAATGGCCACGGTCTGGCCGGCCACCGCCTTCATGTGGTTGTAGAAGATCTCCGCGTGCTCCTTTTCCTGGTCCGCGGTGAAGCGGAACACCGCCTCCACCACGTGGAGCTTCTGCTGGCGGCAGACGGAAGCGGCAAAGGTGTAGCGGTTCCGGGCCTGGCTCTCGCCGGCAAAGGCCCGCATCAGATTTTTCAGGGTCTCGCTGTTTTTCAAATCCACAGACATACTGGTTCCTCCTGTTTTCGGTGGGATAGGCATATGTTTCCTCCAACAGGGGACGGCTATACCTGCAAGAAGCAAAAACAGGCCCCGCGTCTCGTCGACACAGGGCCTGTCCATTTTTTCTCATGCCTCCGGGAGGTGGTATTTCTTCTGGTCCCGGCGCAGATCCTCGCTGAAGGCGCCGCCGGCCTTGACCTCCTGCAGGTAGGCGTGGCCGCCGGGGCCGCCGTCCTTCTCCTGAATGACGCCCACGGCGATGTTGGAGCAGTGGTCGGACACCCGCTCGATGTTGGTCAGCAGGTCACTGAGCACAAATCCCAGCTGGATGGTGCACTGGCCGGTCTGGAGCCGCTGGGTGTGGCGGGTCCGGATCTCCTCGATCAGCTGGTCGATGGTCTCCTCCAAAGGCTCCACCTGACGGGCCAGCTGGGTGTCCGCCGCCTGGAAGCTGCGGAGGGTGATGTCCAGAATGTCATCCAGCGCGGACAGCAGCACCTGCAGCTCCTCCCGGGCGCTGTCGGAGAAGTGGAGTTCCTTGTCGTGGAGCTCCTGGGCGGACTCCTGGATGTTCACCGCGTGGTCGCCGATCCGCTCGAAGTCCCCGATGGCCCGGAGCAGGCGGGAGACCGTCCGCATGTCCTGCATGGACAGCCCGTGCTGGGAGGCCTCCACCAGATAATTGCCCAGCCGGTCCTCGTAGATGTCCAGCTTGTCCTCGTTCTGGGCGATCTGGGTCTCCCGCTCCCGGCTGTAGTGGGTGATCTGGTCCACCGCCAGGCAGATATTCTCCCGGGCGGCTTGTCCCATGCGGCCCGCCATGGCGGCACTCTCGCTGACCGCCGCGCCGGGGGTCCGCAGCAGCAGGGGATCCAGGAAGGCGAATCTCTTGCTGGTGTTCTCCGTCCGCACCAGTCTCCGCGCCAGCTTTTCCAGCTGGCGGGAGAAGGGCAGGAGCAGGATGGTGGTGAACACGTTGAAGGCCGTGTGGCAGAAGGCGATGCCCACCGCGCCCACGGTCCAGTCCATAAAGGCGAAGTGGAACAGCAGGTCGCCGCCGTAGAACAGGATCAGGCACACCGTGGTGCCGATGACGTTGAAGGAGATGTGGACCACCGCCACCCGCTTGGCGTTGCGGTTGACGCCGATGGAGCTGATGAGGGCGGTGACGCAGGTGCCGATGTTCTGTCCCATGATGACGGGGATGGCCATGCCGTAGGTGATGGAGCCCGTCATGGCCAGGGCCTGGAGAATGGCCACGGAGGCGGCGGAGGACTGGATGATGCCGGTGAACACCGCCCCCACCAGGACTCCCAGCAGGGGATTTTCAAAGGCGGTGAGGAGCCCGGCGAACTGGGGCATCTCCGCCAAGGGGCTGACGGCGCCGCTCATCAGCTCCATGCCGTACATCAAAATGGCGAAGCCCATCATGATCCGGCCCACGTCCCGGCGCCGCTGGCGCTTGGAGCCCATGATCAGCAGGATGCCCGTCAGGGCGATCAGGGGGGAGAAGTTCTCCGGCTTCAGCAGGTTCACAAAGACGCTCTCGCTCTCGATGCCGGTGAGGGAGAGGATCCACGCCGTCAGGGTGGTGCCGATGTTGGAGCCCATGATGACGCCGATGGTCTGTCCCAGCTCCATGACGCCGGAGTTCACCAGGCCCACCAGCATCACCGTCATGGCGGAGGAGGACTGGATGGCAATGGTGATGCCCGCGCCCAGCAGCAGGCTTTTGAAGGGGTTGGAGGTCATGCGCTTGAGCATGCGCTCCAGCTTGCCGCCGGCCATTTTTTCCAGGCTTTTGGACATGACGGTCATGCCGTATAAAAAGAAGGCCAGGCCGCCGCAGAGGGTGAATACGGAGAAGATATCCATAGCTGCGCCTCATTTCCTTTCCAGTGTTCCAGGGTTCCGGAGCCGGTTTGATCTCTCATGTATATTTCGCCAAGACATTATATATGCAATTTGTCCTTCTGGAAAGGGTATTTTGAGTTTTTTGTAAAATTTGCGTAAAATTATGGAAAAACGCAAAAAAGCACGGCCGCTTTCTTGTACAAAACAGAAGCGGTTCCGGCGGGCCGCCGGCGCAGTCCCCGCAGAAGGAGGGCGCCTCCTTCCGGAGACGCCCTCCCATCAGCACATCTGTTCTCTCAAAGTTTTTCCGGCAGGCAGGGCTCTGTCCAGAACGCCCGCACCGCCTCGGCGGCTTTGCGGCCGGCGAAGAACCCCTCCTGCCACATGGCCAGAAGCTTCTCCCGGTCCCGCTCCGTCCGGGAGAAGCCCCGGGTGTCCCGGGGCTCGATCACCAGGATCCGGCCCTCCTGCTCCAGCCGGAACAGCTCTTTCCGGCTCTCGTTGTAACGCTCCGCCCGGGTTCGCAGATCCTCCACAAAGGCCGGGTACTTCCCGTAGACCCGCCGGAACAGGGGCATCAGCGTCTCCGGCTCCTTCTGGTAGCCCCGCTCCCGGGTCAGAATCACCACCACCCGGTCGCAGCCCGCCTCCAGGGCCCGCTTCCAGGGGATGGCGTCGGAGCAGCCGCCGTCCAGGTAGGGGATGCCCCCGTCCAGCCGGATGGGCTGGAACAGGATGGGCATGGCGCAGGTGGCCTGCAGCAGGCGGAAATGGGCGTCCCGCCGGGGGACCTCCCGGTACTCCGGCCGGCCGGTCAGCAGGTTGGTGACCACCGCCTCCACCTGGCCGGGATACGCCTCAAAGGCGTCGTAGTCAAAGGGGACCAGCTCATTGGGAATGGTCTCATAGGCGAACTTCAGCCCGAAGTAGCTGCGATTCCTGGGGTCGAAGAAGTTCCCCCAGCCCATGTACCGCCGGTCATTGGCGTAGTGCATCAGCAGCTGGAGATTCCGCCGCATCTGCCGGGCAAGATAGCTGACGCCGTAGGCGATGCCGGCGGAGACGCCGATGGTGTAATCCGGCATGGGCAGTTCCTCGTGCAAAAAGGCGTCGCACACGCCGGAGGAGAAGATGGTCCGCAGCGCGCCGCCCTCCAATACCAGACCTGTTTTCATGGGGCAGTCCTTCCTTTCTGTCGTTCGATCCATTCAAATCTCTTGGGTTCGCTCCGGTCTCACCGGGGCCCGCCGGGCCGCTTCCGGGCGGCCACCAGCAGCATCATGGGGCGGCGGAGCTCGTCCCGCATCCCGGGCTGGTCCAGCATCCGCGCCGGCGGCTGGGGCTCCACCACCCGCAGCAGCTCAAATCCGCCGGCCAGCAGGCCGTCCAGATAGGTGGTCAGGGTGCGGTGGTACTTCACCACGTCCTCCCCCAGAAAGCGGGCGGTCCGCTGTCCCTCCTCAAAATACCGGTCCACCGGGAAGTGGAGGGGCGTTCCGTCCGGGCCGTAGTACCAGTCCTGGGGGCCTGCGGCGGTGAAGATGGGGTGCTCCACGGAGAACACAAAGTCTCCGCCGGGCACCAGACACCGCCGGACCCGGTCCAGAAAGTCCCCAAAGGAGGGGAGGTAGTGGATGGCCAGGGAGCTGAGGACCACGTCAAAGCTGTCCGGCGGAAAGGCGATCTCCGCCATGTCCCCCCGGAGGTAGGTCACCTGGGGGAGCCGGGTCTTCTCCCGGGCCACGGCCAGCATCTTCTCTGACAGGTCCACCCCTGTGACGGAGGCGGCGCCGTGCTCCGCCGCGTAGATGCAGTGCCAGCCGTAGCCGCAGCCCAGATCCAGCACCCGCCTGCCGGAAAAGTCCGGCAGCAGCGTCTCCAGGGTCTCCCACTCTCCGGCGCCGGCCAGGCCCAGGCGGGAGCGGTCCATCTGTCCGTATTTTTCAAAAAACGTCTCGTCGTCATATCGGCTGGTGTTCATGCGGCAGGCTCCTGTCCAAAACGATATGATATAGCATAGCACAGATCGGGGAAAAATGGAATCTCCCTCCGGTATGTAAAGATTTTGTGAATTTCTTGCTTTTCGGCACTTTTGGAGGGATTTTTATGATAATATAATTATGTCTATGTAAATTGTATGAATTTGGGAGAGGTGATGAGTTTGCCGTGGAAGAGACAAAAACAATGGCAGGAGCGTCTGGGAAAGAGTAAAACCATCCTGTGGGAAAAGCTGCGGGAGGCACTGGCCTCCGTGGTCCCCATCATGGTCATCGTGCTGATCCTCAGCTTCACAGTGGCCCCCATCCCGACGGAGACGCTGCTGGCGTTTCTGATCGGCGCGGTGATGGTGATTCTGGGCATCGCCCTGTTCTCCCTGGGCGCTGACACCGCCATGACCCCCATCGGCGAACGGGTAGGCGCCGCCATGACCCGCTCCCGCAAGCTCTGGGTCGTGGCCGGCGTCGGCTTTTTGATGGGCGTCATCGTCACGGTGTCCGAGCCGGATCTGCAGGTGCTGGCCCAGCAGGTGCCCGGCGTGCCCAACGCCATTCTGGTGGGCGCCGTGGCCGTGGGCGTAGGCATCTTTCTGGTGATTGCCATGCTGCGCATCCTGTTCCGCATCCCCCTGAACCGGATGCTGGTGTTCTTCTATATCATCGTGTTTGCCGTGGCCCTCTTCGTGCCGGAGGACTTTCTGGCCATCGCCTTTGACTCCGGCGGCGTCACCACCGGCCCCATGACCGTGCCCTTCATCATGGCCCTGGGCGTGGGCGTGGCCTCCATCCGCAGCGACGAGAACGCCTCCCAGGACAGCTTCGGCCTGGTGGCCCTCTGCTCCATCGGCCCCATCCTGGCGGTGATGGTGCTGTCCCTGATCTACCCGGGGGCGGGAGTGTACACCCCGGTGGAGATCCCCTCCGTGGCGGACAGCCGGGCCCTCTGGCACCTGTTCCAGGTGGAACTGCCGGCCTATCTCAGCGAGGTGGCGGTCTGTCTGGCGCCCATTGCGGTGTTTTTCGCCATCTTCCAGGTGGTGTCCCTGAAACTAAAAAAGAAAAAGGTCTTGAAAATCGTCATTGGTATCCTATATACTTATGTGGGCCTTGTCCTGTTTCTCACGGGAGCCAATGTGGGCTTCATGCCCGCCGGCAGCTACCTCAGCCGGCAGATCGCCTCGCTGTCCTTCAACTGGATCCTGATTCCCATCGGTATGCTGATGGGCTGGTTCATCGTCCAGGCGGAGCCTGCGGTCCATGTGCTGAACAAGCAGGTGGAGGAGATCACCTCCGGCGCCATCCCCGGGAAGGCTATGAGCACCAGTCTCTCCGTCGGCGTGGCCATCTCCATCGGTCTGGCCATGTTCCGGGTGATGACCGGCATCTCCATCTTCTATCTGGTGATCCCGGGCTATCTGGCTGCCATCGTCATGTCCTTCTTCGTCCCCAAGATCTTCACCGCCATCGCCTTCGACTCCGGCGGCGTGGCCTCCGGCCCCATGACGGCCACCTTCCTGCTGCCCTTTGCCCAGGGCGCCTGCGAGGCCCTGGGGGGCAACGTGATCACAGACGCCTTCGGCGTGGTGGCCATGGTGGCCATGACACCGCTGCTGACCATCCAGATGCTGGGGCTTCTGTATAAGTTCAAGATGAAGAAGGCCGCCCAGGAAACCCCTCCCGCCGACGCGGAAGAGGACATCATCGAGCTGTGATCGGCTCGTCCAATGTCAGAAAGAGAGGAGAGACCGCCATGCAGGGCGTCGACTTGATCATCACCATCACAGACCGCAGCCGGGCGGAGCAGTTTGCCTCCTGGTTCCGGTCCCACGGCATCTCCCTGGTGCTGACCGCCTTGGGCCAGGGCACCGCCACCACGGAAGTGCTGGATTTTCTCGGCCTGGAGGCCACCGAAAAGGCGGTGCTGTTCTGTGTGGCCCCCCGGTCCCCCCGCATGGTGCGCCAGGCGGCCCGGGAGCTGTGGCTGGACGTGCCGGGGCAGGGCGTTTTGATGACCGTGCCGGTGAACAGCATCGGCGGTTCCACGGCCAAGGAATATCTGCTGCATGAACAGGAGGAGGGAGAAGCTGTTATGGAACGGGAGTGCACCCATGATCTGATCGTTGTCATCGCCAACCAGGGCTCCACAGACCTGGTGATGGACGCCGCCAGGGAGGCCGGCGCCACCGGCGGCACGGTGATCCACGCCAAGGGCACCGGGACGGAGCTGGTGCAGAAATTTTTCGGGGTGTCCATCGCCACGGAGCAGGAGATGATCTTCATCCTGACCCGGAGCGAGACGAAGAAGCCCATTATGAAGGCCGTCATGGCCAAGGCGGGGATCAACAGCGCCGCCCAGGCCCTGATCTTCTCTCTGCCGGTGGGAGACATCGCCGGCCTGCGGGAGCTGGATCAGACGGAGAACTGAAGAGCGATTCCAGACGGGTCCGCCGGCGGCGGGCCCGTTTTTTCTCTCAGCTTCGTGCCGGCGGGAAAAATTTCGGTCCGTTTGGAAATTTTCTGCCAAAAGAGGCGGGGTTTCCCCTGTTTTTCAGAAAATCCCGCGATTTTTTTGAAATTCTCGCAAAAGTCAGGATGCCTCGACAGATTCAGACAGATTTTCTCCCCTCCTTTGTGTATGATAGAGAAAACTTCCACAAGATATGGAAGTTCAGAAAGGATGAATACCAAATGCAGAAGGTCTCCCAAGAATACCTGTTGCTCTTCAACGCCATCACCGACGCGGAGGAATCCCTTTGCCGGCTGCGGGCCAGATTGATGGACGCACAGCGGCAGGCGGAGGAACTGTACATCGCCGGCAACGATGCCGGCCCCTTTTCCAAGGACATCTGAGGCTTCCTCCGGGCGAAGCCGCCGGTTTTCCGGCGCCCGGCATGATCCTATCACATGATGATACAGGCGGAGGTCCCCCCGGGGCCTCCGCCGCTCCTTTTTTCGAAGCCGGTTTCCTCCTCGGGGATTTTTGTTGCTTTTGCCGGTGTCTCCGGCCGCCGGCTGTGGTATGATAGAGCCACATCGCCCCGGACGCGTTTCCCGGGGCGTAAGGAGGTCACATCATGCTGTACATCGGCTGTCATCTCTCCTCCTCCAAGGGCTTTGCGGCCATGGGCCGCCAGGCGCTGGAGCTGGGAGCCAACACCTTTCAGTTTTTCACCCGCAATCCCCGGGGCAGCCGGGCCAAGGACCTGGACCCGGCGGACGCGGCGGCCCTGGTGGAGCTGATGGCCCAGCACGGCTTCGGGCCCATTGTGGCCCACGCCCCCTACACCCTGAACCTCTGCGGCGCGGAGGAGAAGAACCGCGCCTTCGCCCGGGAGACCATGGCGGACGACCTGCGGCGGCTGGAGCATGTGCCGGGGCAGCTCTACAACTTCCACCCCGGCAGCCACGTGGGCCAGGGGGTGGAGGCCGGCATCGCCCTCATCGCCGACGGCCTCAACGCCATTCTCCGGCCGGACCAGTCCACCACTGTGCTGCTGGAGACCATGGCCGGCAAGGGCAGCGAGGTGGGCGGCCACTTCGAGGAGCTGCGGGCCATTCTGGACCGGGTGGAGCTCTCCGGCAAAATGGGGGTCTGCCTGGACACCTGCCACGTGTCCGACGGGGGGTACGACATCATCCACGATCTGGATGGGGTGCTGACGGAATTTGACCGGATCATCGGCCTGGACCGCCTGAAGGCCATCCATCTCAACGACAGCAAGAATCCCCCCGGCAGCCACAAGGACCGCCACGCCTGCCTGGGGGAGGGAGCCATCGGGCTGGAGGCCTTGGGGCGGATCGTCCGCCACCCGGCGCTGAAGGCTCTCCCCTTCTGCCTGGAGACCCCCAACGACCTGCCCGGCTACGCCCGGGAGATCGCCCTGATGCGGGAGATCGCGGAGGCGTAAGGGCCCGGTTCAACAGATCGTTCAACAGATATGGGAGGCTGTGTTATGGATTATCGGGTGGATGACCGCGCCCTGACGGCGGAGGCGTTCCTCGCTTTTGCGAGCCAGGTGTGGCCGGGGGACTACGACGCGGAACGGACCCGGGCCGCCCTGGCAAGGACGCTGAACCTCACCGCCTATGACGGCGGCCGGCTGGTGGGCTGCCTGCGGCTCCTCACGGACGGCTACTTTTTCGGCACCATCACGGAGCTGCTGGTGCTGCCGTCCCATCAGCGGCGGGGCATCGGCAGCCGGCTGCTCCGGCTGGCCAGAGCCCACACGCCCACGCTGCTGTACTTCGGCGCCCAGCCGGAGGCGGAATCCTTCTATGAGAAAAACGGCTGCCGGCGGAGTTTGGCCGCCTTTGTCCTCCAGCCGGAGGCGGGCGGGACCTGAAAACAGCGGGAGGGGAGGCGGTGTTCCGCCTCCCCTCCTCTCTCTGTTCCGTTCCCTCAGGGAATGTCCTTCAGGTGCTCCATGTTCCGGCGGACGCCCTCGCAGCAGTCGTGGAACTTGGCTTTTTCCTCCGCTGTCAGGGGCAGCTCCACCACCTGCTCCACGCCGTCCCTGCCGATGACGCAGGGCACGCCCACAAAGAGGCCCCGCTCCCCGTACTCGCCGTCCAGCTCCGCGCTGGCGGGCATGACGGCCTTCTCGTCGTGGAGGACGATGCTGACCATCCGGGCCGCGGTGGTGGCGATGCCGTACTCCGTGCAGAACTTGCCGGCAAAGGTCACCCAGCCGCCGTCGATGGACTCCTTCTGCAGCGCCTCCCGGTCAAAGCGGAACCGCTGGTCCGTCTTGGCCCAGTCGTCCAGAGGCTTGCCCCGGAAACTGACGCAGGACCAGGGGGCGAACTGTGCGTTGCCGTGCTCGCCCATCATATAGGCAGTGATGGACTTGTGGTCGATGCCCGTCTGCCGGGCCAGGGCGGAGAGAAGGCGGGAGGTGTCCAGTCCGGTGCCGGTGCCGAACACCCGGCCCTTGGGCAGGCCCAGACCCAGGGCCAGCTCCCGGGTGACGATGTCGCAGGGATTGGTGATGTTCACCACCACGCCCTGGAAGCCGCTGGCGCGGATCTTGTCCACATAGCTCCGGACCGCCCGGATGGTGAAGTCCATCTCATCCAGCCGGTCGTGGTTGGCCCGGAGAATGTCGATCTTGCCGGTGCTGTTCACCAGCACGTCGCAGTCCCCCAGGTCCGAAAAATCTCCCACGTCCATGGTGACCCGGTGGGGGAGATAGGCGGCGCTGTCCCGCAGGTCCTGGCACTCGCTCTTCACCTTCTGGGCGTTCTGGTCCACCAGCACCAGCTGGTCCGCGATGCCCTGGACCGCCAGGGAATAGGCCACATGGGCACCCACGTGCCCCAGGCCGATGATGCCGATCTTTCTGGTTTTCATAGAGGTTCCTCCTGTCTGTGCGCTTGGCTCCGGGCGCCCGGCGGCCATCCGCCCCGGCGCCCCTGGCTTGATATTCGTCCAGTGTACGCGCCGTTTCCCGGTTTTTCAAGGGGGAACTGAAAAATTTAACAGAGAAAACAGCGGCCCGGATCCTCCGGGCCGCCGTCAAAGTACACGGGGCGCTCAGCCGGCGCCCTCGCAGTAGACGCTCTTCAGGTCAAACATATGGTCCATGGGGCCGGACCCGTGTCCCAGATCCAGCATGGCCCCCAGGGCGCCGGAGATGTAGGCCTTGGCCCGCTCCACCGACGTGTCCAGGTCAAAGCCCTTGGCCAGGTTGGAGGCGATGGCGGAGGAGAGGGTGCAGCCGGTGCCGTGGGTGTTGGGGTTGTTGATGCGCTTGCCCCGGAACCACTTGCCGCTGCCGTTCCGCCACAGCAGGTCATCGGCGTCGTTCACCTGGTGGCCGCCCTTGCACAGCACGGCGCAGCCGTACCGCTCGCTGATGGCCCTGGCGGCGGCCTCCATGCCGGCGGTGTCGGTGATGGTCATGCCGGAGAGGATCTCCGCCTCCGGGATGTTGGGGGTCAGCACCGTGGCCAGGGGCAGCAGCTGCTCCTTCAGGGCGGCGACCGCGTCCTCAGAGATCAGCCGGTCCCCGGAGGTGGCCACCATCACCGGGTCCACCACCAGGTTCTTGGCCCCGTACTCCTTCAGCTTGGCGGCGATCACCTGGATCAGCGGGATGCTGGACACCATGCCGGTCTTCACCGCGTCGGGGAAGATGTCGGTGAACACGCAGTCCAGCTCCTCCGCCAGGAACTCCGGGGTGCACTCCACGATGTCCTTGACGCCGGTGGTGTTCTGGGCCACCAGGGCCGTCACCGCGCAGGTGGCGAACACGCCGTTGGCGGTCATGGTCTTGATGTCTGCCTGGATGCCGGCGCCTCCGCTGGGGTCGGTCCCCGCGATCGTCAATGCTGTCTTCATATCCATGCTTCCTTTCCTTGCATTGAAGTTTTATCAAGCGGCGGAAGGTGGTGCCCCCGATCCGCCGCCGGAAGCGGCCAAAGGGCCGCTGGTCCTCCGTTCCTATGGATTCCAGTCCCCCAGGTCCCGGACGTACCAGTCCGCAAGCGCCCGGAGGGCCGCCTGATCCTCCTCGGCGGAGGCGTCCCAGACGCCGCAGACCCGGAAGCCCGCCTCGTGGGCGGTCCGGGCGGCGTGGAGGGCATCCTCGAACACCACCGTCTCCGCCGGGGCGGCGCCCAGCCGCCGGGCGGCCTCCAGATAGATGTCCGGCCGGGTCTTGCCGCCGTACTGGACACAGCTGATGGCAAAGCAGAAGTGCTGCCAAAGCCCCAGCCGCTCCATGGCAGCCTGGGCCTGGAACGCCTCGCTGGCGGTGGCGATGCAGCAGGGGATGTTCCGCGCCGCCAGAAGTGAGAGCAGTTGATCCGCCCCGGGCTTCATGGGCACCCGGGACCGGTACTCCTCCGTCACCAGGTCGTTGAGGGCGTCCATCAGTTCCTCCGGGGTCGCGGAGAGGGAGTAGCGGCTCCGCAGGTACTCCGCCGCCTCCCGGCGGCCCATCTCCTTCAAGTCCTGGGCCAGGTCCTCCGGCGGGTCGCCGCCGTACCGGCGCACCAGGTCCACCGGGGCCTTCAGCCAGATGTACATGGAGTCCGTCAGCGTCCCGTCCAGGTCAAAGACGGCGCCTTGGATGTTCATCGGGCGATCTCCTCCGACAGGCGCAGCAGCTCCGCCGCCGCCGCCTTCACGTCTGCCTGGGCGAACAGGGCGGAGACCACCGCCACGCCGTCCAGGCCGCAGTTCCGCAGCTCCAGGATGTTGTCACGGCTGATGCCGCCGATGGCCACCACCGGGATGTCCACCGCCGCCGTGATGGCCCGGATGGTTTCCTTTGTGATGGGCTTGGCGTCCGTCTTGGTGCCGGTGACGAAGGCCGCGCCCACGCCCAGGTAGTCCGCCCCCGCCGCCTGGGCGGCCAGGGCCTCGGCCACCGAGTGGGCAGAGACGCCGATCAGCTTGTCCGGCCCCAGCACCTGCCGGGCCCGGCCCGCCTCCAGGTCCTCCTGGCCTACGTGGACACCGTCGGCCCCCACCTGGGCGGCGATCTCCACATCATCGTTGATGATGCTGACGGCGCCCTTTTCCCGGCACAGGGCCACGAACCGCTCCGCCTCCGCCAGGAAGTCCGCCTGGCCCAGGTGCTTTTCCCGCAGCTGGACGATGCCCGCCCCGCCGTCGATGGCCTCCGCCACCTGGCGGAGCAGGCCCTCCGTGTCCCGGGCCCAGGCCCGGTCCGTCACGGCATACAGCCGCAGCTGTCTGGGTTCCATCTTCATACGTCTTGTCCTCCTTTTGATAGGAAAACCGCGGACCACCAAATCCGGTCGTCCGCGGCTGAAAGCCTCATGATTTCCCTACGTTGGCATGATCCAAATCAGGTGAAGGGTCAAAACCTGGCTGGTTTCCTCTCAGCCCGCGCCAGCGGACTCCCCCGTTTTCGATTGTCTCCATCATACGCCTCTTTGCCCCGGATTGCAAGCAAAACCGGATACCGCCGCAAATCTTTGTGACATACTTGACAAATCACCAGCATCCGTGTATCATAAAGCCGAAAACGACAGGGGAGCCGGATACGGCTGAGAGGAAGCGGACCGCTTCGACCCTCTTCACCTGATGTGGGTAATCCCACCGTAGGAAGTTCTGTTTGCAGGCTCTGCACGGCGGGCGCCCCCTCGGGCGTCCGCCGTTTTTCACTTTGAGACAGAAAGGATGTGCGTGGACGAAAACGACATCCGGCGCCCCGGCAGAGACCGGGAGCGGGCTGAGGGGGAGCGCCCTGGGCCCGGGCCGGCAAAACAGCGATGGGAAGCCGTGTTCCGGCGTGAGAGGAGGCCAG
>CDYT01031517.1_pt1 | contig 15016 bp, 11 predicted proteins | sample 557541 | NCBI WGS metagenome assembly CDYT01 (sample SAMEA3182060, study PRJEB8094) | gut metagenome | biome: human; feature: gut; material: Stool; isolation source: human stools | place: Canada | collected 2013-01-15
TTTTTTGACGCTCTTAAATCCGCTGTTTCCACGTGTTCCGGTCCTGACTGTGGTCAAATATGGGGTCAAAAACGCTTCCTGACCAGGGGCGGCAGTGTCTGCCGATCCCGGCCGGGAAGCGTTTTTTCACGACTCTGGGTTTGGGGTATTGTACCTCTGCCGGGGGTGTTAAGCAAGTCCTTTCTGCGCGGCAGGCGTATCAATTTTTCACACGCCTATTCAAAGAATAAGGGCCGAAGGCTATCCTCTATCTGCTTAACAGCCACTGAATGCCCACCACCGTCCGCTCGATTCCCCGGACGAAGTGATTTCCGGGATTCAGCTGGAACACCGTGTCGATACCCTTGCCCTGGTAAAAACTCTGGATCTCCTCTGTATTTTCCTGAACTGTTTTCAGAATCGGATTGCGGGTCTTGGCCTCCTTGTCCCCCAGAGAGAAATAGATGCAGTCCGGCCGACGCTTCGGCTCGTGGGAGAAGATGTACTCTTTGAAACCAGGAAACCACAGGGATCCAGACATACACCCCACCCGCGAGAACACATCCGTCCGGTAGATGGCGTACAGGGCGAATAGCCCGGCCAGCGAGTACCCAGCGATCCCCCGCCATGTCAGAGGCCTGGCCAGCTCTCTTTCTGCCCTGGGTATGATTTCCTTCACCAGCAGCCGCAGGTAATCATTCGCCCCGCCGGTGAAGGACTCCCCGTTCTTAAACGCCGCTGGGCTGTCCCAGGGAGCCATGTCGTGGCTCCAAGCCAAGTCGCTGACGGTCACCAAATTGAACGGCGGGCAGCCAACCGCCTGCGCCGCCTCATATATCTTCTGCCCCTCGTCTGAGTATGTGTTTAGGTAGATCGCTGGAATGCCAGGCTTGTTGCCAAGAAAGACAGATACCGCTTTGCCGTCTATTGAAACTGTACGCACAGAGTCATCCAAGCCTCCTATTTGGAAAAATTGCCGCTCTATGTTGCCCTGCTCCTATTGTACCGAAACAAAACGGCTGTGGCAAGACAACCAGGTTATGCAGAATAGCCCCGTTTATCGGACCGTATGTATGATAAAATATCATATCTTCACAACCACTATACTATTTGGAAGGCAAATGATATGGGAAAACTTTTTGGCGTTTATGGGGATGAAGAGCACAGCCTTTAGTGAGGATTTGTTAGGGCTCGGTCTTGTCGGAGCAATATCGGAAAAAATTGTTCAAGATGAGGCAGAGCGCCCTGCACAAAACTTTAGTGATGATACATGAATTATCAGAAGCAAAGGATCGTCTGGAACAGTTCTAAGAGCGGTGGCCTGATTTTGGGGGACTGGATGGCAGAACTGATGTTTGCCGACAACAAGGGACTGGGCTGGTTCAGACAATGCGACCCTCACTCACTCTTGAACCATATTGTGGTTATTGGGTGCTTGATAAACTGGACGCGGATTGATATTTTCCTCATTATGGTGTAAAATCGATACAATAAGTCAGGTGTAATATTTATGTATTTAAGGTGATGTGGGCTATATGGATACGCATACAGCAGAGCAACGCCATAAGAATATGCAGGCAGTCAAGTCAAAAGATACAGCTATTGAACTTTTACTGCGAAAAGAACTGTGGTCAAGGGGTATCAGATACAGAAAAAATGTGAAAAGCATTATAGGGAAACCTGATATCGCCTTTATCAAGAAAAAGGTAGCTGTATTTTGTGATAGTGAGTTTTGGCACGGTTTTGATTGGGAACACAAGAAATCAGACATCAAAAGTAACCGTGATTTTTGGATACCTAAAATAGAAAAAAATATCGCAAGAGACAAAGAGGTTAATGATGCATTAGCGGCTGACGGATGGATCGTACTCCGCTTTTGGGGACAACAAATTAAAAAAGATGTGAAGGCCTGTGCGGACTTAATCGTTGCTGCTCTCAAGGAGAGAAACTGATGAAGTTAAAAACAATAGATTTATGTGCCGGGATAGGAGGAATACGGCGCGGGTTTGAATTAGCGGGAGATTATACAAATGTTGCTTCAGCAGAAATAGATGAAATGGCATGCAAAACATATGAGCATTTGTTTGGAGAATCTCCCCGTCATGATATTACAAGTGACGATTATAAGCATTATTTGCAGACTCTGCGATACGATGTGCTCTTAGCGGGATTCCCTTGTCAGGCTTTTAGCAGTGTCGGATTGCAACAAGGTTTTGAAGACAAAACGAAGGGAACTATCTTCTTTGACATCGCTAAGATTGTAAAAATGACACGCCCGAAAGTTGTTTTTTTAGAGAATGTCCAGAATCTTCTTTCTCATGATAATCAGGCTACGTTTAAAACAATAGTTGATACTCTTGACCGTCAACTTGATTACCATGTTGTTGGGGTATTTCATGACAGCGATGGTAAGCCGATCTATAAGAGATCGTCCTTCATTCGAAATTCAAAAGACTTCGGAATACCTCAAAACAGGCCAAGGGTGTATATTGTTGCTTTCAGCCGAGCTTATTTTGGTCGCCATCTCGAAAAAATCCCACTTGAAACACCTGTTCGCAGAAGTAAAGGGCCGATATTTCATGACCTCAATGATATTTTAGACAAAGGAGAAATCAGTCCGAGATTTTTTCTTTCAAAAGGTTATTTACAAACGCTTGAAAATCATATTGAAAGGCAAAAGAAGAAGGGATATGGTTTCGGCTATCGCATTATAAATTCTCCCGAAATTGAACATCCGATTGCAAACACGTTACTTGCAACCGGCGGATCTGGACGTGAGCGTAACTTGATTTTTGATCCGGAGAACGGGAAAAAATACGCCGGAACTATGGTCCAGGGAAAGTATTCTCCCATAAATGAGAAGTCAATACGGACAATGACACCATCTGAGTGGGGAAGACTGCAGGGCTTTGTCGGCTATGCTTTTTTGAATGAGGACGGTACGGATAGATTCTCTTTTCCTGATGAGGTACCAAATGTACAACGCTTTAAGCAACTTGGGAATTCCGTAACCATTCCGGTTGTCGAAGAGTTTGCCAGATATATTCAGGAATGCTGTAATTTAATGTACGATGATTTTTCCAGGACTGAGAAGAGAATTTTCAGTATGTATGGGAATGAATTTCTTCTTTGCAGTGCCATTTATGAGAAGCTGTCATCATCACTCAGAGATAAAACGATAAATACTTATTTTGATATTGTGTATCATTTCGGGCAGAGGGAGTTCAGGGTGAAAGAGTTGGCTCGGTATTTGGAAGTTACTCCTGCCAGGGCTTCACAGATTATTTCCCAATTGGCCTGCATCGATTGTATCCGCCACAATGTAAACGGCACATATTTCTTTAGAGATTTGCTGTCTTTCAGTCACTGAAAGGGGTGCACAAAGAAGTGGAGCCGATCCGTGAGGCAATGAACAAAATTATAAAATCCTGTGATGTTTGCATCGATGGTAATGTTATTTCACAGGAGTTGCTACTTGCGACTTTCTCTGATTTTATTTTGTCAACGATAGAAAAAGAAAAGCACAATGTGAGCATTGTACTACACACGGGGTCAGTCTGCTTTGATGCCATTATACTGGCGTGTGCCGCAGTATCGAATCTTTTGTATAACCAAACAAATGCAAACGATATCATCTCACAACTTATCCCTGGTGATGTTGTTTTATATTATAACAGCAATAAAAGCAATTCAAAGGCCCAGCGGTATACATTCAAAGGGTTCGTTGATTCGCCGGACGAACCTCCCCGAAACGAAACAGGTACATATGTTTGGCTGACACAAGGGAATAGCGGCAGATTGCTTCTTCCAAGTGCTTGCTGGAATCGCATTGTTCCGTACTGGGGAAATGCATCGTCAATGGACGGGAGAGGCCTTCGTCGTGACAGCGGCAACAGATACAGATTTTTGAAGTCTGTCCTTGGCTTAGGCGAAGAAGAAATAATCAGAATCTCTGATACATCAACGGTAGTCATTATGGCAAGAGATACTGCCAATACTTTGGTTAACGGACTGTCTTTTCGCTTCGGTAACGAGGAGGTCCGGTTAACGGAGCTTGTTCCGGTGTCCTATTTTACGGAAAACGAAGAATACCCTTATGGCGGGAATCCAGCCAAATCAGAACCTGTTTTGAAAATTACCGGCAAAGTTTCTAAGGCACGTGAATTGCTATTAAAGCGCGGCGGCAATAAGAATGTTGGGTTAATTGTATCTGGAGACAGTATAATCAGACTCGGAAATTCGGAAATTCCCGAACTTGTTGAACGGCAATCAATTCAATATGTTTACCTTTGCATGCATATTAATTCTGATTTTTCTGAGAAACTGGTGTCTTCTTATGAGAATGCATCGCTGTTTGCATGCACAAAAGATTTTCTCCTCTCCAACAGCCTGGATGTGAAAGTCAAGAACGACTATACGAATCAACTAAGTGCACAGGTTAATGCAATTATAGATCACGAGGTTATTACAAAAGAACTTCCGAGCTATTTAAGCTGGGAGGAATACCGAAAATTCAAACGTGCAATGTTTTTTATAAAAGAATCCGATTATGAATCCGATTCTAAGGACAGTTTTGTCATGCAGGCGTTTTCTCTCATGAATCTCTTTAAGACGGCATTATTTTCGATGAAAGCCTTGGAAAGCTTTATAGATTCAAGAGAAATTGACACTGTGGAAAAACCAGAGGCACGACTCGCAAAAATAGAAGATTGTGCAAACAGTTTTCCGGAATACCTACACGAGGCTGCAATGACTGTAATAGAGACTCTGGAAACAGCATACTTACTTTTGGTGGATCATTCTGCAAAAGAAGACACAATGCGAGAAATTATATCTCAGAATTTCGGGAAATCGATTGCGATTGTGCTTCCTAAAGCCTATTATGCTACCGTTGTTAAATCTTCAATGGATGATATTGCCCGAGAAAACTCCTGTGATATTACTCTTGTAACAGCAAACAGGTTCAACGGGGATTCCTTATATGATATAATAATTGTTTCGGGAAATGTAACCGGTGCAAGATTCGATGCGTTGCGGTGTCAGTCTGCACAATGTGTTTTCGCTTTGCTTTATGACTTTGAGAAGTATCAATTCAAAAGTCGGATTCGTAAGTCGGTGCAAACAGAGCATCTTTTTAATCAGCGTTCCACAATTTACATAGAAGATGAATATGAGGAGCAGTTGCTTGACCCAGAAGAAAGCGAGGTTGATGAGGTAGAGGCAATTGATGCTGACCTTACGAATTATATCGGAGCGACATACCTCAATACAGTTCATAATAACAGTTATTCTCCGGGTGCGCATAAAAGCGTTGCAGACATTGTGGCAGTGGCGAAATTTGATACGGACGAAGTCGCCTTTTTCACAAAAAATTATAAGGCATATGTCCTGGATGATGCCGAGCGTTCTGTCAAAGAAGTTGATGTTACAAATCTGTCGGATGGAGACATTATTGTATTTACAAGAAGCAACTCAACAACCCGCGATATAGTTGAAAATCTGCTGAGTGACATGATGAAGAATAAACTTGTTTCTGCCGAGGTGGAAGATGCTTATTATAAAGCAGGATGGTGGAAATCTGTCCTTACCAAGTATCTTAAGCATGCGGGATGCAGTGCAAAGACTTTGGCAGATACTATGATAGAAAATGGTGTATCTGTACAGGAAGCAACTATTCGCACCTGGCTCGATGACGACGCACACACTGTTCGACCGCGAAAGCTGGATTCAATACAGCAAATTGCTTTGATTGCCGGAGATGAAGACTTGTTTGACAATGCAGAAAGCTGCTATGCAGCTGGCGGAGTAATATACAAAGTACGTCGGAAAATACTCAAAGCAATAGGCCAAGCTATTTTAGGAGAAATCACGGGAGAAAATGATAATTCTGATCCGATTATGCGTGCGGTCTCTGAGCGGGTTGGGAATGCAGCCGTAGTTCTCCAAATTGAGACTATAACTTTTGTGAATGATACTGTTCCTTTGAATACAATAAATCGGCCGATTAGTGTTGACTGAGAAGGAGAATACCAGATGAGTACGATCCATGAATATTTGGAGGCAAGGGAAAATTACATATCTTTGATAAAGAGTGAACTGCTCGGCCCTGGCTCTGAGATTTCTATACCTGATAAAGAACATGAACTGGTAACGAACTCTCCTGATGTCAGGTATTCAATCGGCATTCTGTTTCCCAGGAACAATAAGCTGAATGCCGATAATGATGATTCGGCAAAAGTCGAGCCGTCTTCGGATGAAGAAGAACTTGAGCCCGATTTGCATTCGGATGGGGACCGTGAGGAGCATACAAAAGACACGGATCCGACATTACCTGCTGAAGAAGATAACCTGGATGAAGAAATCAGTTTGGCGGCTCAGAACATGCCGTCATCTATGGGATATACTTTCCTGGTTTCCCGGGATGTTCTGAGACTTACCTGCCAAATTGAGTTTGCAACCTATAGACAGGCCAAGTTGCCAGATTGCAGAATTCCTTTTTCTCCGGATTCTCCAGAAACATATTGCGTGCCGAGCCAATTGTCATCATATATATTTTATGACAAGGAAGAAGGCACTCTAAAACTTTTGACTGGATTAAACAGGAAAGCCGTTTCACAGTTACGTGAAAAAGATTTTCTTGACGGGGAAGAATACGGTATTTTTTCAGCCATGTATAAACTGTGTGATCAGTTGAAAGGCGGATATGTTCGTATTCCTCATGCCATGACTGTGACGGTAGATTTTTCAGATGGAGACTATGTCGATAATAATAAGAGGCTCGATGAAACATGCGCAAAGATAACCGCATTAAAACGAAAAATCAAAGACAACCTGTATTCAATCACTGTAATGCTCGTAAATGACGATGACGAAAAGTCTAACGGGACTCGTTGCCTGTTTCAGCCGGTTATCAGAATTTGTACGGAAGACAACGATTTTAACTTTTGCGAATACGCTCAAATGGCAGATTTTGATATGCTGGATAGTGAAGAGCAGTCTCTGGAACTTCAGTACAGAAATAAAAAAGTGTATGGAACTGGCCTGGGAACTTCGGTAAATTGGGAAATAGACGAGAACGGAAGAGGAATCATATTCAATGATTTCTTCCCCGAAGTTGAAGTCCCGTCAATGGATTTCGGGATCCCGAAAGATTCAGAGATTGATATAAGCGCATTATCAATGTACTTCCTATCCGATCTTGATAAAACTGAGAAAAAAACTAAGATTGACAGCCTTTCTACCGTCATCCGTGCCTATGGTAACTGGATAGAATCATTAAAGACTCGCATGAACTTGCTCGAAACACGGTACCACGCTCCTGCAGAAATGAATATCAACGGGTGCCTTTCTGCCAAAGCGAGGATGGAAGAGGGCTTAAGAATACTAAAAGAGAACAGTGTGGCATGGGATGCTTTTTCGCTGGCCAATAGAGCTATGCTTATGCAGAGGATCCATTTGGATATTCAAAGTAAAACCTCAAATATTGACCGGTATCCAGGCGATGAAGATCTTTCACAAATATTGGATGCTTTGAATTATTCCGATGCCGACGGTCAGTTTACCGGGAGGAATAAACACAACTGGAGATTGTTTCAGATTGCCTTTTTACTTTTGAGCATTCCTTCAATCGTAGATGACCAAAATCCGCAAAGAGATATCGTTGATCTTATTTGGTTCCCTACAGGCGGCGGTAAAACAGAGGCATATCTGGGATTGACTGCATTTACGATTTTTTACAGGAGACTTGCGCATCTGTCACAATCCGACGGAACAACCGTGATAATGCGATACACACTCAGGCTTTTGGCAGCACAGCAGTTTACCAGAGCAGCAACATTGATATGCGCTTGCGAATATATTCGGAATGACGCCACTTCCAAGCGCCCTCGATACGGACGGTATCCGCTTGGCACTTCAGAAATAAACATTGGACTCTGGATTGGTCGAGAGCATACCCCCAATACCGATTCAGATGCCAAAAAGCATTTAGAAAAATTGCAAGAAGCTCAGCCTCAAAGTATCCAATATGCCAAAGAACAACATAATAAATTTCAGGTATTAAAATGCCCTTGGTGTGGTACTAAGCTTGTCAAGGACAGAATCGGCGCAAGAACCATCGGGATGTTTGGATACCGTATGCGTAATAACCGCCACTTTGAGCTTTTCTGCCCCCAAGAAAGTTGCTTTTTTAATCAGCAAGGCAAATTACCAGTGCAGATAGTTGATGAAGAACTGTACGCCAATCCGCCTACTCTTCTCTTCGGGACCGTAGATAAGTTTGCCATGATGCCCTGGAAGAAGGACATCGGAGCTTTTTTTGCAACAGGTACAGAAAATCGAGCGCCAGAGTTGATTATTCAAGATGAATTACACCTGATTTCGGGGCCGCTTGGCACCATGGTTGGCTTATATGAATCTGCTATTGATGCTTTGTGCAGAAAAAACGGGACCAGGCCTAAAATCGTAGCGTCAACAGCAACAATCAGGAGGGCTAAGGAACAGTGCTCTGCTCTTTATGATCGGGAGGTAAACCAGTTCCCGCATCCAGGACTCGATGCGGAAGATTCGTTTTTCGCACGGGAATCTGTTATAGATTACGGCCAAAATATTTATGGCCGTAAGTATATTGGATTAATGCCGTCAGGAAAAACAAAGGCGATGATGGAGGTAAGGTCCATTGCTGCTCTTATGCAAAAGATTAATACCATGGATTTACCGGATGAAGTGAGGGACAAGTTTTGGACGCTTACTGTATACTTTAACAGCCTAAAAGATCTGGGTAAGTGTTCTACGCTCGTAGACGATGATGTCAAAGACTTTATTAAGAGAACGGCTTATCGGTTGGGTACCGCTAAAGATGCCCGCAAAATTGCCAGAGCCGATGAACTCACAAGTCGTGTTAATACGACCCAGTTGAATGAAACACTGGACAAGCTGGAAAAAGTGTGTTATTCCAAGGAAAACATTGAGAATAAACGTTACGCTTCTAATGTACTGCTTGCGACCAACATGATATCGGTGGGGATTGATGTTGCACGATTAAATGTAATGCTGTTGGTAGGACAACCAAAACTCACGAGTGAATACATTCAGGCATCAAGCCGTGTAGGTCGATCTTATCCAGGGATTGCTTTTGCCATGTATGACGGTTCAAAAAGCCGTGATCGTTCCCATTATGAGCAATTTAAGGCGTACCATGATTCCTTTTACAGATATGTTGAACCGACCGGTGCTACACCTTTTTCAAAACCTGCCAGAGACAGGGCGTTGCATGCTGTTCTGATATCCATGATGAGGAATTTGGAAATTGATTTGAGCTCAGACAAAGGTGCCGCAAAGTTTACACGAGATAAATTTAAAAACAGAGTCTCCGAATTGAAAGCCTATATTATTGACCGAGCAAAAGACATTTCCTTCAGATTGAATCCCGATATGCAGGATGAAGCAGATGCGATGGCCCTTGAGATAGATTTCATCTTTGAAGCATGGGAAAAGTTGGCAGAAAATTATGACGAGGACCATTTCTTTTATGGGGAAAAGTTCCTGATGAGGTCTCTGGATGACGGAGAAGGCAGATTACTTAAACCTTTCAACACGAGTCGAAAAGATCCAGCCTTTGACACCATGACATCTATGAGAAATGTCGATTCAACAGTCGCTGGAAATGTGTTGATCTGGAAGGAGGAGTAGCAGAATGGAACTGGATGTCGCCAAAAAAGTACTTTTAAACAGGTACACGCATTCCGTGCGCGCTTCTCAGGCGGTCCTTCAATACGGAGTCGGTGCAATGGTGGACTTTCCGAACCAAACATTGATGACTGCCGCACCAGAATATTGGAAGGAGCAGGTAATCCAAATTCATGATGAGCGGCTGGAAAAGGTGCTTCATGTGGATTATTTGGGATTGCCAGCAGGACAGGATGATCCTAACGGCAGAGACGGCATTTCATATGCCAGATTCCCAGAGTGGTACTTTTGCCCCAAATGCAGAAAATTTCAACCTATAACAGATTGGGTTAAAGAATATAAGAGGCGGGCAAAGCAAAAGCAATTAAATTCTGACCCCGATATGGTAAAGTTTTTACAATGCCCCACCTGCAGACAAGATCTTGTCGTTACCCGTATCGTGGTAGCCTGTGAGTGCGGACACATTGATGATTTCCCGTGGGTTCAGTGGGTCCACTGCAGAAATATGATCGGTGGACCGAAAGAAGTATGTCCGCATCCTTCTCTTACCTTCAAAACAAGTGCATCGTCTACAGAAGGTCTTGAAGGCTTGACGGTATCATGTGAGGCTTGTCATGCAAGAGCGACACTGAAAGGCGCATTTGATAAAGATATTTTACAGGAGTTGGACGCTAAATATCAGGGGAAGTATAATTTTAGATGCACTGGTCGTCATCCCTGGAAGCATGTTCGGGAAAAATGCGGCAAGTATCCGAGAGTATTACAGCGAGGCAGCTCGTCCGTCTATTTCCCGATTACGGCAAGTTCTCTGGTTATTCCTCCGTATTCCAGCATGATTACAAAGAAAGTAGAGAACAGCATTGCGTTCTCGAAATGCAAAGACGCAATTTCAGACTGCAAAAAGAGCAAAGTTATTCCGAAAGAGTATTTGCCAGCCATGGTAAAGGAGCGCATCGAACAATATTTGAATGAAATAGCATTGGAAATTGGCATAGCCGCAGATAAGGTCAGGCCGATATTGGAACGCAGATGGATAGATTCTGAAAATGAAGAGGACTATTCTACATTCAGCGTAAAATACCGTGCTGAGGAATATGAGGCACTCAGCGGTGAAGTATCTTTACCTGCTGATGACTATGGGGATTTTTTGCGTGAAGGTACAAATATCGATGATTACGCAATCCCACATGTTAGAAGCATTTCGTTAATACATAAAGTACGCGAAGTTCAGGCATTGACCGGCTTTTCCCGTCTTAAGCCAGTTGAGGCAGACAGCAGCAGTGACGAATCTGAACACATTGTTTCGGTAAAAGAGAAAGAAACAAACTGGTACCCTGCATATGAAGTTCGGGGAGAGGGCATCTTTGTCGAATTTTCGAACGGCGACATTGAGGCTTGGGTTGACCGGTTCCCTGATATCAATAGCAGAGTAGAAGTCCTCAATGAAAATTACCAAAAATCTTTTATTGGTTCTTCCAGACCGAGACGGATTACTGCGAAATTTTTGTTACTCCATACTATTTCCCACTTGTTGATTAAACAATTGAGCTTTGAATGCGGCTACAGCATTGCTTCATTGAAGGAACGGCTATACTGTAGTGAAGAAAAAGACGGAAAACAGATGGCAGGAATTCTTATTTACACAGCCAGCGGCGATGCAGAAGGAACGATGGGCGGATTAGTCAGACAAGGCCGTTCTGATATTTTCCCGGGGATTTTTAAAAAGGCAGTTGAGTCTGCAATGACTTGCTCAAATGATCCTGTTTGCAGTTTAAGTTTGGGACAAGGACGAGATTCTCTTAATCTGTCCTCGTGCTACTCCTGCTCGCTGATACCAGAGACGAGTTGTGAAGAGTTCAATGTTTTTCTTGATCGCGGAACAATTGTAGGTACCTATGAGAACCGCGAAATGGGTTTTTATTCGGCTCAACTATATAACGGTACGTCTTGGAACAATAACGAATCAGAGAAACCGGTCCAAAATACTTCAAGCGATAAAAAGAGAAAAATATATTTTGTTGATGCTGGCGTTGATTTAAGAGATGTACCCTATTCGGACATTTGGAAAAGTATTAAGGTTTGGTCAGATGACGAAACAGAACTCGGATTATTGTCCGAACTTGAAAAAAGGGCTGACGAGTTTTCTGCTAAAGAAAAACCGTATCAAGACTGTGTTTTCCTGCTGGAAGGGAATCAAGAGCAGTATAAATGTGATCTGTATTGGAAAGATTCGGGAGTTGCTTTTTTCACAATTGACAATGAAGAGTGCTATGTTGTGGCAAAGGGTACAAATATTAAGTGCTTTTTCACACTGGATAATGATGCCTCTGCCGATGCGCTTTTAGCTGTCCTCAAGGAGAAATAAAGATGGCAGTAATGATTCCAGAACGCCCACGCACCTTCGATCCTGCAAGTCAAGAAGGACTAATGTTTGAGGCACTTGAATTGCTCCCGGATGAATACTATGTATTTCATTCTTTCAGGATTGCTGATGTCAGAAATAACAGATTTTCCGAAAATGAAACTGACTTTGTGATTTTTAATCGGAATAAAGGCGTCATTTGCTTGGAGGCAAAAGCTGGCCAGGTTCGCTATGAGAACGGGATTTGGTTATACGGCAGCGGGATACCAATGCATAACGGAGGGCCCTTCAATCAAGCCAGCTCAAACAAGTATAGATTGATGCGGTACATTTCAGACAGCAACTTGTCAAATATCCTGGAAAAGTGTAAATTTTTTCATGGAGTCTGGTTCCCGTCAATCAGTGATGATAAACTGAGATCGATGACTTTGCCGCCTGAGGCAGCAAAAGAATTGGTATTGACGAAAGAAGCACTGCAAAATCCCGAGGTGTACTTGAACAGAATTTTTGCGCTGGAACTGTCAAGCAGGGTGGAAACATCGCTCAGTGAACTTGAGAGTAAACGGCTGATTCGGGAAATTTTCTGTCCACAGTTTAATGTATTTCCGTCTGCTTCTTTTGATGCCGATTTAAAAAAAATTGTCTTTCACAGGCTGTTGCGTGAACAAGCAGGGATACTGGATTTTCTTGATGAACAGTTAACGGCTGCCGTGAACGGAGCAGCAGGAACCGGTAAAACAATGATTGCGGTTGAAAAAGCAAGTCGTCATGCTGCTGAAGGAGAAACCGTCTTGTTTTTGTGCTTCAACAGCAAACTTAAAGACTACTTAGAAGAAAATTATCCTAATAAGCTGGTAGCTTATTATACTATTGCAGGGTTCGTATGCAGACTTTGCAATTCTGTTACGCCTGATTTTGATAAGGCTAAAAGTAAACTGGAAGATTATTATATTTCCGGAAATTTTCCTTTCAAACATGTGATTATTGATGAAGGCCAAGATTTTGGTGCTGACATTATTGAAGAGACAGACATTATTTCTTTGATTCATGACATAATTGTAGACAACGATACGGGCGGCACATTTTATGTATTTTATGATAGGCTTCAGTTGGTTCAAGCTCGATCAATGCCGAAATTTATTGAAAATTTGGACTGCCGCCTTACCCTCTATCGGAATTGCAGGAATACTGAGAACATTGCTCTAACTTCCCTAAGACCAATTACAGAACGAAAGCCAAAACTTTTTGACGGAGCCGTTAAAGGGACTCCCGCACGAATTCATTTTTGCGAAAGTCAGGAAGACGAAAAGGGTAAAATTGATTCTACGATTAATGAGCTGAGTAATGACGGATTTAAAGATATTGTCATACTGACATGGAAAACAGAGACATCCAGTATTTTGAGCAACTATATTAAGAACGGCAAGTACAGAAATAAATACCAGTTTACAACCTGCAGGAAGTTTAAAGGATTAGAGGCCGATGTTGTCATTTTAATCGATGTTGAAAAGGAAACATTTGATGCTCAGAATGTCTTGCTATATTATGTCGGCACATCTCGTGCGCGTATTCGTCTGGAAATAATGGCCGCAATGAGTGATGATGATTGTCGTGCAATTCTTAGCGAATCACTTCATTATAGCGGGAAAATTCGCCGCGCAAAAAAGGATCTTGCAAGTGCGCTCAATGCGATAGGAAGTCTCAACGGTTAATTCTTCATCACAGGGGTAACAGGAGCTACATCATAAAGAGTTCGGGACTGCCTGATGCCTGGAAAGAACAATCAACAAGAGGTTTCCTTGATGAAAAGACTTGGACATAATTCCGAATACCTCTGCAAAGGGCCGTTGGTTGATGTGTACGCAGGGGCTCTTGTCAGATGCATAGTTGTTGCTATATTGCTGGAAGAGATTGCAAAATGGGACATCCCCCCTGGCCTATGATGGCGTACACTTCACAGAGCAGGGGCACAGAGCCTTTGCCGCCGGACTTCTGGAGGAACTCAAATGAAACGAATCCTGCCTATCCTTTTATCTCTTCTGCTGTTGACCGGGTGCGGCGGAAACTCCGCGGATGGCTACCAGCAGATCACCCAGGAGGAGGCCAAAGAGATGATGGACACCCAGGAAGTCATCATCCTGGATGTGCGGGAGCAGGACGAGTACGACAGCGGCCACATCCCCGGCGCAGTGTTGTTGCCAGTGGGAAGCATCGACGAAGACACCGCCACCGAGGTGATCCCCGAAAAGGATTCCACCGTTCTGGTCTACTGCCGCAGCGGGAACCGCAGCAAGACGGCATCCTCTGCTCTGGCAGAACTGGGCTACACCAACATCTACGAATTCGGCGGCATCAGCACCTGGCCCTATGAGACGGAGTCATAGACTCGGAAATAGAGAGTCTAAGCACATATGACCCCATCAAAAACTGCATCGCCGAGTCAAAGAATACAAGGGACTGGCCTCCGGCCAGTCCCTTTCTCCGTTTTGAAACAGGCCGCTATCAGAGCGGCACCTTTGCGTTCTTCAGCCAATCCTGGAACTCCTCCAGGGTGATGACCTCCCGGTCGCATTTCTTTTTCATCTCTCTGGCCTGTTCGCTCCAGGCGTAGAACTGCTCGTCGGTGATACGGCCGGCCTTGATCCAGGCAAAGCGTTTCTTGTACTCCTTGCGGTAGGCCTTGAACACCGGATCGTCGGACTGTTTCTTGGTCCACTGCTGGAAGGCCCCGGCCTCCCGGCAGGTCTGCTGGCCGGAGGCCACCGGGCGCTCGCAGTACTCCGCGCTGACCCGGCCGGTCTGTGGGAACCAGCGGCCGCAGTTCTTGCACCGCCGGACGGTGATCCCACGCTCCACACAGCTGCGCAGGGAGTAGTCGATCATGTCCGAAATGTGGAGGGGATACAGGACCGGCGAACACCGGCCCGGCTCCACCGGTTCAAAGCCGAGGGGGATGGGCCGGAAGGAGAACAGAGACGGGTCCTTGGG
>CDYT01024466.1_pt1 | contig 14908 bp, 11 predicted proteins | sample 557541 | NCBI WGS metagenome assembly CDYT01 (sample SAMEA3182060, study PRJEB8094) | gut metagenome | biome: human; feature: gut; material: Stool; isolation source: human stools | place: Canada | collected 2013-01-15
CAATATCCGGTAGCTCCACGGGGCCATATCCTCCTCGACGCGGCCGCGAAGCTCGTAAGGCTCGCCCGTCATGGCGTCGGTGTACATCCCGGCGTAGATGCCCGTATAGTAATCGGCATGGATGGCGTAGGGCGAGAGGTTCATCACCGCAACGACGCGGTTGTCAGCCGTCTCGCGGACCAGCGTCATCAGGCAGTCCTCGGCGTTGTTGCGGATCTCGGTCATCGCGCCGCCCCGCTCCCCCGCCGCCAGGGCCGGGTTGTCGTGGCGCAACGCCGTGAGGCGGCGGTAGAACCCGGTGAAAGCATTGGCCTCGTAACGGGGAATCGGATCGCGGTCGAAGAAGGCGAACGAATGGTCGTAGCCGATCTCCTGCCCGGTGTAGATCAGCGGCAGGCCGCGCGGCACGACGAACGTGAAGACCGCCATGATCTCGCGCGCATCGCCCAATCTGGAAAATTCGGAGCCGTTCCACGAATTCTCGTCGTGGTTCGACGTGAACGCCAGCCGCATGGCCGAGTCGGGATAGTCGTCGCGGTCGGCGTAGATGTAGTCGCGCAGGGCCGTGACGCGGGTGCGCTGCCGGGCCACGTCGTTCATCAGGTGGTGCATCCGCCAGGCGTAGCAGGCGTCGAAAGCCCCCTCCTCGAAAAGATTCCGCTCCTCGGCCTCGGCCAGCATGAACAGATCGGGCTTCACACGCCGCAGGCGCAGCGAGGTCTCGTTCCAGAACTCGATGGGAACCAGCATCGCCATGTCGCAGCGGAATCCGTCGACGTCGTGCTGCGTGAGCCAGAACTCCATGGCGTCGGCCTGCGCGCGCCACACGTCGCGGTCGGCGTAGTTGAGTTTGGCGGTGTCGGACCAGTCCCACGGCACGGCGGGACGGCCCGCGGCGTCGCGTTCGTACCACGAGGCGGGCTTTTCGGCGATCCACCGCGCGTCGCGCGCCGTGTGGTTGGCCACCCAGTCGAGCAGGACCCGCATGCCGAGGCGGTGGGCCTCGGCGACGAAGGCGTCGAAGTCGGCCATCGTGCCCAGCTCGGGGTTCACGGCGCAGTAGTCGCGGATCGAATAGTAGGAGCCGAGCGAGCCTTTGCGCCCGGCCTCCCCGATCGGATAGACCGGCATGAGCCACACGGCGTCGACGCCGAGGTCTTTGAGGAAAGGCAGTTTTGAAGTTGCCGCGCGCAGCGTGCCTTCGGGCGTGAGCTGGCGCACGTTCATTTCATACAGGACAGCCTGCGGCCAAAAACAATTCATAATTCACAATTCATAATTACCTTGTCCGCGATCAGCCGGCGCACGCCGCGGATTTCAAGTTCGACGGGGGCACCTTCGTTCGCCACCTCGACCGCATTGCGGGTGATCCGGACCGTCAGGACCCGGTCCCGGAAATTGACCTTGAACGAGAGGGACTCCCACGCGGCCGGCAACTGCGGGTCGAACGACAGCACGCCGTCGCGGACGCGCATGCCCCCGAAACCCTCGACCACCGAGAGCCACGAACCCGCCATCGAAGTGACATGGCAGCCCTCGCGGACCTCGCGGTTGTAGTCGTCGAGGTCCAGGCGCGCCGTGCGCAGGTAGAGTTCGTAGGCCTTGTCCAGATCGCCGATACGCGCGGCGAGGATGGCGTGGACGCAGGGCGAGAGCGACGATTCGTGGACCGTGCGCGCCTCGTAGAAGCGGAAGTTGCGGCGGACGGTGTCGAGGTCGAAATCGTCGCCGAAGAAATAAAGCCCCTGCAACACGTCGGCCTGCTTGATCAGGCACGAGCGCAGGATGCGGTCCCACGACCAGCGCTGGTTGATGGGGCGATCCGCAGGGTCAAGGTCTTTGGCCAACGTCTGCTCCTTGTCCAGATAGCCGTCCTGCTGGAGGAAGATGCCCAGTTCGCGGTCCTCGCCGAAGTACATGCCGTCGGCGATTTCGAGCCACCGCTTCGTCTCGGCCGTCTCGTCGAAACGTCGCTTCGCGCAGATGCGCGCGTAGTCCGCAGGGCGGTTTTCACGCACCCACGCCGCCGACTCGGCGGCATAGCGCATCGACCAGCAGGCGATGTAGGAGGTATACCAGTTGTTGTCGACGTTGTTCTCGTACTCGTTGGGACCCGTGACGCCCAGCATGACATATTTTTGCCGCGCCCCGGACCACGTGATGCGCTGCGCCCAAAAGCGCGCCACGGACAGCAGCACCTCCAGCCCGCAGTCGGCCAAATACGCCGTGTCGCCGGTATAGCGGATGTAGTTGAAAATCGCGTAGGCGACGGCGCCGTTGCGGTGGATCTCCTCGAAGGTGATCTCCCACTCATTGTGGCACTCCTCGCCGTTGACGGTGACCATCGGGTAGAGCGCCGCACCGTCGCGGAAGCCCAGCTTCGCGGCGTTTTCAATGGCCTTGTCGAGCTGGTTGTAGCGGTAGACGAGCAGTTCGCGGGCGACGGCCCGCCCGGCGGTGGCCAGGTAGAACGGCAGGCAGTAGGCCTCGGTGTCCCAGTAGGTCACGCCGCCGTATTTCTCGCCCGTGAAGCCCTTCGGACCGATATTCAGACGGGTGTCCACCCCGGTATAGGTTTGCAGCAACATGAAGATGCAGAAGCGGATGCCCTGCTGCGCCCGGGCGTCGCCCCCGATTTCGATGTCGCAGCCGTGCCAGCGGGCGGCCCAGGCGGCCGTCTGCTCTTCGAGCAGGGCCTCGAAGCCCGCCTCCTGTCCCGAAGTCGCGACGGCGCGCGCCGCGGCGATAAGGTCCGCCGGAGCGTGGTTGAGCGACGAGCAGATGCCCGCATATTTATATAAGACGGCGGCGCAGCCCTTTTCACGGCTGACCGCTGCGGTGGCCCGGACCTTCTCGGGGCGGGTTTCGCAATGCCACTCGGCGCCGTCCAGCTCGACGGCCTGCGCCCAGGCCGCCTCGAAACCGCTCTTTTTGGTACGGCTCTGCGTGGCGTCGGCCTCGGTCGAGACCTCCTCCCAGAACTTTTCGTCGTAGTTGGCGTCGGCATTGCGCACGTCAGCGTCGACATGGGGCGAGAAGGTGATCCGGGCCGCCCGGTTGAGCGGCGTGACGGCGTATTTCACGACGCCCAGTTCACGGCGCGCCAGCGAGAGGAAACGAACCGTCTCGACGGCCACCTCGACGCCGTTTTTCAGCACAACCCTCATACGGCGCGTCAGCACCGAGCGGCGCATGTCCATCTCGCGGTAAAAGCTCTTCACCTCCGCGACGGTCGCCAGGTCGAGCGGCTCGCCGTCGACCGCGACATCGACCCCGATCCAGAACGCGGCGTTCGGGACCTTGGCGAAATACTCCGGGTAGCCGTTCTTCCACCACCCCACGCGGGTCTTGTCGGGATAATAGACCCCGCCGATATAATTGCCCTGAAGCGTCTCGCCCGAGTAACGCTCCTCGAAATTGGCCCGGCCGCCCATCACGCCGTTGCCCAGCGCGAAGAGCGACTCGGAAGAGAGCGCCCGCGAAGGGTCGAAGCGATCCTCGACGAGGCGCCAGGGATCGGTTTTTACATATCCGTCGTTCATAATCTATACTCTTTATCGCTCGTTTCACCGCCCCGGCCGCAGCCTTCCGCGGCGTTGCGCCGGGGTTGCAATCAGTCCCGGTCGATCTTCATCGCCAATTGTTCAAACGTAAACCCCGCGAAGGTTTCCAGCCGCATCGTGGCGGCCGAAAGCGACGCACCGCCCCCGACGCCCACCGAACGCATGCCCGCACGCGAAGCGGCCTCGATACCCGCGGCGGCGTCCTCGAAGACCACGCACACGGAAGGCGCGGCGTCCACGGCGGCGGCACCCTTCAGGAAAACCTCGGGATCGGGTTTGGCCCGCGAAACCTCGTTGCCGTCGACCACGGCGTCGAACAGCGGCCGAAGGCCGCACCGGTCGAGGATCGTCCCCGCGTTCTTCGACGCCGAGCCGAGCACCGTCCGCACGCCGCGGCTGCGCACGTCGTGCAAAAACGCCGCCACGCCCGGAAGCACCTCGGCGGGTGTCATTTGCGAAACAAAACGCAGGTAACGCGCATTCTTTTCGGCGGCGAGACGCTCCCTCTCGGCGGCGGAAAAACGCCCCTCAAGTCCTCCGGCGCGCAGGACGATCTCCAGCGACGCCATGCGGCTCACACCCTTGGTCGCTTCGCCCTGCACGGGCGTGAATTCAAAGCCCAGTTCACGAGCCAGCGCGGCCCACGCCAGATAGTGGTAGCGGGCCGTATCGACGACAACTCCGTCCAAATCGAATATGCAGCAGTCTATCATTTTTTGAATTTCGGATACCAAAGATACGATTTTTTTGCAAAAAAACACGTATCCGGCAACGCATTACCTACATACTTGTAAAATATCACCTTCGAAAAGCGGCTGTTTTTCAGAATTAATTTATATCTTTGCGCACGTAATTACAATCAACGCCTTATTAAAAATGAAGCAACTCTGCCTTCTCATCGGGACAGCGGTCCTCGGCATACTGCTCGTTTCGTGCTCCGCACAGAAGCGCGTATGGTATCTGCAGGACGCCCAGCCCTTCACACCTGAACAAATCGCCGAAAACGGACAGATCCGCATCAAGCCGCTCGACCGGCTGACGATCGTCGTCAACAGCAAGGACCCCGAACTGGCAGTGCCGTTCAACTCGGCGACCTCCTACAATTCGCTCACGGGAACCAACATCTCCGGCGCGGCAAACTCGCAGGCGCTCCAGATGCGCACCGTCGACGAGAACGGCATGCTCGAAATGCCCGTGATCGGCAAGATCGAATGCAAGGGCAAGACCCGCAGCGAACTGGCCCAGGCCATCGCCGAAAAGATCATCGACGGCGGATACATCAACGACCCAACGGTCAACGTACAGTTCGCCGACATGAAGATTTCGGTCATCGGCGAAGTGGCCCGCCCCGGATTCTACGATGTCACGCGCGACAAGGTTTCGATTTTCGACGCTCTGGCGATGGCCGGCGACATGACCGTATACGGCGTGCGTTCGGAGGTGGCCGTGACGCGCGAGGTGGACGGCGTGCGCACGATCGAATACCTCGACCTCACATCGACCGACATCTTCAACTCCCCGGCTTTCTACCTCCAGCAGAACGACGTGGTATACGTGAAACCCAACAAGTACAAGGCGCAGACGGGCGAGATCAGCCAGAACCGCAATTTCTACCTTTCGCTGGTGGGAACGGCGATTTCGGTGGCGACACTCATCGTAACCCTCACCAAATAGCAAGGCTCCATGGCAGAACAACAGATCAATTCACAGATACAGACCAACAACGAAGAACTGACGAACACGATCACCCTGCACGACATCATCCGCATGGTGATCGCCAACTGGTATTGGTTCGTGCTTTCGACCGTATGCTGTCTCTGCGCGGCCTACTACTATCTGGCCAGCACCCCGAAGATTTACAGCCGCACGGCGACCATTCTGGTCAAGGACAGCCGCAAGGGCGGAGACGTGGACCTCACGGCATTCAGCGATCTGGCGGGATTCCAGAACCGCCGCAACGTCGACAACGAAGTATTCATCCTCCAGTCGCGGCGTTTGATGACCAACGTGGTCAAGCAGCTCAACCTGACGGTCAACTACTCGGTGAGCGAACGGCTCCGCCGGCGCGACCTCTACGGTCAGGCCCCGATCGACGTGAAGTTCATCAACGACAACGACAACCAGTCGCTCGCAATGGAGATCACGCCGATCGACGACGACAAAATCCGGTTGAGCGGATTCGAAGACCAGTTCGTCACCAAGCACGAGAGCCGCAGCGTCATCACGGCGGCTTACGGCGACACGATCCCGACCCCCGTGGGTCAGGTCGTGGTGCAGAAGTCGCTCTACATGGCCCCCGACTACATCGGGGTTCCGATCCGCGTGACCAAGAGTTCGCTGGGACGGACCACTAACGCCTACCGCGCAGCCGTGAAAAGCGACGTGGCCAACAAGCAGGCTTCGGTGGTGACCATCTCGATGAACAACACCGTCCCCCGGCGCGCCGAAGACGTGATCAACACGCTGATCGAGGCCTACAACGAAGACGCCATCGAGGACAAGCGTCGCGTGTCGGTCGCTACGGGCAAGTTCATCAAGGCCCGTCTGGACGTTATCGGACGCGAGCTGGGCGACGTGGACCGCAATATCGAGGACATCAAGAAGGACAACCGGATGGTGGACATCACCTCGGAGGCCGCGCGCAGCGTGTCGGAAAGTTCGCGCTACAAGACGGAAGGTCTTTCGCTCGAAAACCAGATCAACGTGGCGGAGTACATCCGCACCTACCTGAACGACCCGAAAAACGTCGGTGAACTGATTCCGGCGATGGCGGCCGCAGGAACCAACACGGCCATTGCCAAGCAGATCGAAGATTACAACTCGGCGATCCTGCGCCGCGAGAAACTGCTGGAGAACAGTTCGGAGCGCAGCCCCGTCATTCAGGACCTCGACAACCTGCTGGCCGCCGTGCGGCGTTCGATCATCTCGTCGCTCGACTCCAACATCTCGACGCTCGAAATCCAGCGCGACGCCATGCGCAAGGAGGAGACGCAGGCCAACATCCGCATCTCGACCATGCCTTCGCAGGAGAAGGTCATCCTGGGCATCACGCGCCAGCAGAAGATCAAGGAAGAACTGTTCCTCTACCTGCTGAACAAGCAGGAGGAGAACCAGCTCAACTACGCCGTGGCAGAGAGCAACTCACGGTCGATCGACTACGCCTACGGCAGCAACGCTCCCGTATCGCCCCGACCGATGATGATTCTGGGCATCGCCCTGATCGTGGGTCTGGCCATTCCCTTCGGCCTGCTCTACCTGATCGGCATGCTCGACACGACCATCCGCGGTCGCAAGGACATCGAGGACAATGTCAACGCCCCGTTCCTGGGCGACATCCCCTACCACGAGGGCGGCGGCAAGGCCGGGATCGTGGTGCGCGAAACGGGCCGCGACGCCCTGTCGGAGGCTTTCCGCATTCTGCGCTCGAACATGACGTTTATGAGCGTCTCGGCCGGAACCGACATCCGCACCATTCTCTTCACCTCGTCGGACCCGCACGCAGGCAAGACCTTCGTGGCGACGAACCTGGCCATGACCCTCGCCATGGCCGGCAAGCGCGTGCTGCTGATCGACCTCGACCTGCGCCGCCATGCCCTGTCGTCCCAGCTGGGCCACAGCAACAGCAAAACCGGCATCACGAGCTATCTCGCAGGAACGGTCTCCGATGTGGAGAGCATGATCCAGAACTCCGGATTCCACCAGAATCTCGACGTGATTTACGCAGGAGTGCAGCCGCCCAACCCGGCGGAGATGCTCCTTTCGGACAAACTCGACAAGCTCATCGCCGAAATGCGCGGCAGATACGATTATGTCTTCCTCGACAGTACGCCCGCCATGTCGGTGGCCGACGCAATTATCACCGACCGGCTTGCGGACCTCTGTATATACATCGTACGCGAGGGCGTGCTCGACCGGCGCCAGCTGCCCGACATCGAGCGGCTCTACCGCGAGAAGAAGCTCCACAACATGTGCATCGTTCTGAACAGCACCCGCGCCCGCCGTCACGGATATGGATACGGGTATGGCTACGGTTACGGTTATGGATACGGATATGGCTACGGAGACGATTACAAGGAAGTAAGCTACCGCAAACGCATCAAGCTCTTCTTCCGGTCGCTGGCACATAAAGTAAAACGGTAACGATGGCCATTCACGACGCAACAATAGCCATCGACTTCGACGGTACGGTCGTAACGCATGCCTACCCGGAGATCGGTGAGGATGCGGGGGCGGCGCCCGTGCTGAAAGAGCTGACGGACAACGGTTGCCGACTGATCCTCTACTCGATGCGGCACGGAAAACTGCTGGACCGCGCGGTGGAATGGTTCCGCGTCCGGGGCATTCCGCTCTACGCCGTGAACGAAAATCCGTCGCAGAAGCGCTGGACCTCGTCGCCGAAGATTCATGCAGACCTTTACATCGACGACTGCAATCTGGGATGTCCGCTGCGGTTCGTCGACGGAGAGAAACATCCCGTGGCCGATTGGGCCAAGATCCGCGAGCAGCTCGTCCGGGAAGGTTTTCTGGACTGACGCGCAGAAAGGCGGGGGGGGGCTGACGAAGGCCCAAACCGGATAATAAAAAAGCGAGACTTTGGAAAGTCTCGCTTTTTTTGCAGACAGGCTGGCTGGAGCGGCAGAGCAGGCAGAGCAGGCAGAGCAGGCAGAGCAGCGGGCAGGTGGCAGAGCAGCGGGCAGGTGGCCGAGCAGGCCGAGCAGGCCGAGCAGGCCGAGCAGGCGGCGGGCAGGCTGGAGCGGCGGGCAAGCTGGAGCGGCGGGCAAGCGGCGGGCAGAAGTATACAGGCGGTGGCAAAAACAGGCAGAGGTAGGCCTATAATGACAGAGACAATAGGAGCTGGCAAGTTCCGGGCATCGCGAAGAACGGGACGGATGGGTAGCACTCGAGTGCGTCCCATTCGCACCGTTCGGAGGATGTGCGGAAAGTATCGCATCTAAAGCGGAACCGGTTTTTGATTATCGCGGAGCAGATTTTGCCATAACGCAGTTCGGCCCGGACGGGACATACCGAAGTATTTCCCGTTCGGGCTGGACAAGGCAGGGCGAAAGATGCCCGTGAGAATCGAAAACTACGCCCAGAGATTCCGGGGATATTTACCCTCGGCAATCATCTTCTCGATGGCGGCCATCAGCGCGGGTTTGTCCTCCTTGTAGGTGACGCCGTGCCACTGGGCGGCCGAACGCAGCACGCGGAGCGTAGCCGTGCCGTCGCCGATCAGCTTGTTGACCATCGTCGGGATGTAGAACTCCGACTTGATATTGTCCTTGTTGGCCTCGAACCAGACTTTGAAGTACTCCTTCGAGTAGGTGAAGAAGTCGGGCGTGAAGCCGAAGAGGTTCATCGAAACGGGAGTGTCCTCGGAGAGAGGCTCGTCGGCGCCGTTGTCGTGGAAGACGATCCGGCCGTCGGGCATCCGCTCGATCTGCGTCCGCTCGACCATCGACGTGAGGTCGCCTTTCGGATCGACGCCGCAGACGCCGCGCGAAACCGTACCGTTCTCCGAAAGCGTCTTGTTCAGGTCGTAAGCGACCATGCAGTAGCTGTTGCGGCTCTCGCCGAGCTGCGCCAGGTAGTCCCCGATGGTCTTATAGGCCTCGGCGCCGTAGAAATCGTCGGCGTTGATCACGGCGAAGGGTTCGTGAACCGCATCGGCTGCCATCATCACGGCGTGGTTCGTACCCCACGGCTTGACACGGCCTTCGGGAACGGCAAGACCTTCGGGCAGGTAGTCGAGTTCCTGGAAAACGAAATCCACGGCGATGCGCCCGCCGAAACGGTCGGCCGAGAAGACCTCGCGGAACTCCTTCTCGAAGGAGTGGCGGATGACGAAGACGACCTTGCCGAAACCGGCGCGGATGGCGTCGTAGACCGAATAGTCGATGATGGCCTCGTTGTTGGGACCAACACCGTCCATCTGTTTGAGCGACCCGTAGCGGGAGCCCATGCCCGCGGCGAGTACCAGTAATGTGGGTTTTACCATGTTATTTTATCTGTTTATGACATTGGTTCAAAACATCCACAAAGGTAAAAAATTAAGCGCGCCCCGCAAAGGATTTATGCAAATTTGCCTATCTTTGTAGGGTTAACAAAGAGAAATCGTACCCGGAGAGATGAAATTTCTGAAAACCATACGGGCATGGTGGCGCGGCCTGTTCCGCAAACGCCGGTTCAACATGCTCAACGCCACGGACAACACCGAAGAGTGGCACATGCACCTCTCGCCGGCGAGTATCCTCGCGGGACTGGTGGCGTTCATGCTGATGCTCTTCATCCTCACGCTGTCGCTGGTGGCGTACTCCCCCATCCTGGAATTCCTGCCCGGATACCGCACCGAGGCCGACCGTTCGCGCGAAAGCCTCGTGCAGAACATCATCCGGCTCGACTCGATGGAGCGCATGATGAACGACATGCTGACCTACAACGAGAACATAGCCCTGATCATGGAGGGGCGCACGCCCGTGGCGCGCGTGCTCGCCTCGTCGGACTCGTCGCGCATCAGCAAGGTGCTGGTGATGCCCTCGCACGAAGACTCGCTCCTGCGGGCCCAGATGGAGGGCGACGGCGAATACGCCATCGCCGGACAGGGCGGCTCGCGGCGCCAGGTGCGCGAGGCCATCGAGCTGGCGACGCCCGTCGAGGGAATCATAACCGGAAAATTCGACATCCGGCAGGGAAATTTCGGCGTGAAGATCGCCGCGACCGCCGCCGACCGCATCACGGCCATCGACAACGGCACGGTGGTTCAGAGCCTCTGGACCCCGGAGACGGGTTACATCGTGGTCCTGCAACACGCCGGGAACCTGATCTCGGTCTACAAGAACCTCTCGCAGTCGCTCGTAACGACCGGCCAGACCATCCGTTCGGGCGAACTGATCGGCTACAACGCCGAAGTGCAGGACGGAGAGGTCCGGCTCTTCGAATTCGAACTCTGGAACAACGGCAAACCCGTGGACCCCGAGGGGTACATCGTCTTCTGACAAACGCATGAAACAAAGACTCGCAATACTGGGTTCGACCGGCTCGATCGGCGTGCAGACGCTCGACATCGCCCGCGAAAACCCCGGCCGCTTCGAGGTCCGCGTCCTCACGGCCAACCGCAACTGGGAACGACTGGCCCGACAGGCCCGGGAATTCGACGCCGACGCGGCGGTGATCGCCGACAAACAGCACTACGCGCAGCTGCGCGACGCACTCGCGGGAACCGACACCAAAGTATATGCCGGAGAGGAGGCCGTGGCGCAGGTCGCGGCCGGAGGCGGCACGGACGTGGTGGTGAACGCCCTGGTGGGCTACGCCGGACTCGCTCCCACGGTGGCGGCCATCGAGGCAGGCAAGAAGCTCGCGCTGGCCAACAAGGAGTCGCTCGTGGTGGGCGGCGCCTGCGTGATGCCGCTGGCCCGGGAGCGGAAAGCCCCGGTGATTCCGATCGACTCGGAACATTCGGCCATCTTCCAGTGTCTCGTGGGCGAGCGCGCCCCGGTCAGAAGGCTGATCGTCACGTGCAGCGGCGGCGCATTCCGCGACTTCCGGGCCGAAGAGCTGGCGAACGTCACGGTGGAGCAGGCCCTGCGCCACCCCCAGTGGGACATGGGCGCGAAGATCACGATCGACTCGTCGACGCTCGTGAACAAGGGTTTCGAGGTGATCGAGGCCCACTGGCTGTTCGGGACCCCGGCGGAACGGATTTCGGTGTTGCTCCACCCGCAGTCGATCATCCATTCGATGGTCGAATTCGAGGACGGCGCGATCAAGGCCCAGCTCGGAACGCCCGACATGCGCCTGCCGATCAGCTTCGCGCTGCTGTACCCCGACCGGGCGAACCGTCCCGGCGAGCGGTTCAACTTCCTGAACCATCCGCAGCTGACCTTCGCCGAAGTGGACCGCGCGAAATACCCGGCGCTCGACATCGCCTACGACTGTCTGCGGCGCGGCGGCACGGCGGCCTGCACGATGAACGGCGCCAACGAGGTGGCCGTGGCGGCGTTCCTCGCCCGCAAATGCGCATGGCTCGACATCGTGCGCGCCATCCGCTACGCGCTGGAGCACGCCGCATTCGTCCCCTCGCCCACCCTGGCCGATTACGCCGAGGCGAACGCCGAAGCCCGCGCGCTGGCGGCGGAGTTCCTACAATTAAAAAATTAAAACTTAAAGCTTGTGGACATTCTTGTAAAAATCATTCAGTTCTTCCTCTGTTTCACCATCCTGATAGGCATTCACGAGATGGGTCACTTCATCATGGCGCGGGTGTTCAAAATCCGCGTCGAGAAATTCTACATCTTCTTCGACCCGTGGTTCTCGCTGTTCAAATTCAAACGCGGAAACACCGAGTACGGTCTGGGATGGCTGCCGCTGGGCGGATATGTCAAGATCGCCGGCATGATCGACGAGTCGATGGACACGGAACAGATGAAACAGCCCGTCAAACAGGACGAGTTCCGCGCCAAACCCGCCTGGCAGCGTTTTCTGGTGATGATCGCCGGCGTGGTGATGAACGTCGTGCTGGCCGTGGCCATCTACATCGGCATCTGCTACACGTGGGGCGACACCTATTTCTCGAACGCCGACGCCAAGTGGGGCTACAACTTCAACGAGGCCGGGCACAAACTCGGATTCCACGACGGAGACCGGCTGGTGAGCATCGACGGCGAAGAGGCGGACGACATCAACAAGGTCGTAAACTCGCTGATCATCACCGAAAGCGACCGCAGCGTCGTGGTCGAACGCAACGGACGGCAGGTGGAACTGATCCTCCCGCTCGACGAGCTGATCTCGATGCGCCAGCAGAAGGGATACGAAAATTTCCTCCTGCCCCGCATCCCCTTTCTGATCGACAGCGTCGTAAACCCGACCGTCGCACAGTTGCGGAAGGGAGACGAGATCGTAGCCATCGACAACGTTTCGGGTCTCGACTTTGCGGGCTACGGCCAATACCTGAAGGCGCACGCCGGAGATTCGGTGCTGCTGACAGTCCTGCGGGAAGGGGACATGCTCTTTGAATTCAAAGCGCCCGTCTCGGAGAACGGCACGCTCGGAGTCATCCGCAAGGGCCTCGCGCTGCGCACGCAGAAATATACGTTTCTGGAGGCGATTCCGGCCGGTATTCAAAGGACGGGCAAGGTGATCTCCTCCTACTGGGACCAGCTGAAGATGATCGTGCAGCCCAAAACCAAGATGTACGAGGAGCTGGGCGGATTCATCTCCATCGGCAGCATCTTCCCCTCCACGTGGGACTGGCAGGACTTCTGGATGAAGACCGCCTTCCTGTCGATCATCCTCGCGGTGATGAACATTCTGCCGATCCCGGGACTCGACGGCGGGCACGCGATCTTCACTTTCTGGGAGATGATCTCGGGCCGCAAGGTGAGCGACAAGGTGCTCGAAGCGGCGCAGTATGTCGGACTGATCATCATTCTGTTCCTGCTGCTCTACGCCAACGGCAACGACATTTACCGGTTCTTTATCAAATAAATGCGGAGCCGATGACAAACCGAACTGCGGAAAAAACGGAAGCCTGCGCCGCGGCGCTGCGGAGACACCGTTTCGAGGCCGAGGTGGTGAAGGACGCCGAAGCGGCCTTCGCCCTGATGAAGGCCGTCGTGGAGGCCGAAAACCCGCAACTCGTGTCGTTCGGCGACTCCATGACGATGCGCGGAACGGGCATCGTCGAGTGGCTGCGGAGCAACGGGCGGCTGACGCTGCTCGACGGGTTCGACGCCTCGAAGCCCTACGAGGAGCGGCTGGAAATCCGCCGCCGCGCGCTGTTGTCGGACCTTTTCATCACGGGCGTGAACGCCGTGACGGAGCAGGGAACACTGCACTGGCTGGACAAGGTGGGCAACCGCATCGCACCGGTGGCATTCGGTCCCCGAAAGGTGATCATCGTGGCGGGACGCAACAAGATCGTGGCCGACCGCGACGAGGCCGAGGAGCGCATCCGCCGGATCGCCGCCCCGCAGAACGTAGCGCGACACCCCGGATTCCGCACCCCCTGCGCCAAAACAGGCGTCTGCGCGGACTGCAACTCGCAGGACCGCATCTGCAACACCCGGATGGAAATGCTGCGATGCTGGCCCGACAAACGGGTGTTGGTAATACTGATCGACGAAGATTCCGGATTATGATGAAACAACTGAAATACGGCACGACCTGCCTGCTGTTGCTGGCAGCCGCCTGCGGAGACGATTCCGACGCATTTTACACGGCGGTTTATCCCGTCGTGCGCGTCGAGGCCGAAATCACCCTTCCGGACCCCGAACCGGGCCCAACCGATCCCACCGACCCCACTGATCCCACCGATCCCACCGATCCCACCGATCCCACCGATCCAACAGACCCAACAGACCCAACAGACCCAACAGACCCAACAGACCCAACAGACCCCACGAACCCCACCGATCCCACGGAACCGGAGACGAAGGCTGGGGAAAACGAAACGGACCCCGTGGTCGAACGGATCAGGGAGGAGATCGAAGCGGCGGCTCCCGTGAAGGCGGGCGGAAGCTACGTGCTGGAATTCACCAAATACAACGGCGGGCGCCTCCGGATCAGACAGACGGCGGAGGCGGACCGGGTGCGGGGCGTCTTCTTCAAGGACCCGGGCGCAACCGACATCCTCGTCTACTGTCCGGAACCGGCGATGAAGTACACCTGCGTCGTCTCGGCCTACAAGGCCGAGGACGGCACGAGCAAGACCCTCCTGACGGTCGACCTGACCGAAGAGTACCAAGCTCTCTACCCCGAGGCCGGAATCACGAAGGCCGTGCGCCGGGAGTACACCTCGGCAAACGCAAAATAGGAGGACGTATGGCAAAGGTCAAAAAGGCATTTTTCTGCAAAAACTGCGGGTTCGAAGCTCCGAAATGGCTGGGACGCTGTCCCTCGTGCGGCGAGTGGAACTCATTCACCGAGGAGATCATCGCCCGCGAGAGTGGTTCGGTCCCGGCGGTCGCGGCGGGTCCCCTGCCCGCGGCGAAGCCCCAGCGCGTGAGGGACATCCGCGAAAGCGAGCACGTCCGCCTCGATCTGGGAAACGCCGAGGTAAACCGCGTGTTGGGCGGCGGGATGGTCCCGGGGTCGCTGGTCCTCGTGGGCGGCGAGCCGGGAATCGGCAAATCGACCCTCTCGCTGCAAATCGCGCTGGCGGCGAACGGACTGAAAACCCTCTACGTCTCGGGCGAGGAGTCGGCCGAGCAGATCAAGATGCGCGCCGCGCGCATCGGAATCGGCAACGACGAGTGCCTGATCTATCCCGAAACGCTGCTGGAGAACATCGTGACCCAGATCGCCGAACACCGGCCCGACCTGGTGGTGATCGACTCGATACAGAC
>CDYT01025188.1_pt1 | contig 14900 bp, 18 predicted proteins | sample 557541 | NCBI WGS metagenome assembly CDYT01 (sample SAMEA3182060, study PRJEB8094) | gut metagenome | biome: human; feature: gut; material: Stool; isolation source: human stools | place: Canada | collected 2013-01-15
TTCTTGGTGCGGCGGGACAGGATCTGGATGACCCGCTGGATCTCCTCGTCCCGGCCGATGACCGGGTCCAGCTTGCCGGCCCGGGCGTCGGCGGTCAGGTCCCGGGTGAACTCCTTCAGGGTCTTGTTCTTGCCGTTCTCCTCCTTGGCGGAGGCGGCGCCGGAACGGCCGCTGTCGGCGGCGCGGCTCCGGGGAGCCTCATTGAGCTTCTGCATCAGGGCCGTGTACAGCTGCCGGGCATCCACACCGGCGGCCCGGAGGATCCGGACGGCCATGTTGTTGCCCTCCCGCAGGATACCGGCCAGCAGGTGCTCCGTGCCCACGTAGTTGTAGCCGCCCCGCATGGAGTCCTCCATGGCCAGCTCCACAACCCGCTTGGCCCTGGGCGTCAGCCCCTGGGCGGGGTTGCCGCCGGGCAGGCCGGCCCCCACGCTGCGCTTGATGATCTCCACGATCATGTCATCGGTGAGGCCCGCCTCCGTCAGGACGGCGTGGGCCACGCCCTCCTCTTCCCGGATCAGGCCCAGCAGCAGGTGCTCCGTGCCCACGTAACCGTGGCCCAGCTCACCGGCCGCCTCCTGGGAAAGCCGCAGGGCCTCTTCCGCCCTGGGCGAAAACTTGTTTTCATTCATAAATATCTGCCTTCCTTTCGATTGGGAAAGTCCCGCTTAGTGCTGTTCTTTCTGTTCCTTGTGAGCGGCCTCCAGGGACTTGATCTGGTCCCGCAGCTCTGCCGCCCGCTCGAAGTTCTCCTGGTGGACCGCCTTTTTCAGCTCCATCTTCAGGGCGTTCATCTGGCGCATATAGGAGAAGCGGCTCTGCTCCTCCTGCCCCACCAGATCGTCCTTCTTCTCCTGCGCGGACGCCTGCTGCTGGGCGGGAGCCGCGCTCAGGGCCGGCATATCGGCGAAGAGGTCGTCGAAGGGGTCCTCCAGCATCCGATTCATCCGGCCGAACAGGCTGGGCATCGGAGAGAAGAAATCGTCAAAGAAGCCGTTGCCGAAGAGGCTGTTTCCGAAGAAGTTCTGCATCATCCGGCTGCCGGCATTGATCCGCTGGGTGTAGCCCAGCTTCTCCGCGCAGTCGCTGCACAGATGCTTTTCCTCCACATGGCCGTTGACGTTGCTGCGATACACAAAGGTAACTTCATTCTTACCACAATTTTCACATTTCATAAATCAATTCCTCCATTCATGGAATCTGTATCCGACTGATCTCAGCCGTTGTTTCTGTGTGATGGTGCCCCATCCGGCGGGGCATGATGTCCACCGGCGCTACACCTGCAGGATCAGCACCTGCTTCATAATGTCCGCCCGGACGGTGTCCCGGCTCTCTCGGGGCACGGCTGCAAGGGCCTTGTCGCCGATGGCGGCCAGCAGGCTGCGGCCTGCGTTCTGCTCCAGCGCGCCGGACTGCACCAGGTTGCTGAGGATGGCCCGGGCGGAGGCCAGGTCCACCTGGCTGCCCAGGGTGTTGATGACCTGCATCAGCAGCGTCTGGCGGTCCACCCGCACCCGGGTGATCCGGATGTAGCCGTTGCCGCCCCGGCGGCTCTCCACGATATAGCCCCGCTCCGGAGAGAAGCGGGTGGAGACGACGTAGTTGATCTGGCTGGGCACACAGTTGAAGCGCTGGGCCAGATCGCTGCGCTGGACCTCCAGCACACCGTCGTCCGCCTCCTCCAAACTCTCCTGCAGGAAGCTTGCAATCAAATCTGTAATTCCCACTTGTCAACCAGTCCTTTCCCAAGAACGCCTTTGTCATCTGTTTGACTTTGACTTTCTTTAACCTTTCGTTCTGGGATTAGTATACCACGGTCCTGCAAATTGTCAAGAGGTATTTTTTGACTTTCTTTGACCAATTTGAAAACAATTTGTGAACAGTTAGTCTTGACAAACCTCTGTTTTGGACTTTTTCCTGTATTTTTTGAAAATTTAACGTTAGAATTTTAACGGCAGACTCTTGCTTTTTTCGTTTTGTATGCTACAATAGAAACTACAATTCTGATGGAGGTGCTTCCCATGGCTTACAAAATCACTTCTGCCTGCGTGAGCTGCGGCTCCTGCGCGGACGTTTGCCCCGCCGGTGCTATCAGCCAGGGCGATGACCAGTACGTCATCGATGCTGCCGCCTGCCTGGACTGCGGTTCCTGCAGCGACACCTGCCCCAACGGCGCCATCGTCCCCGAGGAGTAATCGAGGATACATAAAAGGCCCGCAAGCCTTGGCTTGCGGGCCTTTTTGTCTTTTCGGAGCGCTGTAAGAAATCTGTAAGGAATTTGTCCACAAAGCTGTAAGAAATCCGTGCTATCCTGACGCCGTTCCCCGCGGGAGTGAAGAAACGCGCCCGTTGCTCCCGTAATATAGGGGACAGCCAACGAAAGGAGACACACGATGAAACAGCTTTGGAAGAACCTGCTGGCCGGGGCCCTGCTGCCCTGCCTGCTTGCAGGGTGCGGCGCCCGGAAGGCGCCGGAGGAAACCGGCAGCGCCACAGATCACCTGCTGGGCCTGACTCAGGAACAGCGGCTGGAGGACTACGACTATCTGGTCAAGACCCTGGGGAACAGCTACCTGTGCATGGGCGTCCGGGACCGGGACAACCCTGAGGACCTGTCGGCGGACATCTTTCAGGAATACCGGGAACTGATCCGGGACAGCGACAGCGACGAGATGTTCTACTCCGCCGTGTACAGCACGCTGTTCCGGCTGGGGACCTATGGCCATCTCTGGGTGGTGGAGCCGGATGCGTACCAGTCCTACTGTCAGTCCTATGCGGCGGTCCCGGAGCGGGAGCACTGGCGGGAGGTGCTGACGGACCCGGTGACGGTCCAGGGCTATGAGAGGCTCCAGGCTCTGCTGGATGCGATGGGCGGCACGGATCCCGCTGCCGCGCCGGACAGCGGCGACTCTGCCGCCAACCTCCATACCCTGATCCTGCCCGGCGGGGACGTGGGGTATGTGAAGATCGACAGCTTCCCGGCGGAGTACGAGGACGCATACGAGGCAGACCAGGCGGCGCTGTGGGACTTCTACCGCCAGGCGGCGGACTGCACGGATCTCGTCATCGACCTGACGGACAACTCCGGCGGCAGCGAGGTCTACTGGCAGCAGCTGCTGGCGGCGCCCCTCACGGACCGCCCTCTCTCCTGCACCAACTACGCCCTGCTGGCGGACAGCGCCAACAACCACCCCTACATTCAGGAGGCCTTCTCCCCGGAGGAACTGCATCCCATCTCGGAACTGCCGGACCTGCCCCGGCTGGAGCGGGACGGCATCCAGGCCGCCACCCACTTTGTGGAGAGCACCCTCTCCGTGGAGCCGGCGGCGGAGCGGGCCCCCTTCCACGGCCGCATCTGGGTGCTGGTGGGGCCGGCGGTGTACTCCGCCAGTGAATCCTTCGCCGTGTTCTGCCAGGAGACGGGCTTTGCCACCCTGGTGGGCAGCCCCACCGGCGGCGACGGCATCGGCGCTCTGGATCCCATCTTCCTCCAGCTGCCCAACAGCGGCATCCTGGTGCAGTTCACCATGATGTTCGGTCTGAACCCCGACGGCTCCAGCAGTGAGGAGGCGGGCACCACGCCGGACATCCTCTCCCCCGCGGGGGAGCCAGCTCTGGTGACGGCCCTGCGGGCTATGGAGGGGGAGACATGACCGGCCTCCGTCTGAAGCGCCCTCTGGGCGGGCTCTCCCTCAACCAGCTGAAGGCCGTGGCGGTGGCGGCCATGGTGATCGACCACATCGCCTTTGCCTTCGTCCCCGACGGGACGCTGCCGGCGGTCCTCCTGCACACCATCGGCAGGATCACCGGTCCCACCATGTTCTTCGCCGCCGTGGAGGGATATCACCACACCCGAGATCTGGACCGGTATCTGCTGCGGCTGGCGGTATTCGCGCTGATCAGCTGGTTCCCCTTCCTGTACTTCCACTCCGGCGGAGACCTGTCGGCCATCCAGCTGATGCGGCCCAACGTGATCTTCACTATCTTCCTGGGCGTCCTGGCGGTCCGCGTCCGCAGGAGCCGGCGCCTTGGCGCCGTGTGGAAAGTCCTTCTGATCCTGCCGCTGCTCATCCTGGCGGTCCCGGCCGACTGGGGCTGCACAGGAGTGGTGATCATCCTGACCTTCGACTACTATCACGGCAGCTGGAAGGACCAGGCCTTTGCCTACAGCCTGGTGGTCCTGCTGGACATGGAGGTACTCTCCCTGCTGACCTCCCCCTTCTTCGGCCTGTTCTACGACCACGTCCTTACCATCGACTGGGAGCTCTATGCCTACTCCATCGAGTCCGTAGGGGCATTCCTACCGCTGCTGCTCCTCTCCCGCTACACAGGGCAGCACGGCACCCAGGGCGGCTTTTCCAAATGGTTCTTTTACATATTCTATCCCCTCCACCTGCTGGTCCTGGGCTGGCTCCAGGCCGTGCTGTAGCGGGCCGATGAGGGCATCGGCCCCTACGGGGACGCGGAAGGCCTTCGGTCTTGTTTGGCACAAGCCACCACGACCGCCAGGGCAGCGCGTAGCGAAGCGGAACGCGCGGAAAGAGAAGCAAATCAAATGCGTCCTTGCACCCCAACGTCCTCCGCGCCCTCCGCCACGGGACGGCAGTACCGACCTCGCAGAAGACTATAGCGTGCCCGAAGACCAGGCAAAATCGGAGCAGGCACCGATACGCCGACTCCTGTACAGCAACTTTGCACGAACGTGCAAAGTTGCGACCAAAGCGTTTTTTCTCTTTGGACCGTGCACGGCCCGTTTCTCTTTTGGCAAGACCAAAAGAGAAATGGGCCGTGCATTGCCCAGCTATCAACATAGCTGCCATTCCCCGTCCAATGGGACGCACCCCCATCCCCCCATTGCAAGAACGCCGTTCTTCCATTATAATAGTATGGATATCATCCATGGAGGGATCAACTTGGAGCACTGGGAATCTCTCTGCCCCGGCGGGCTGGCGTTCGTCTACGATGACGCCCTGTTCCGCCCCGGCACCGACTCCTTTCTGCTGGGCAGCTTCCCCCGGCTGAAGCCGGGCGCGCGGGTATGCGACCTGGGCAGCGGCACGGGCCTGCTGGGTCTGCTGCTGCTCCAGCGGCAGCGGGAGCTGACCGTCACCGGGGTGGAGCTGCTGCCGGAGGCTGTACAGCTGGCAGAGGAAGCCGCCGCCCGGAACGGCCTGTCGGGCCGGCTGGTCTGCCGCCAGGGGGACCTGCGGGACATCCGGGCGCTGCTGCCGGCCGGGGATTTTGACCTGGTGGTGTCCAATCCCCCCTACTACCCCGTCGGCGCCGGCCATCTGCCGGAGGCGGAGCCCCTCCGCTCCGCCCGGTCCGAGGCCGGCTGCACACTGGAGGAGGTCTGCGCCGCCGCGGCGTATCTGCTGCGGTGGGGCGGCAGCTTCTGCCTGGTCCACAAGCCGGAGCGGCTGGCGGATCTGTGCTGCGCCCTCCGGGCCAGTAGGCTGGAGCCCAAGCGGCTGCGGCTGGTCTGCCGCCGGGCGGGGGACGCCCCCTCCCTGCTGCTGTTGGAGGCCCGCCGGGGCGGCCGGCCAGGGCTGGACATCGCCGCCCCCCTCTGTCTGGAGGACGGGGCGGGCCGCCCCACTGCGGAGCTGGACGCGGCCTATTTCCGAACAAAGGAGACGAACCCATGAGCGGAACACTTTATCTGGTGGCCACCCCCATCGGCAACCTGGGGGACTTCTCTCCCCGGGCGGCGGAGACACTGGCCGCCGTGGACTTCATCGCCGCGGAGGACACCCGGGTCTCCGTGAAGCTGCTGAACCACTTTCAGATCAAAAAGCCCCTGGTGAGCTATCACGAGCACAACCACGTCTCCGCCGGACAGGCCATCCTGCGGCGGCTGCTGGCGGGGGAGTCCTGCGCCCTGGTGACGGATGCCGGCACCCCGGCCATCTCCGACCCCGGAGAGGACCTGGTGCGGCTGTGCGCGGAAAACGGCGTGACGGTCCTGGCCATCCCCGGCTGCTGCGCGGCGGTGAACGCCCTGGCAGTCAGCGGCCTGCCCACGGGGCGATTCACCTTTGAGGGGTTCCTCACGGTCAACAAAAAAAGCCGCCGGGAGCGGCTGGAATCCCTGAAGAACGAGGAGCGGACCATGATCTTCCACGAGGCGCCCCACAAGCTGCGGACCACGCTGGCGGATCTGCGGGATGCCTTTGGCCCGGACCGGAAGATCGCCCTCTGCCGGGAGCTGACGAAGCTCCACGAGGAGACCTGCCGCACCACTCTGGGAGAGGCGGCGGACGCCTACCGGGACAGGGAGCCCAAGGGGGAGTATGTGCTGGTGGTGGCGGGCTGTCCGCCCCGGGAGACCGCCGCCGTCACGGTGGAGGAGGCCGTGGAGCAGGTCCTGCGGCTGGTGGACCAGGGCACCCGGCTGAAGGACGCCGCCAGGGAGGTGGCGGAGCACACGGGCCTTTCCAAAAACGAGCTGTACGCCGCCGCCCTGGACCGGCGGTGAGTCCGGAGAATCAAAAGACGCCTTGCGGAGATGTCCGCAGGGCGTTTTTTTCGCTGGAGCAGGGCTCTCAGAGTTCCTTCAGTTCCTTCAGGCACTTGGGGCAGATGTTCTTGCCTTTGAACACCACGATGTCCTTGGTGGTGTCGCAGAAAATGCAGCTGGGCTTGTACTTTTTCAGAATGACGGACGAGCCCTCCACATAGATTTCCAATGCGTCCTTCTCCTCAATGTCCAGAGTGCGGCGCATCTCGATGGGCAGCACGATTCGGCCCAGTTCATCTACCTTTCTCACAATTCCTGTTGATTTCACGTAATACTCCTTTTTCCATCACAGCCTTTAGCTTCATTTATAAGAACATATCACAGCCCGTCGCATTTTGTCAATTCAAAACTTGAAATAAAAAAGAATTTACAATTCTGCAAAAATCGCGGTCCGCCCCGGCGGCGCCGCAGGGGAGGAATGACCATGGCAATGACCTGGATCTGGACCGGGATGGTGGTGCTGTCCCTGGTATTCGGCCTCATCACCGGCCGGCTGGACGCGGTGGCCGACGCCGCCATGGACGGCGCCGCCTCCGCCGTGGAGCTCAGCGTCTCCATGGCGGGGGTGCTGTGCCTGTGGAGCGGCGTCATGGAGATCATGAATGTCTGCGGCCTGTCCGCCGGGCTGGCCCGGCTGTTCCGCCCCCTGCTGCGGCGTCTGATGCCGGAGGCCAGCCGGGATGAAAAAACGCTGGCCGCCGTATCCGCCAACGTGTCCGCCAATCTGCTGGGACTGGGCAACGCCGCCACGCCCCTGGGGATCCAGGCGGCCCGGCGGATGGCCCGGGGCTGCGGCGGCACCGCCAGCGACGAGTTGTGCCTGCTGGTGGTGCTGAACACCGCCTCCATCCAGCTGCTGCCGGCCACCATCGCCTCGGTCCGCAGCGCCAGCGGCTCGGAGACCCCCTTCGACATCCTGCCGGCGGTGTGGCTGGCCTCCATCCTGTCGGTGACGGTGGGGCTGCTGGCGGCCAAGCTGCTCTCTGCCCTGGGGAGGTGCCGCCGGTGAATCCCAGCTCTCTGGTGATCCCTCTCCTGCTGGCAGGGGTGGCCGTCTACGGCATGGGGCGGCGGGTGGATGTGTACGGCGCCCTGACCCACGGCGCGGAGGAGGGGCTCACAGTGCTGCTGAAGGTCCTGCCAGCCCTGGTGGGCCTGCTGACCGCCGTGTCCATGTTCCGGGCCTCCGGTGCTCTGGAGTGGCTCACCGGCCTGTGCGCCCCGGCGCTGGAGGCTCTGGGCATCCCGCCGGAGACCACGCCGCTGATGCTGGTGCGGCCCGTCTCCGGCAGCGGGGCCCTGGCGGTGGGCACGGACCTGATTGCCACCTATGGCCCGGACAGCTACATCGGCCGGGTGGCCGCTGTGATGCTGGGCAGCACGGAGACCACCTTCTACACCATCGCCGTGTACTTCGGCTCCGCCGGCATCATCCGCACCCGGCACACCATCCCGGCGGCCCTGGCGGCGGATCTGACGGGCTTCTGGGCCTCCGCCCTGGCAGTACGGCTGTTCTTCGGGACATGAGGGCCGAAACAAGGAAGCGGGACGGCCAGCCGTCCCGCTTCCTCTTTAATTCCGCGCTGTATAGGGCTCCAGCACCGAGGCGGTGCCGTAGACGGAGGCGAACTCCCCGTCCACCAGATAGCGCACCTCCTCCACAGACCGCAGGGACAGCAGGGACTCCGCCAGGGCCCGGAGAGCCAGCGGCAGGTTGGCGTCCTCCGGCAGCTCCGCCAGGGCGGCGGAGGGCAGATCCACGTAGCAGGTGCTCTCCTCCAGCCGGACAGCGGTCACCTGGAATCCCTCCGGCAGGGCGCTGATGAGATCCCGGTCCTCCGGTCTCGCCAGCAGGGCCTTCACCACGGCCCCCACCTGGGTGTCCCCCTCGTACAGGTCCAGCGTCACCTCCTGGGGCATCAGGCCCCCGTCCTCGTCCAGATAGTACAGCGTCACAGGGACGTTGCCGATCACGTCCTCGTTGCTGGCAAACAGCACGTCCCTGGCGTAGAATACCTGCCGGTCCCGGTAGGCCAGCTGCTGGCCCCGGACCGTAATGCTGACGGAGGAGATCTCCGGCAGCTGGGTCAGCGTCAGGGTGATGGCGTAGTCCGCCAGGGCCAGGGCCACGCCGGACAGCAGCCGGTACCGGCTGGACAGGTCCACCTTGACCCGGGTGCCGTCCAGCTCCAGGGACAGCAGGGTGGTCTCCGCCGGGATGGTGCTGACCAGCGCCGGGTCCTCCGGTCCTGCCAGCAGCTCCGTCATCAGGCGCTCCGCCAGCTCCCGGGTGTCCCGGACCTCTCCCGCTTCGATGTACAGGGGCTCCGCCTGCAGGGCGTCCTCGCCGGAGGCGGCGGACAGGTCCGCCTCCCGGAAATACAGGCTGTAGCGCTCCCCCTCCTGGGACACATAGGGGGTGCCCCAGCCCAGCAGGACCAGGACCACCACGCACAGCGCCGCCGCGATCAGCCGCTTTGTCAAGGCTGCGTCCCCCCCTTCTGCCAGGGCCAGCGGACGGTGAACACCGCGCCGCCCCCGGGGCGGTTACCCGCCTCCACCGTGCCGCCCCGCTTGCGCACGGTGTCGCTGACGATGGCCAGCCCCAGGCCGGTGCCGCCGGCGTCCCGGGACCGGGCCTTGTCCACCCGGTAGAACCGCTCAAACAGCCGGGGAAGATCCTCCTCCGGGATCCCCGGGCCGTTGTCCTCCACCGTCAGCACCACCAGGTCTCCCCGGTGCAGCAGGGAGACCTGGACCGTGCTGCCCGGCGGGCTGTACTTCACGGCGTTGTCCGTCAGGTTGTAGATGATCTGATGGATCTCGTCCCGGGAGGCCAGCACCGTGCAGGTCCCCTCCGACCGGTAGGTCAGCTCCGTGCCCTTCTCCTGAGCCACCAGGCTCATCATCCGCATCACCTGCTCCAGCACCGGCAGCACGTCCACCACCGCCGGCGGCTCCATCACCCCGCTGTCCAGCCGGGTCAGCCGCAGCAGGTCCTCGGTGATGCGGGAGAGGCGCTCTGCCTCCGCCCCGATGTCCGCGACGAACTCCCGGGTGGTCTCCGGGTCGATGTTCTCCGTCTGGAGGATGGAGTCCGTCAGCAGCCGGATGGCCGCCAGCGGCGTCTTCAGCTCGTGGGAGGCGTCGGAAACAAACCGGCGGCGGGCGTTCTCCGTGGTCTGGAGGCGGTCCGTCAGGCTGTTGAACTCCTCCGCCAGCTGGGCGATCTCGTCGTGGCCACGGACCTGGGCCCGATGGCTGTAGGCCCCCTCCCGCACCTTCCGGATGGCGGTGAGCAGCTGTCCGATCTTCCGGGTCAGGGCCCGGGACAGCAGGCCGCTGAGGCAGAGGGCCGCCACCCCCAGGCCGGCGGACAGGCGCAGCAGATTGCTCTGGAGCCCCTCCAGCAGGGCGGCCTGCTCCGCGTCGTACTCATAGGCGTACACGGCGCCGATGATCTGGTTCTGATACAGCACCGGCGAGGCGGCCCGGCTGCGGAAGGCCCCGTCCCGGTAGCTGCTGGAGGCCATGTCGTTGCCCAGCAGGGCCTGGACGATCTCTGTGTAAAAGCTGTACTCCCCCAGGGCGTCGTTGGTCTCCCGGGTGTCGTAGAGGACCTTGCCGGCGCTGTCCGTCACCAGGATGCGGCTGAGGCCCGTCTCCTCCACCACCGCCATGGCCTGGGCCACGTTCTCCTGATTGAGCCGGTCCAGGCCCGACAGGGAGTAGACCATCACCGACACGCTGTTCTGCAGGGATGTGGCCTTGGCCCGGAACACCAGGTCCTCGGACACCCAGAGGGGATATGTGTTCATCAGGACCAGCGCCGCCGCCATGACCAGGAGATAGCTGAGGCTGAATTTGGCCTGGAGGCTGCTCCAGAATCTGCCCTTACCCTTTGAAATAGTACCCCACTCCCCACTTGGTCATGATGTGCTCCGGCTCCGCGGGGTTTTTCTCCAGCTTCTCCCGCAGGCGGCGGATGTGGACATCCACCGTCCGGTAGTCCCCGGCGTAGGCGTAGCCCCACACCACGTTCATCAGATTTTCCCGGCTGTACACCCGCCGGGGATTGCGCATCAGCAGCTCGATCAGGTCGTACTCCTTGGCGGTCAGGTCCACCACCTGCCCGTCCCGGATGGCCACCCGCTCCTCGGTGTTCAGGGACAGGTCCCCCACCGTCAGCACCGTGCCCCGGGACCGCTGGGCGCCCGCGGCCCGCCGCAGCAGTGCCCGGACCCTGGCCTTCAGCTCCAGGATGTTGAAGGGCTTGGTGACGTAGTCGTCCGCTCCGCACTCAAAGCCCATCAGCTTGTCCGCGTCCTCACTCTTGGCGGTGAGCATGATGATGGGTACGTTGGAGAACTCCCGGATCCTGAGGCAGGCCTCCTGCCCGTCCACCTCCGGCATCATCACATCCAGGATGATCAGGTCATAGCGGCCGTTCCGGGCCATCTCCACGGCGGTGGCGCCGTCATAGGCGCACTCCACCTCGTACCCCTCGTTCTCCAGGTTGAATTTCACGCCCTTCACCAGCAGCTTTTCGTCGTCAACCACCAGAATTCTCATTTGCCGTCTCTCCTTCACCGTCCACGGTGATACGGTCCTTCAGCTCCGCGAACTTCGCCTCGCCGATGCCGCTCACCTCCATGATCTGTTCGATATTCTCAAAGGGCCCGTTGGCCTCCCGCCAGGCGATGATCCTGCCGGCCAGGCTCTCCCCGATGCCGGGCAGGGAGTCCAGCTCCTCTACCCCCGCCGTGTTGAGGTTCACCGGCGGGAAGTCCGGGGCGATCTCCTCCCGGGGGACCGTGACCTCCGTCTCAATGACGGCGCCGGCCTCCGGGGCCGCCCGGTCCTGGGCGGACAGTCCCGCCAGGGCGCACAGGAACACCGCCGTCAGCCCCAGCAGAACCAGCTCTCCCTTTGTGGGTTTTCTCCATCCACTCACAGTTGAACTCCCATCCGTTTTTTGATATACTATAGGAAATGTCGAATGACGGCGCTTTCCGCCGGCCTCCGGCCCCGGGTCAGCTGCCGATACCACTGGTATTATACCATAGATCACAGGAGTTTGATATGAAAACACGCCGTTTTTTCTCGCTTTTTTTGGCCCTGCTGCTCTCGCTGGCCCTGGTGCCCGTCCCTGCCGCCGCGACGGAGGAGACTGCCGCCGCCTCCCCGCCGGAGATCCACTGTGAGGCGATGCTGCTGGTGGACGCCAACACCGGCAAGGCGGTCTATGAGAAAAACGCCCATGAGCGGATGTATCCCGCCAGCCTCACCAAGATCATGACCGCCCTGCTGGTGCTGGAGGCTGTGGACAGCGGCCAGCTGTCCCTGGACCAGCAGGTGACCGCCACGGAGAGCGCCATGGAGGGGCTGGCCGCGGACGGCAGCACCGCCGGCATCCAGGCTGGGGAGATCCTGACGGTGGATCAGCTGCTACAGTGTATGCTGATCATCTCCGCCAACGAGGCCTGCAACATCCTGGCGGAGCAGGTCAGCGGCAGCGTGGACGCCTTTGTGGACGCCATGAACGCCAAGGCGGAGGCCCTGGGGTGCGAGGACACCCACTTTGCCAACGCCTCCGGCCTCCACAACAGCCAGCACTACACCACCGCCTGGGACCTGTACCGCATCACCGCCGAGGCCATGAAGCATGAGGACTTCATGCGGATCTGCGACACCGCCCGGGCCACCATCCCCGCCACCAATCTCAGCGGAGAGCGGAACCTGTACACCACCAACTATCTGATCGACACCTGGCGGTCCCTGGGCTATGTCTACTCCAACGCCCATGGCATCAAGACCGGCTCCACTGACGAGGCCGGCCACTGCCTGGTGTCCTCCGCCACCGACGGCAGCCTGTCCTTCGTCAGCGTGGCCCTGGGAGGCCCCCGCGTGACGCTGGAGGACGGGGAAATCCGGACCTACAGCTTCTTCGACACCCGGGAGATGTTTATGTGGGCCTTTGACAACTTCTCCTACCAGACAGTGCTGGAGGGGTCGGAGCTGGTAAAGGAGGTCAGCGTGGCGCTGTCCCAGGTGGACCACGTGTCGGTCCACCCGGCTTCGGACGTGGAGCTGCTGCTGCCCAACGGCACGGATCCCGCCACTCTGGAGCGGCGGCTGGACCTGGAGAGCCCTGTGGACGCCCCCATCACGGAGGGACAGGCCCTGGGCACCCTCACCCTCCTGTCCCCGGAGGGAGAGGAACTGGCCACGGTGGACCTGCTGGCCTCCCACGACGTGGAGGCCTCCGGCCTGCTGGTGTTCGGCCGGAACGTCCACAACTTCTTCTCCCTGACCGCGGTGCGGGTGATCCTCCTCATCCTGGTGGTGCTGGCAGCCGCCCTGGTGATCTGGAAGCTGACGGTGGGCCGCCGGCGCTACCGATACGGCCACAGTGTCAGCCGCCGCAGCGGCGGAGGCGGCTACCGGGGACGGAAGCGGAGATAAGGCAAACAAGGACCTGGGGCGCTGCCCCAGGTCCTTGTTTGCCTCTAAGAGCTGCGGTGTTCCGCCGCCGGCGGCGCAGCCAAAATTTGTCCAGCTCCGCCGGACTCCAAAATTTCTAATCCCTTATTCTTAATTGAAACGTCTCATCCCCACTCTATCCGGGAGGTCCGCAGGGCAAGAAAGGGGGCGCACGGTGTGCGTCCCCTTTCTCATTCCTAACTTCTGATTCTCAACTCTTACAGGTATTTCACCAGCTCCTCCAGGGGCTTGCGGTCCGCGTGGAGGCGGGAGGGATGGGCCCCCTCCGCCGGGTAGCCCAGGGGCAGCAGGGCGATGGGCGTCAGCCCCGCCAGCTCCGGGAAGGCGGCGTGGAGCTTCTCCGGGTCGAACATCCCCACGTAGGTGGTGCCCAGTCCCAGGTCCGCGGCCTGGAGCATCATCTGGGTGGCCGCGATGGCGGCGTCGATCTCGCCGTGGTTCTTGCCGTCATCCTCCCGCTTCCAGGCGACGGCGGGATCATAGGCCACCATCAGCATCACCGGGGGATGGAAGTGGGCACCGGTGCATCCGTCCACCTTCTCCAGGGCCTCGGCGCTCTGGAGCACAAAAATCCGCTGGGGCTGCAGGTTGTGGGCGGTGGGGGCGTTGCGGCCGGCCTCCAGCACGGCGGAGAGCTTTTCCGCCTCCACCGGACGGTCGCTGAACTTCCGCAGAGAGTAGCGCTCTGCGGCCAATTTTGCAAAATCCATGGGGACGCTTCCTTTCTGATGTAGAGATGGTTCGATTCTAGCACATCCCCGGAGCCGCCGCAACTGTTTTTCTCACGTCCCCTGGTTCGGCATCCAGCCGCTGCGGAGCACCTCGTCACAGATGTCCCGGCAGCGGGTGTCATAGAACTCGATAAATTTCAGGGAGTAGATGTCCGAGACGATGTAGCGGTCCCGGCCCTCCTGGTAGATGGTCATGTAGTCGTTGCCCACGTCGTACAGAATGCCCTCCCAGGAGGTGGTGTTCTGGGTCCCCACCAGGAAGGTGGCCACCACATAGTTGCCCACGTACTTCTGGAGCATGGCCTTCAGAGAGCCCCGGTAGGCCTCCTCCGCGGAGATGGGGTCCGTGATGACCTCGCTGGGCAGGCCGTTCCGCAGGTCCAGGGTGCCCATGGGCTGGTTTCCCAGCTCCTCCGCCGTGGGCAGCCGCTCCATGGACCGGCCGGCGCCGGTGACAGAGCGGCCCGGTGTCTCCGGCGGGACCGGATTCAGCGGGGCGATTTCGCCGGACCAGTCCGCCGGCGGGGGCGAAGCCGGAGCGGCCGCCTGGGTCTGAGGCCGTCCGGGATAGAGATTTTGATAGTGTGCCATTTCCAACACCTCTCAAGTCTGATCATACGCATCGGTCGCTTCTCGAAATCGGGAATTTCGTTCTCATGTGGAGTAGTAGGCATTTGTCGGATTGTAGAAACAGTGGTCGCCGATCCGGGTCTGCCAGTATCCCACCTCCGACGGGAAGAAGGACCGGCAGGTGGGGCCGAAGGGGTTGTAGAACCACAGGGATTCCGCCACGTCCGACAGCCGGTTGCCGGCGATGGCCCAGTCGGCGATGTCATAGTGGATTTGTTCCGGTCTCATGTTGTAGATGTTCTGGGGGTTGTAGGCGCCGCCCTCCGTCTCACTGGCGCAGACGAACTGATAGGGCTGGAAGATGATGTTGCGGATGCTGCCCTGCCCCACCCGGGCGTACTCCCCGCCCTTGGCGTGGACCCGGTTCATCACCACGCCGGCCACGGCCTTCATGCCGTTCTCACCCTCTCCGCCCGCCTCACACTGGATCAGGCGCGCCAGCAGCTCCCGGTCGGAATATGCCATTGGTCGATCACTCCTCTGTCGGGGCCTGCCATACGTACCAAACGCCGGTC
>CDYT01006601.1_pt1 | contig 14839 bp, 15 predicted proteins | sample 557541 | NCBI WGS metagenome assembly CDYT01 (sample SAMEA3182060, study PRJEB8094) | gut metagenome | biome: human; feature: gut; material: Stool; isolation source: human stools | place: Canada | collected 2013-01-15
GGAACCCTGCGGCGCACGAGTAAAACGACGCTGCGGAGTTATGACATCCGCGCCAGCGGAGACCGGGAATGTCCCCATCGTCAGGGATGCGTGGCAAATGTGGCGAAAGCGAACTTCAAATTCAAGAGAGCTGCGTCCGGTTACCGTAAGCAACAACAGGTCATCATCCAGATGCAGTTTTCTTTTCAAAGTTAGATACCATGCACTGGCAGTTTCGGCTGCCAGTGCATTCATGTGATTTTGAAAGCACGATGACAACCTTGACGGAATGGAGGGAATATGATTTATGGAAAAACTGATTACACGAAAAGAAGCTGCCAGAATCCTGGGAATCAGCATTGCGACCTTGGATGCGGCCCGTAACAACGGCTTGATTTCTTATGTTCAGTATGTGCAGAACGGTTGTGTATATTTTACTGATATGGGCCTTCAGGAGTATATCGCAAAATGCACCCACCGGGCAAAACCGATGGAAAAGAATGCGACTTACCGCAAGACCCGGAACGCCGGAGCATGAGCCAATCCGTATCCTTGCTGGAACTGAAGATCTCTGATAAAACAAAGATACAGCGCTGGAGATTATTTTAGGAGGTGACGGAATTGGCAAAAAGAAAAATGATGATTCCAGAATACGGTACAGTGATGCTCAATGGTATTGAGTATTACAGAACAAGGATTGAAGATGCAGATGGGAAGCTCGTAGCCCTTTATGCAAGAACGCCCGAAGAACTTTATAATAAGGAAACAAATGCGTTGGAGCAGATCAACAACGCCACATTCCATCGGAAATCGCCCACGGTTGCAGAATACTGTGAGAAATGGCTGCTGATGCAGTCTGTCCATGTACGGGCAACTACTTTGACGGATTACACCTCAAAGGTCAGGCGGCACATCATTGCGGAATTGGGAGATAAGCGGATGGGAGAGGTTAGCCTGGATGATATTCAGCTTGCGCTTGTCCCTGTCTCAAAAAAATCCGCATCGGTATATAAGTCAGTCGTGATTCTGTATAAATCTATTTTTCGTGCAGCAAAGGAAAGCCGAATCATTGATGATAACCCGACGATTTATCTTACGACAAAAGGTGGCGGCGTTCCGCAGAAAGATAAAGCGGCACTGACAGACGATCAGGCCGCGCGCTTATTGGATACCGTACAGGGACTTCCCCCTTATGTATTTGTTATGCTTGGCCTGTACGCAGGCTTGAGACGTGAAGAAATACTTGCCTTGAAATGGGATGCGGTTTATCTGGATGGAGACTTCCCTTACTTAGCAGTGCGGCGGGCATGGCATACTGAAAATAACAGGCCGGTGATTCTCGACGAATTAAAGACAAAGGCTGCGGAGAGAAATATCCCCCTTCCGACCTGCTTGGCAGAATGTCTGAAAGAAGCAAAAGCAAATTCGACTTCGGAGTATGTGGTCGCAAACCGGGATGGAGAACCTCTGTCTTATACGCAGTTTAAGCGGCTGTGGCAGTATATTGTGACGCGAACCGCGAAACCGAGAATGGCCCGCAAACTGGTGGACGGAAAATATGTGAAGTATATGCTTTACCCGGAGCTTGGAGAAAAGGCCCGAAACAACGGCCATGTGGTTTACAGCTTGGACTTCGAGGTTACACCGCATCAGCTGCGGCACACCTACATCACGAATCTTATTCATTCATCGGTAGACCCCAAAACGGTTCAATATCTGGCAGGCCATGAAAGCAGCAAAATTACCATGGACATCTACGCAAAGGTCAAATACAACAGACCGGATGAGCTGGTCAGAACGATGGGCAATGCATTTGCTCAATGGGATGCTGTACGAGCATAAGGCGAAACAATAAAATAGGAAATGGAGCAGGAGCGAGGCAAGGATGTCTCGCTCTTTGTTTTACATAGGCCGTATCTTTGATTAAATTTGGACTTTCTGATAAAAAGAGAGTGTAGATACGGAAACTGCACGTAATCAAGAAAGGAAGGTCAAAGATGGCTAAGAAAAAAACGGAGGTTCCGCAGTACGGAACTGTTATGAGAAAAGGAATCCCATATTACAGAACCCGGATTCTGGATGCGGATGGCAAGCAGGTGAGCTTGTATGCTGCCACCTGCGAGGAATTGTATGAAAAGCAATTAGAGGCGCGGCGCGAGGTAGAGGAGATTATCTTTCGCCGGCAGCATCCGACGGTGGCTGAGTATTGCGAGAAGTGGCTGCTGATGCAATCAGCAAAGGTATCTACGGCTACATTGAAGGGATATACCACCGACATGAAGAATTACATCATCAAACCTTTGGGAGAGATGTATATGGAGGAAGTGACGGCTGATGATATTCGACTGGCACTTGTGCCGCTGTCGAATAAATCGGAGGGGTTATACAGTACGGTGAATATGCTTCTCAAGTGTATTTTCTACTCGGCGGAGCGCAGCCAAATACTTGAGTATAACCCCTGTGTAGGAATATCGGGAAAGGGCGGAAAGCCAGCGAAAAAGAAGGATGCACTGACAGACCAGCAGGTAGAGGTGCTTCTGGATACGGTCCGGGGACTTCCACCTTATCTGTTTATTATGCTCGGCCTGTATTCGGGCCTACGCCGGGAAGAAATCCTTGCACTGCAATGGGACTGTGTATTTCTGGACGAGTCTACGCCTTATATCTCGGTGAGGCGGGCATGGCGCACAGAGCATAACAGGCCCGTGGTTTCTACGGTGCTAAAGACTAAGGCGGCAAAAAGAGATATTCCAATCCCCAAGTGTTTGGTTGATTGCCTGCGGGAAGCCAAGGCAGTCTCCAGATCAGACTATGTGATTGCGGACAGCGAAGGACAGCCTTTAGCTGCATCGCAGTTTCAACGGGTGTGGCAGTATGTAGTCGTCCGGTCCACCAAACCCCGCAATTACTATAAGTATGTGAATGGGCAGAGCATCAAGTACACGGTTACACCAACGCTGGGCATGACACAGAGGAATCAACCCAAAATCAAATATACGCTGGATTTTGATGTGACCCCACACCAGCTCCGGCACACATACATCACGAACCTGCTTTATGCCGGAGTTGATCCCAAGACGGTTCAGTATCTTGCAGGACATGAAAACAGCAAAACAACTATGGACATCTATGCTAAGGTCAAGTATAATAAGCCAGAGGAGTTGTTCAGTGTAGTAAACGGTGCTTTTCATCAGAACGCTGCTGATTGAAAAACAGCCATTTTCCGTGGTTACCACATAGGATAACTGAACAGCGAAAAGTCCGGAAAAGCCCGAAATACCAAGGAAAAACGGCTCAAAAACGAGCGCAGTACGGTCTGAAAGCGGCAAGACGTGCGCCCCAGTTCTCCAAGCGCTGATCTCACAGCTGCACTTCCCAAAATCCCGCCACTTTCGTGGCGGGATTTTTTTGCTGAACGCGCGGCAGGCCCTGGTTTTGCACAAATTTTGCGCCGCTTTTCCCGGAGCGGCTTGCCCCAGCCCTCCGCTTGTGGTACACTGAGAGGGATTCGACCTGATTCGGCAGGAGGTGCCTATGGAAGAGAAGGATCTGTTGGAATGCAGCCAGGATGTGCTGCGAATGGAAAAGACCCTGGAGGTCCGGTATGAGGGTTACTATGAGCAGCTGGCGGAGCAGCAGCACCTCTCCCCGGAGGACCGGGCCGCCCTGCACAGCGACATCACCCGGGAGGTGGAGACGCTGAAGGACGCCTCCGCCTGCCTGCGGCAGGCCCATCAGTGGGCGTCGGACAAGGCGGACGAGCTGACCACCCGCCTGCGGGAGGGGCAGGAGAGCTCCCAGCGGAAGGGCCTGTTCCGCCACGCCCCCGCCAACTCCGTCATCGACCTGGAGGAGGAGCGGGCGGACAGCTTCGCCTCCGGCGTCAACTTCTACAAGGTGATGCTGATCTACATGGCCGGCAGCTTTGCCGGCGTGGTGGTGGAACTGCTGTGGTGCCTCTTCCGCAACGGCTATCTGGAGAGCCGCTCCGGCCTGGTGTACGGCCCCTTCAACCCGGTCTACGGCATCGGCGCCGTGATCATGACCCTGGCGCTGTACCGCTACCGCAACCGCAGCTCCTCCATCTCCTTCTTCGGCGGAGCCATCGTGGGCAGCGTCATCGAGTACCTGCTCTCCTGGGGGCAGGAGACGCTGTTCGGCTCCACCTCCTGGGACTACAGCGATATGCCCTTCAACCTCAACGGCCGCATCTGCCTGCTGTACTCCCTGTTCTGGGGCATCCTGGGGGTGCTGTGGATCAAGAGCATCTACCCCCGCACCGCCCAGATAATCCTGAAGCTCCCCAACCGGTTCGGCAAGATCCTCACCTGGGTGCTGGTGCTGTTCATGGTCTTTGACTGCACCATGAGCCTGCTGGCGGTGGGCCGCTGGTCCCAGCGGATCCAGGGGGAGCCGCCCACCTCTGCGGTGGACACCTTCTTCGACCAGCACTTCCCCGACGACCGCATGGAGCGGATCTACGCCAACATGGAGTTCGGCTCCGACTAGTTTTCCCTTTGATTTTTCCAGACAGCAAAGCGGCAGGCGCCCGGCGCCTGCCGCTTTTTTCATGTATAGGACCGCTCCACGTTCACCACGGCGTAGTAGTTGCCGTCCAGCGCCCGCACTGCCTTGCGGATCTTCTCCTCCACCTCTTCATCGGTGAGACGGAAGCCGAAGGGCACCACCGCGTCGAAGATCAGGTTGGTGTGGGTGGGGCCGGACACCATCCGAAAGTCATGGATGTCGATGGCATCGTCAATGCAGTGGACCAGGGTCTGGACCCGCCGGCGGGTCTCCTCGGTGACGCCGTCATCCGTCACCACCGGGTCCATGTGGATCACCGCCGCGCAGCCCAGCTTCTCCTGGAGCTCCTTCTCCACGTTGTCGATCTCGTCGTGGAGGGCCAGCACATCCTCGTTGGCGGGCACCTCCGCGTGGAGGGAGATCATCACCCGGCCGGGGCCGTAGTCGTGGACGATCAGGTCGTGGATCCCCAGGATGCCGCTGTGGGCCATCACCAGGTCCCGGATCTGCTGGACGAATTCGTGGGTGGGCGGTGTGCCCAGCAGGGGATTCAGGGTGCCCTTCACCGCGTTGATGCCGGACCAGAGGATGAAGGCCGCCACCAGCACGCCGCACCAGCCGTCGATCAGCAGATTCGTGAAGTGGCCCACCAGGGTGGCCAGCAGCACGGCGGCCGTGGCCACGCTGTCGCTGAGGGAGTCCATGGCCGTGGCCCCCATGGCCGGGGAGTTCAGCTTCTTTCCAAGCCGGCGGTTATAGAAGAACATATACAGCTTCACAGCAATGGACGCGCAGAGGATCACAAAGATCAGCGCCCCGGAGTCCACCGGCTCCGGATGCAGGATCTTCTCGATGGAGGATTTGCCCAGCTCCAGGCCCATCAGCAGGATCAGGACGGACACCGCCAGGCCGGAGACGTACTCCATCCGCCCGTGGCCGAAGGGATGCTCCGAGTCCGGCTTCTGCCCCGCCAGCTGGAACCCCACCAGCGTCACGAAGGAGGACCCGGCGTCCGACAGGTTGTTGAAGGCGTCCGCCGTGATGGCGATGGACCCGGACAGGGTGCCCGCCAGGAACTTCCCGGCAAACAGCAGCACGTTCAGAAAAATTCCCACGATCCCGCAGAGGACGCCGTAGGCCCTGCGGGTCTCCGACTCCTCCCGGGCCGGATCCGGTTTGATAAACAGCCGTGCCAACAATGAGATCACAGCAGATTCCTCCCTTTCCACGGGGCTCTGCCCCGGAATATGTCATCGGCCGGCAGCGCCGGCCAGGAAAATGCCGCCTTCCGGCGGCGTCATTGCAGTGTGCGGCCCGCGGGGGGAACTACCTCCGCTTGCCCGGAATCACCAGCTTCATGTGGCAGCACAGGTCATCCAGGTCCCGGTCCGTGGCCGCGGGCAGGCGCAGCCTGGCGCCGCAGTCCCGGCAGATCAGATCCACGGCGCTGCGGCGGATCTCCATGCCGTACCGCTTGCTGCCGCAGGCACAGGTGATGCCGTCCGGACGGGCGGCGATCTCCTTCAGCTCGGACAAAATCTCATACATGATGACATTGTCCACAAAGGCCTCTTCCCCGTCCTCCTGCTGCTGGTGCTCCTTCTCCGCCAGCACGGCCAGGTCCCGCAGGTTCTTCTCCACCGTGCCCTCCGGCCCGATGAAGCAGCAGAACTGCCGGGTCTTTGCGCAGCCCAGGGCCGTGGCACCCCGGAGCACCCGCTCCGGCGAGCAGTGGGCCTCGTGGGTCTCCCCGCAGATGCCGCAGGGGACGTAGATGTGGTACTCCGTCCCGTCGAACTCCACCTTCAGGGCGGACTTGCCGCAGGCGCACTCCACCTCGGCGTTGGAGGCCTCCAGCGCAAAGACGGACCGGGTCCCCATGACGGTCTTGCCGCACTGGGGGCAGAGGTATCCGAATGTCCGCATCTCTTCTTTCATGGTATGCGCCTCCTGGCTTGGTTGTTTCCATTAGATGAAGATTATACCACCCCGGGAAACGGTTGTACAGAGGTTTTTGAACATTAGCAGAGGCTAACCGCCATTTATTTGTAAAAACAGCCCTTTTCAAGTCGTTTTTCCTGTGCTATGATGTCAAAAAGGAGGTGCGCTCATGGGACTTCCCTGGTATCTGAGGCCAAATCTGTTTCTCCATGCAGACATGCTGGATCAGCTGGACGAGCTGAACAGCTCCGCCAGCAGCTCCCACGCCGACGACCTGCGGCAGGACAAGGAGATCGAGGGGCTGAAAAAGCGGGTCACAGAGCTGGAGGACCAGCTGCTGGCTCTGGAAAAGGTTCTCTCCCTGCACGGTCTCCTGCCGCCCATGCCGGAGGAGGAGCCGGAAACGCCGGAGACGCCGCAGGACATCCCCGCTGTGTTTCCTGCCCGGACGGAGGAGGTTATCGCCTGTCCCCGCTGCGGCCGGCGGCAGAAGGGCAACCGGGATTCCTGCTACGCCTGCGGCCTGTCTTTCCAGTATGAAACCGAATAACCAGAGGTCCGGCTTGTGCCGGGCCTCATATTTTTCTCCATTTGGGGCAAACTGCCGGACAGAACGACAACAAATGCGAGGTGGCGTACCGATGAACGACAAGCGTCTGGGCCGCCAGACCGTGGTCCTGTCCCATCCCCCCTCCGTTCTCTCCTTTGCCAATATCGGCGGGAAGTTCGAGGGCCAGGGCCCTCTGGCGGACTACTTTGACGAGATCAATCCCGACTCCTTCTTCGGGGAGAAGACCTGGGAGAAGGCGGAGTCCGCCATGCAGAAATCCGTCCTCCAGCGGGCCCTTGACAAGGCGGAGCTGACGCCGGAGGACCTGGACTATATCCTGGCGGGGGATCTGCTGAACCAGTGCATCGGCTCCTCCTTCGGCCTGCGGGACTTCCACATCCCCTTTTACGGGCTGTACGGCGCCTGCTCCACCATGGGGGAAAGTCTGAGCCTGGCGTCCCTGCTGATTGACGGCGGCTACGCCGACCGGGCCGCAGCCCTGACCTCCTCCCACTTCTGCACCGCCGAGCGGCAGTACCGGATGCCGGTGCCCTACGGCAGCCAGCGGACCCCCACCGCCCAGTGGACCGCCACCGCCGCCGGCTGCACCATCCTGGGCAGCGACGGCCCGGGGCCCTATGTCACCCACGTCACCTGCGGAAAGATCGTGGACAAGGGCATCGCCGACGCCAACAACATGGGCGCCGCCATGGCCCCGGCGGCCTATGACACCCTCTCCGCCTTCTTCCGGGACACCGGGTACCGGCCGGCGGACTTCGACCTCATCATCACCGGGGACCTGGGGGAGTTGGGCCATGACATCGTCCGGGACTTCTTCCGGCGGGACGGCGTGGACCTGGGCCCCCAGTTCCAGGACTGCGGCCTGCTGCTCTATGACCGGAAGCACCAGGATATGCACGCCGGCGCCTCCGGCTGCGGCTGCTCCGCCTCCGTCCTCAACGGCTACCTTCTTCGGAAGATGCGGGAGGGGAAGTGGAAAACCGTCCTCTTCGCCCCCACCGGGGCACTGTTGTCTCCCACCTCCTCCGGCCAGGGGGAGTCCATCCCCTCCATCTGCCACGCGGTGCGGCTGTGTGCTGTCCGGAAGTGATTGGTCAACCTATATAAAATTCGGATAAATTTTTGACAAATCCCGCAAATTTCTTGTGAAGAAATCGCCTTGACACGGTCCCTCCTCCGTGGTAAAGTGTTCTCCATCAAAGGCAAGGGCGCCTGTGAGACCATCTCACAGACGCCCTTGCCTGCATTTGTTCCAAGGCGCGGCGTGACGCGCGGCCGCCGCCCGTGGTGATTTAGGAGGGAACGTATGTATTCATCTGTCAACACCATCTGGGTCCTGGTGGGCGCCGCCATGGTCTTTCTGATGCAGGCGGGCTTCGCCATGTGCGAGGCCGGCTTCACCCGGGCCAAGAACACGGGCAACATCCTCATGAAGAACCTGATGGACTTCTGCATCGGCACGCCGGTCTACTGGCTGCTGGGCTTCGGGCTGATGTTCGCCGGCGGCGGGGCCCTGATCGGCGGCCTGGATCCCATGGTCCAGGGGGACTACGCCGCCATCCTGCCGGAGGGGGTGCCCCTGTACGCCTATCTGATCTTCCAGACCGTCTTCTGCGCCACCTCTGCCACCATCGTCTCCGGCTCCATGGCGGAGCGGACGAAATTCATCTCCTACTGCATCTATTCCCTGTGCATCTCCGCCTTCATCTATCCCGTCTCCGGCCACTGGATCTGGGGCGGCGGCTGGCTCAGCGACCTGGGCTTCCACGACTTTGCCGGCTCCACGGCGGTCCACATGGTGGGCGGCATCTGCGCCTGCATCGGCGCCTATCTGCTGGGCCCCCGGCTGGGCAAGTACGACAAGGACGGCAAGCCCCGGGCCATTCTGGGCCACAACCTGTCCCTGGGCGCCCTGGGCGTGTTCATCCTGTGGTTCTGCTGGTTCGGGTTCAACGGCGCCTCCACCGTCTCCATGACCGGGGACGACACCCTGGTCTCCGCCGGACTGATCTTCGTCAACACCAACATGTCCGCGGCGGTGGCCTGCTGCGTCACCATGCTGTATACCTGGATCCGGTACAAGAAGCCGGATGTGGGCATGACCATGAACGCCGCACTGGCGGGCCTGGTGGCCGTCACCGCCGGGTGTGACGCGGTGTCCGTCGGCGGTGCCGCCATCATCGGCATCGTGGCCGGGCTCCTGCTGCCCATCTCCGTAAACTTCTTCGACTCCGTGCTGAAGATCGACGACCCGGTGGGCGCCATCTCCGTCCACGGCGTCTGCGGCTGCGCCGGCACCCTGCTCACGGGATTGCTGGCGGTGGACGGCGGCGTGTTCTACGGCGGCGGCTTCCGCTTCTTCGGCATCCAGTGCCTGGGCGTGGCGGCCACGGCGGTATGGACCATCGTCACCATCACCATCGTGTTCCAGGTGCTCAAGCACACCGTGGGCCTGCGGGTCTCTCCCGAGGAGGAGGTCAAGGGCCTGGACATCACGGAGCACGGCCTGCCCACCGCTTACGGCGGCTTCGCCTTTGCCTATGACGACACCCCCGACGGCGCCGCCGTCCTGAATCCCGCCGCCCCCACTGCCGCGCCGGTCCCCGTGCAGGAGGCCGTTCCGGTGGAGGTGGTCTCCGCCCCGGCGCCGGAGGATGCCGCTTCCGGCGGCCTCAAGATGACCAAGGTGGACATCCTCTGCAAGATGGAGCGGTTCGACGCCCTGAAGCGGGCCATGTTCGACATCGGCATCACCGGCATGACCGCCGTCAATGTCATGGGCTGCGGTGAACAGCGGGGCAAGACCGAGGGCTACTTCCGGGGCGCCAAAGTGGAGGCCACCATGCTGCCCAGCATCCAGGTGTCCATCGTGGTGTGCAAGGTGCCGGTGCGCCTGGTGGTGGAGACCGCCAAGAAGGTCCTGTACACCGGCCACATCGGCGACGGCAAAATCTTCGTTTACGACGTGGAGAACGTCATCAAGGTCCGCACCGGCGAGGAGGGCTACGACGCCCTTCAGGATGCGGAGTGAGACGCTCCCCCGTTGTACCAAAACCTAACCGGCAGAGGGCCGAAGGCGCAAGCCTTCGGCCCTCTGCCGCATAGCCGCGGAAAAACCGGGCACACTGACCGTGTCAGATTCTTTCAGAGAGGGGACAGTCCATGGAGTATCTCAACGCGTTTCTCTGCGGCGGCATTCTCTGTGCCATCGGGCAGATCATCATCGACAAGACCCAGCTGACCCCGGCCCGGATCCTCACCGGCTACGTGGTGGCGGGAGTGGCTCTCAGCGCCCTGGGGCTGTATGAGCCCCTGGTGGAGTGGGGCGGTGCCGGCGCCACGGTGCCCCTGACGGGCTTCGGCCACAATCTGGCCAAGGGCGTCCGGGAGGCGGTGGCCTCCGACGGCTGGCTGGGGGTCTTTACGGGCGGCCTGACGGCGGCGGCCGGCGGGATCGCGGCGGCCGTGGTGGCGGGCGTGCTGGCTGCCGCGCTTTTTCGGCCTGGTGACAAACGGTAAAGGAAACGGGGCGGCCGTTGCCGCCCTGTTTTTATTTTGTCATTTTTTTGTTGTTCTTTCTGGTCGGATTCCCTGCTATACTATGAGCAGCGACAAATTTCGACAGAAGGGAACATCAGATGATGCGACGTTTGACCGCACTGCTGCTGACACTGCTGACACTCTTGTCCCTGACCGCCTGCGGCGGCCAGAGCTCCGATCCCCCCGCGGAGGGCCCCGACGCCCCGGACGCCGGGGAGGGCGAGCCCGTGGAGGTCCTGCCCCCGGAGCCGGAGCCCTATACCATTCTGGACCCCACCGTCATGCCGGAGGGCGGCGTCCGGGACGGGGTGACCTATGTGGCGTGGGACGGCATTGTGGAGCACCTGTTCTTCCACCCGGTGGTGGCCTATCCGGAGCTGGCCTTTGACGGGGACGCCCAGGCCAACGGCATCGACGACTACATGGTGACGGTGGACGAATACGACAAGATCCTCCAGAGCGTCTACGACAAGGGCTATGTGCTGGTGGACATCGGCGACGTGTGGAGCGAGACCACCGGCGAGGACGGAGCGCCCAAGATGGTGAAGAACACCCTGTACCTGCCGGAGGGCAAAAAGCCCCTGATCCTCTCCTACGACGACACCAACTACTACGACTATATGCTCCAGAACGGCTTTGCCTACAAGCTGATCCTCGGCGAGGACGGCAAGATCGCCTCCTGGGGCAAGGACCCCCAGGGCAACGAGGTGGTCAGCCGGGACCTGGACGCCATCCCCATCCTGGACAAGTTCGTGGAGGAGCACCCGGACTTCTCCCCCTTCGGTGCCAAGGGCTGCCTGAGCCTCACCGGCTACCAGGGCATCCTGGGCTACCGGACCCAGACGGACACCAAGAGCTGGAGCGAGGCCCAGGAGGCCAACCGTCAGAAGGAGATCGAGGCGGTGAAGCCCATCGTCGCGGAGCTCAAGCGCACCGGCTGGACCTTCGGCAGCCACACCTGGGGCCACATCCGCCTGGGGAGCAAGAGCCTGGAGACCATTCAGGAGGACACCCAGCGGTGGTTCGACGAGGTGGGCAGCCTGGTGGGCCCCACCACCATCCTGTTCTACCCCCACGGGGAGCGGCCCGACGGCAACGACTGGCAGAACACCGGCCCGGTGTTCCAGTACCTCCAGAGCCAGGGCTTCCGGGTCTTTGCCTCCGTGGGCATCGAGAGCTTCAGCTATATCAAGAAGGACATCTGCGCCGTCATCTGCGATCGGCTCCACCCGGACGGCACCACCCTGCGCCATTCCCGGGACCGGTACTTGCAATTCTATGACGCAAAGGATATCATGGATGTAACGGTCCGTCCCCAGCGGGAGATCGACTGGGCGTAAAGGAGGAGATCCGCCATGAAAAAGCGCATGATCCCCGGCATCGTGCTGTCTGCCCTGGCCGTGTACATGGCGTTTGAGACGGTTCTCTTGTACAACCTCATTACCAGGCCCGACGGCACGTTTATCACCGACGCCGATGTCGCCTTCGGCCTGTACCTCTTCGGCGGACTGCTGGAACTCAATCCCAGTCTCACCTATCCCAACGCGCCGCCCTACCTCTTCGCTCTGTGCGCCGTGACCGCTTTGCTGGCGCTGGCCGCCGTGCTCTGTTTCCGGTGGGCCCGGCGGGGCAAGGCGCGCGGGGACTGAACCGCTTGCCACGAAAGGAGCATTCCCATGACCCGAGACGAATTGAAGGCCGCGGCCGTCGCCATGCTGGACCGGGCCTACATCCCCTACTCCCACTTCCCCGTGGGTGCCGCCCTGGAGTGCAGTGACGGCACCGTGTACACCGGCTGCAACATCGAGAACGCCAGCTTCGGCCCCACCATCTGCGCCGAGCGGGTGGCCGTGTTCAAGGCCGTCAGCGAGGGGCACCGGGACTTTGTCCGCATCGTCATTGCCGGGCGGAGCGAGGGGCTCTGCGTCCCCTGCGGCGTGTGCCGTCAGGTGCTGCGGGAGTTTGCCCCCAACATCGAGATCATCTGCCTCAACGGCGCCGGAGAGGAGCGGACCTTCACCCTGGAGGAGCTGCTGCCCCACAGCTTCGGCCCGGAGTACCTGCTGTGACGGCTCCCGCCGAGGGGATGCTGCGCATCCTGGAACTGGAGCCGGTGGACTTCTGCTGCGGAGAGGTCCTGGCGGAGCCCCAGGTGTGGGTGCTGGCGGAGGGCCGGACGGGAAAGCGTCTCTCCCGCCGCATCTCCGCCGCCAGGGCCGCGGAACTAGGCCTTGCCCCAGGCGGTCTCTGCCGCCTGGCAGACCTGTGCTGAAACGAAACATGCCGCCGGTGCTGACGCACCGGCGGCATTGCCTTTTATACCAGCTTTTCGAAGTAGAAGAAGGTGTCGTCCTCCCCCTTCTTCCGCATACAGGAGGACAGCATCTTGTAGGACGCCTGATTTTCTTTGTAGCACTTGGCCACCACCCGGCTCAGGTGGATCTTGTACAGGCCCCACTCCGCCACTGCGGCGAAGGCCTCGGTGCCGTAGCCGCTGCCGGCGTATGCCTTATCGATCCGGCAGCCCAGCTCCGCGCCGCCCCGGCAGTCGAACCGGTACAGCACCGCCTCGCCGATGAGCTTTCCGTCCAGCCGGACGGCGAAGTTCACCGCCTGGCGGTTTTCAAAGTCCCGGGCCGCCACGTCAAAGAAGCTCCGCTCCTCCACCGGGCCGCCCAGGCCGCCCACGTCGTCATAGCCCCACCAGCGGTTCCGGTCCTCATCCAGCACCAGGGCGTTGTAGGCGGGGATGTCCGCCTCCGTCAGGGCGGAAAGGGTCAGCCGCTCCGTCTTGAGCTCCGGGATGGCCTTCACATGGCTCAGCAGCTCATTCTTCGGGGCGAAGTAGTATTTGGGCGCCAGCTTGGCCGGGCCGTACTGGAGCTTGGAGGTCCGCAGGCCCTTGTCCGCCGCGTCGTCCTCCCGGTTGATCCACTGGCAGCCGTCGCCGAAGGCGTCGGCAAAGGCCTGGACCAGGGTGGGATACACGCCGGTGTAGGAGTACAGGGCCTTCTCGATGTGGATGATCAGGGTGTCTCCGCACTTCTCCGCCAGGGACAGGGCGATCAGCTTCTCCCCGTCGAACATCCCGCCGGTGAGGAAGAAGGGCTTGCCGGTCATCTTCAGCATCTTCTTGGCCAGCTCCAGCTCGTTTTTGGCCTTGGCATTGTTCTCCTTGGGGAACTCCGCCTCGTAGTCCACCCAGAACTGCTCAATGGCGGGGGCATCCGCCGCCGTCAGGGGGCGGAACTCCGCGTCGGGCCACTTGGAGCGGAACTTGTTGATGTGGTTCCGCTGGCCGGAGTACCGCCGCCCGGCGAAGAACTGCAGGTCCTCCCGGTAGTAGACGTAGTCCCGCCAGGTCCGCACATTGCTGACCTGGGCATAGGGATACCGGCTCAGCAGCTTGGCGGCCTTGCACTCCGGCACCACGGAGATCACCGGGGGGATCCCCCGCTCCAGGCAGTCGTTCTCAATGGCCTCCAGCGCCGCATCCTCGTCCCCCTCCGGGCCGGGAACCGGGTAGTCAAAGACCACCTCGCCGTCGCTCTCATTGCGGACCACCAGACAGCCGGCGATCTCCGCCCAGGCCGGATGCAGGGTCTTTCTCCACATGAGCTTGGTGCCCACGGAGTATTCGCACAGGCCGTAGTCGCAGTTCTGATAGTACCGCCGCAGACGGGGCGCATCCTGCTTTGTCACTGGTTTGTAAGCTTGCATACTGTCATTCCTTGTCTTTTTCCACAGGACACGGATCCGCCGTGTCCGCTCAGTTTCTTCCCGGAAAGTATATGCCCCAGGCCGTCGAATCGCAGTCGTTTTCGCAACAGCGCCCCGCCGGCAGGGGAGAAAGCGGCCGCGGGCACCAGCCCGCGGCCGTTGCGTCACGCGTCAGTTCATCTGCTTGCGGCGGCTCAAGTTCATGGTGCCGTCCTGCATGGAGTTCAGGGAGTCCAGGCTCTTGCCGGTGCCCAGGGCCACGCAGCTGATGGCGTCGTCGGCGATCACCGTGTGGATGCCGGTCCGGGCGGTCACCAGCTTGTCAAAGCCGGACACCAGGCTGCCGCCGCCGGTCATGACGATGCCGTTGGTGGAGATGTCCGCCACCAGCTCCGGCGGCGTCCGCTCCAGCACGGAGTGGATGGCCTCCATGATCCGCTCTACCGGCTCCTCGAAGGCGTCCATCATCTCCGTGGAGCTGACGGTGACCACCTTGGGCAGGCCGGTCAGCAGGCAGCGGCCCTTCACGTCCATGGTCTCCTCCTCGTCCTTGGGGAAGAC
>CDYT01034283.1_pt1 | contig 14273 bp, 12 predicted proteins | sample 557541 | NCBI WGS metagenome assembly CDYT01 (sample SAMEA3182060, study PRJEB8094) | gut metagenome | biome: human; feature: gut; material: Stool; isolation source: human stools | place: Canada | collected 2013-01-15
CAGATGCGCAAGAGCCGGGGCGGCTCCAAGAAGATGTGGATTCCCGTGGCACTGATCGTGGCGGCCTTCATCGCTCTGCTGCCTTACGGCCAGGGCGGCACCGGTGACATTCTGCTCTATGACGGCGACTACTCCGAGACTCAGCTGATGCACCACATGGTGAAGATGCTGGTGGAGGACCAGACGGACCTGACCGTCACCATCCAGGACCAGATGTCCCAGGTGAACAACTGGAACGCCCTGACGGACGACAGTCCCACCTGCGACCTGATGATCTCCTACGACGGCACCTTGCTGACCACCTTCTTCCACCAGGATACCCCCGATGTGCCAGAGGGCATGACCATCTATGAATACGTGAAGGAAAAAGCCCTGGAGGACTACGACATCCACGTGCTGGGCCGGCCGGGCTTTGAGAACACCTACGCCATCGGCGTGCCGGAGGAACTGGCGGAGGAATACGGCCTGGAGACCATCAGTGACCTGATCCCCATTGCGGACCAGCTGACCTTCGGCGCGGAACAGGAGTTCTTCACCACAGAGGGCAGCATGAAGTACGAGCCTTTCGTGGCCTTCTACGGACTGAACTTCAAAAACCACGTATCCGTGGATATGGGCCTGAAGTACTCCGCCATCGAGAACGGCACCTTTAACGTGGCGGTGGTCTACTCCACCGACGGCCTGAACATCAAGACCGGCCTGAAGGTCCTGGAGGATGATTTGAGCTTCTTCCCGGATTACTACGGCATGTACATTGTTCGGGGCGATCTGCTGGAGCGGTACCCGGAGGTGGAGGACATTCTGGAACAGCTGACCGGAAAAATCTCCACCGAGCAGATGACGCAGCTGACGTATCAGGTGGACGTGGAGGGCCGCACCGTGGACGATGTGGCCCGCGAGTTCCTGGTGAGCCAGGGTCTGCTGGACGCCTGAGATTGCTTTTTGCAAAACCGCTCTGGAGCGCTGATGCCCCAGGGCGGTTTTCTTTGGAAAAATTCAGCCCCCGCGCAACCGGCGTCCATTTTTCTCGTCTATATGGGTGAGAGAACCTCCAGCCGCACACCGGAGACGGGAGGGATTTCATGGGCATACGAAAACGGCACATTCTGATCGGCGGCGCAGTCCTGGCCGTCCTGCTGGCGCTGGCGGCGGGACTGCTGTTCTGGGGCCGGAGGCCCTTCCGGGATCTGGAGGCGGCGAACATCTCCGCGGCCTCTGTCACCCTGATGCCCCCGGATGTGACACTGGAGCTGGATGCCGGGGAGATCGAAACTCTTGCGGAGCTGCTGAGGGACCTGCGCATCACCCGGCCGGACCAGTCCTACACGGAGTACACAGGGCAGGCCGTTCAATTCACGGTGACGTTTGCCGACGGCACAGAGGCGGAGGTAATGGACTACAATCCGTTCCTGATCATCGACGGCACCGGCTGGCGCACCGCCTACGGGCCCTGCGAGGCGCTGAACAACTTTGCCAACGACCTGCTGCGGGAGAGAGGAGGCTAACATGGAGGACGCGGAGATCATCGACCTGTACTGGGCCAGAGACCAGCGGGCCATCGACGAGACCCACGGCAAATACGGCGGATTCCTGGCAGGCATCGCCTGGAACATTCTCCGCAGCCACGGCGACGCGGAGGAGTGCGTCAACGACACCTACCTGCGCACCTGGAACGCCATTCCCCCCGCCCGGCCCTCCGCCTTCCGGGCCTGGCTGGGGCGGATCGTCCGGAATCTCTCCCTGGACCGTTGGAAGCAGAACCGCACCGCCAAGCGGGGCGGCGACGGCATGGAGGTGCTGCTGGGGGAGCTGGGGGACTGCGTCCCCACGCCCCGCGGCACGGAGAAGGCCCTGGAGGACCAGGAGATCGCGGCGCTCATCAGCGACTTTCTCCGGCGGCTCTCCAAGGAGCACCGGGCCATCTTCCTGCGGCGGTACTGGTACGGGCAGAGCGTGGCGGAGATCGCGGAGGCGCTGGGCTGCGGCCAGGGGAAGGTGAAGTCTGCCCTCTTCCGCACCCGGAAGGCCCTGCGAACGTATTTGGAGCAAGAGGAGGTGCTTTTGTGAAGGCGGAGCGGCTATTTCGCATTCTGGGTCTGGTGGACGAAAGCCTCATAGAGGAGGCGGTATCCGCCTCCTCCCCCGCCGCTGTGCAGCGGCGGCGGCACCCCTGGCGCCGCCTGCTGGCCGCGGCCGCGTGTCTGGCGGTGATCTGCGGCGGCGCGTATCTGGCGGGGACCCTCCGCATGGGCGGCCGCGCCGGTGCCGGGGGCAGCGGTCACAGTGAGGCGTCCACCTTCATGTCCTACGCCGGGCCTGTATTCCCCCTGACCACAGCGGAAGAAACCAGCAGCATCACGGCAGAACGGAACATCACCCTGGACTTTGCCCCCTGGATACCGGCGTGGCTGAGCAACGAGGAGATGCTGGCCGACCGGACCTGGCTGACAGAGGCAGAGCGGCAGGAGGCGCTGGCGCAGTATGATGAGCTGTACCCCGAGGGGGGACGCTGGCGCTCCTCCGATGACATCCTGGTGACCGACGCATACACTCTGGCCAATCCCTCCCAGGAGGACCAGACCGTCACCCTCCTCTACCCCTTTGCCACCAGCCTGAACGATTTGGGCAGGCTGACGCCCACCCTGACCCTGGATGGGTCCGAACTGGAGACCGCCCTCCACGTGGGGGCCTACTCCGGTGGCTTTGAGGGGGTCTGGGACGGCACCATCGTCGGTGACCCGGAGGGCAGCGTCAACCTGGACTACGCCGACAGCTGGGAGGACTACAAAAATCTCCTCTCGGACGGCACCTATCTGGCCAACGCTTTGGGGGTGGGGCCGGACGTGAGCGGCATCCCGGTGACGGTCTACAAATTCACCGACCCTTACGGTCCCCTGAAAGACGAGGAGGCGGGGGTTCCTAATCCCTCTCTCCAAGTGGGGTTCGACCTGGATTACAGCCGGACCGCTGTGCTCACCTGGGGATTCGACTCCGGGAATTTTGACCGGGAGAACGGCACCATGATCCAGGGGTTCTCCATTCCTCAGCCAGGGGAGCTGGGATACGGCGAGGATGTGTACTGCCTTCTGGTGCTGGGAGAGGACATCCAAAATATGACCACCGGAGGCTATGTCACCGGGGGCGCCGACCCGGACACGGAACCTCTGGAGGGCTGCGGCGTCACGGTGGAGCGGTACGAAAGCGATCTGGACACCATGCTCCGGGAAATTCTGGCTCCCGTGTGGCAGGAACTCCGCCAGAACACCTATGAGCAGGACGGCGCGGAACTGGATGTGGACTTCGAGACCTGGTACCGGGCGGTGCTGGAGTATCTGCTGGCCTACGGCATCCTCTCCCCCAGCGGAGCGGAGCGGTACGGCGCCGGCTGGCTGGAGGATATTGTCAGCGATGTGGACACCATCGACCGGGTGTGCTGGCTGGAGGCAGAGATCACCATTCCCGCCGGGGACAGCGTCACCCTGTCCGCCTCCATGACCAAGGAGGCCAGCTACGACTTCTACTGCGCCCACACGGAAAACCAGGGGGTGAAAGGCTACGATTTGGTGACCGCCCTGGGCTCCACTCTGGACTTTACCGGTCAGACCGCCTCTCTGGTGAACACGGAGAACATCGAGATCGTCCGGCAGAACTTCGGCTTCGATTTGGAGGCCGGTATCACGGAGGTAGCGCTGGATCCGGCGGAACCCCACTACTATCTGGAGATCCGAGCCCGGAACGGGTAAAGAAAAAGGATGCGCCTGCGGAGTTTCCGCAGGCGCATCCTTTCTGATTTCTCAATTCTTTCGGCCCCGGATCCAGGTCGCCAGTGCCATCGCCGCGAGGGAGGCGGCCAAGACCCCCAGCTCCAGAGAGTTCTGCTCCCTGGCTGGTTTCAGCTCCGGGGCGGGCGCTTCCTCCAATGCCGCCGGCTCCGATTCCGCCGCCGGGGCTGGCCGAGCCTCCCACACCTCAGAGGATGCAGCTTCCACCACAGCGGGCGCCGGGGCGTCCTCCTGCCAGGCCGGGGCCGGAGACGGCAGCAGGACCTGGTCCAGCAGCTTTTCCGGCACAGTAGGGCCGCTGCGGGAAGTATCCCCCCTTTTGGCCAGTTCCACTGCCTCTCTGGCGCTGGGGAGCTGCCACAGGGAACCGTCCTCCAGCACCGCCAGGGTCCGGTCATCGCAGGCGACGGCGGAGATGACGCCGTCCATGATCTTCACCACATCGTCATAGTGCTTCCAGCCGTAGGGGTCCGCCGGGTCCGCCCCGCCGTCCCGCAGCATGGCCGGGCGCTGATGGCCCCAACCCCAGAGAGTGCCGTCCGCTGTCACCGCCAGGCCTGGGGAAAACCAGGACACCTGCTCCAGCAGCTTCTCCGGCTGTCCCAGGAGATAGACCGCAAAATCCGTCTCTTCCTCCTCCGCAGTCGTACAGGGAACCCACCAGAGGCTGCCGTCAAGCGCCAGCACCAGCAAAGCGTCATCGCTTCCATACGCAACGCGCACATCCGCCACGTGCTCCAGCAGAGGGCGGATGGCGGCGGTCTCTCCATCCATCAGCAGCTGGACCAGCGTTCCATCCTCCAGCACCGCCAGATCATCGCACAGCTTCACCGCATGGTCCAGCACCTGGGTGGGCGGATAGAAGGGGTCGTCCCCGTGCTCCGCCAGGGACCTCCCGGACCGGGCGCCCCAGGTCCACACCGTCCCGTCGGCCCGCAGGGCGGCGCAGGTCGCGTCCATCACTGACACCGATACCACGTCCTCCAGCAGCCGGTAGGGCTCCTTCTCGCCGAAGGTCCGGCCCGCATGGCCGCCCCAGCCCCAGAGGGTCCCATCCTCGTCGATGACGGCGGCCATGGCGAACCCCGCGTCCACATACCGGGCATTCTCCAGCAGGACATTGGCCTCCTCCCAGGGCAGGGGGTCCTGGTCCGCGGGGCCCACCGCGCCGTGGAAGCTGTCTCCCCAGGCCAGCAGGGCGCCGTCCGCCCGGATGGCATAGTAGGTGTATCCGCTGGTGGCAATGGGCTGGCTGATGGGCTCCAGCGCCGCCGCTGTACCGGCCAGCAGCATGGCTGAAAGAAGCCCGCAGGCAAGTCTTTTCATATCCGCCGCCTCCTTTTCCCCACTGTACCATGCAGCTCCTCCAAAAACAAGCCCCGCGCCGTCTTAGCGCGGGGCTTGTTCATCATTTTTCGATTTTCACGAACTTCTCCGCCGGGGCATTGCACAGGGGGCACCGGAAGTCCGGCGGCAGGGACTCCCCCTCGTACACATAGCCGCAGACGGTGCAGCGGTAGCCGTTGATCTCCACGGTGCGGTACACGGTGGCGGTGGGCGGCGTGGCCTTGCCCCGGTCCGTGTAGGCCTGGAGGGTCAGCACCTTCTCGTCCCCCAGCACCTCCGCCTCCGTGGCCTGGCCCACAAAGAGGAGGAAATTGCCGATCTCCAGCCGGTCCACCACCTTGCAGGCGATACGGGACACCATGTGCTCCTTCAGATAGGGGTTGCCATTGCCGTCGGTCTCCGCTGCCTGGCCTTCAAACTTGTCCACCACCCGGCCGGACTTGTAGCCGAACAGGTCGATGAGCGCTCCCGGCGCGTTCTCCGCCAGCAGCGTCACGGAGAAGCTCCCCGCCGCCTGGATGGCCTTGCAGGTCTCGTGGTCCCGATTCACCGCCACTGTGAACTTGGGCGGGAAGGAGGAGGTCACCTGGTGGAAGGAGTTGACGATGCAGCCGTGACGCCTGCCGTCCGCCGCCGCGGAGAGCAGGCAGAGGGCGTAGTCCATCTTCTGATATGCCTTGTTGTTCATAATGCCTTCCTTTCTGGCGGCCCGCGCCGCCGGGCAGCTCCCGCGGGTCTCCTGCGTGTTGAGACCAGTGTATCAGAAAGCCGCCTCCGGCGCAATCGCCGCCGGCATGGACCGCTGTAAAAATTTTCTCCCGTTTTCTGTGGACAAATACCCGATTTAGGCGTATACTCTCCTTAACCAGATGCCATTATTCAGATTTATGCCTTTTATAAGTCCGGATAATGGCTAAAAATCTAAATAAAGGAGTGGTCCCATGTCTGAGAGCTACGCGGGCAAGATCAACCGGAAGCTGCTGAAAAAGCGCCGCATCATCAACGCCGCCGCCGGGCGGGAGCCGGCGGACCTGGTGCTGAAGAACGCCACCTACGTCAACGTCTTTTCCAATGAGCTCTGCCACGCCGACATCGCCGTGGCGGAAGGGCTGATCGTGGGCATGGGCCAATATGACGGCACCGTGGAGGAGGACTGCACGGGGAAGATCGTCCTCCCCGGCTTTCTGGATGCCCACATCCACCTGGAGAGCTCCCTGGTCTCCCCCAAGGAGTTCGTGAAGGCCGTCCTGCCCCACGGCACCACCACTGTCATCACAGACCCCCACGAGATCGCCAATGTCATGGGCACCGACGGCATCGAGTACATGCTCCAGGCCACAGAGGATCTGCCGGTGGATGTGCGGTTCATGCTGCCCTCCTGTGTGCCGGCCACGCCGCTGGACGAGTCCGGCGCCGTGCTGGACTACCGGGCCATCGACTCCTTCTACGACCATCCCAGGGTCCAGGGCCTGGCGGAGATGATGAACTTCGTGGGCATCATCGCCGGGGACGACCAACCGGTGGAGAAGATCGTGGCCGCCCAGGCCCACCACAAGAAGATCGACGGCCATGCCCCAGACCTGGTGGGCAATGACCTGAACGCCTACATCGCCGCCGGCGTCTACTCCGACCACGAGTGCCACGACCTGAACGACGCCATCGCCAAGCTGGAGCGGGGCCAGTTCATCATGATCCGGGAGGGCACCGCCGCCCGGAACCTGGACGCCCTGGCCCCCCTGCTGTGCGACAAATATTCGGAGCGGTGCATGTTCTGCACCGACGACAAGCACCCCAGCGACCTGCTGGAAAAGGGCCACATCGACTACATCGTCAAGCGGGCCATCGGCCTGGGGGTGGACCCCATCACCGCCGTGAAGGTGGCCTGCCACAACGCCGCCCGGTACTTCCTGCTGAACAACCGGGGGGCCATCGCCCCGGGCTACCTGGGGGACTTTGTGATCATCGACAGCTTCCAGGACTTCCACATTGAGAAGGTCTTTAAGAAGGGCGAGCTGATGGTGGACCACGGGGTGGTGCGGGACTTCCCCGCCCCACCCATCGATCCCTACCTCACCGAGCGGGCCCACAGCACCTTCCACGTCCAGCACCTGACGGCGGAGGACTTCACGGAAGCCCGGCCCCGGGGCATCATCAGCATGGTGAACGGGGAGATCACCACCGTGGACGCCGGGTACTCCGACCGGATCGACGTGGAGTACGATGTACTGAAGATCGCCGTGGTGGAGCGCCACAAGAACACCCACCACATCGGCATCGGCTTCCTCCAGGGGTACGGGCTGAAGTCCGGCGCCGTGGCCACCTCCGTCTCCCACGACTCCCACAACATCATCGTGGTGGGCACCAATGAGGCGGATATGGCCGCCGCCGCCAACCGGGTGGTGGAACTGAACGGCGGCATCGTGGTGTGGGACGGCGGCAGGCCCGTGGCGGAGGTGCCGCTGGCCATCGCCGGCATCATGAGCGACGAGCCCCTGCCCACCGTCAACGAGAAGCTGGAGTTCGCCAAGGAAAAGGCCCACGAACTGGGCGTCAACCCGGGGATTGATCCCTTCATGACCCTGAGCTTCATGGCCCTGCCGGTAATTCCCTCCCTGCGGATCACCACCCGTGGCGTGTTCGATGTCACCACCCAGAGCTATGTGTAAGAGGTCTGTTCCAATGATCATCTTTGAGATCTGCGCGTTCCTCTGTATCTTCGCACCCTTCACCTTTGTGTTCTGCCTGGTCTCTGCCATCAAAAAAGCCGTCTCCGGCGAGGGGAACGAGCTCCTGGACGGTTTTTGCGCCGGGCTGAGCCTGCTGGTGATGCTGGCAGGCCTGGTCTATCTGGTGTAACAGCGCCGAATTAGCACTCTCATTATTCGAGTGCTAAAATTCACAATTTGTTCATAAAAAGAACACACAATATCCGATTTTCCATCCTATCATAAGACTCGAAAAGAAGAACAGGAGGTCTTGCAAGAGGTCCCTGTTCCCCCCGGCGGCGGAACCCTCCGTGATCCGTCTGCCGCCGGTCCCATCCCGGATCAGGAATGTTTGATAGGAGGAATTGAATATGTTTGAACTGAGACCTTATAGCAGAAACAGCATGAGCACCTGGAACCCCTTCTCTGAGATGGAAGAGATGGAGCGGCGCTTCTTCAACAATGACTTCTTCACCGGCCGCGGCCTGGCGGAGTTCAAGACCGACATCACCGATGAGGGCGACTACTACGAGCTGAAGGCCGACCTGCCCGGCTTCAAGAAAGAGGACATCAGCCTGAATCTGGACGGCGACACCCTCACCATCCAGGCCCAGCGCCACTCGGAGCACGAGGACCAGGAGAAGAAGGGCAAGTACGTGTGCTGTGAGCGCTCCTACGGCTCTTACAGCCGGAGCTTTGACGTCTCCAGCGTCCGGGCGGAGGGCATCACCGCCGCCTATGACAATGGTGTGCTGACGCTGAAGCTGCCCAAGAAGACGGTGGAGGTCTCCTCCAGCCGGCAGATCAATATCGAATAAATGCGGAGGCAAGACGGAGCCCGCGGCCCAAAGCCGCGGGCTCCGCTTTTTTATGCCTCGTGCTCCACCGCGATCTGGCAGGGCCCCATGGCCGCCAGGGCGGTCCGGTGGCTCTCCGGCGTGACGCCGGCGCAGCAGGCGGCGTCCACCGCCACCTCCGCCTCCGGCAGAAAGGCCTTTACCAGCAGGGCGTTGGAGATAACGCAGATGTCGGTGCACAGGCCGATGAGCGTCACCCTTTCAACGGGCGTTCCCTCGTTTTCCGCCTGCAGTAACCGACCCAGCTGGCTGCTGCCGAAGGTGGGCTTGTCCAAAACGGTCCGCCCCTCCGCGTATGGCCGCAGCTGGTCGATCAGCTCCCAGCCCCAGGTGCCCCGGATGCAGTGGGGCACCGGCAGATGCTTTCCCTCCTGGGTCTCCAGGTAATCCGCTCCATGGGTGTCCCGGGTGAAGAGGATCTGCTCTCCCCGGCGGATGCCCTCCTTCACTCGTTTCACCACAGCGGGCACGATCTTCTGGGCCTCCGGCGTCCCCAGGGCACCGGAGACAAAGTCGTTCTGCATATCTACTACGATCAAAACGTTCATGCTATCTCCTCCTTTTTCCACATCATAGCAGAGTCCTACTGCCGCCGCAAGGTCTTTCTCAGGCGGACCGGGAAAAGGTGGTTGACTTCTATATCCATCCAGTTTAAGATAGGAACGGTCTGTCCGCCGGACGCGGTCTTGCGGACACGAAAAAAGAGGAGGAGAGAGAAACTTGAGTCGAGAAAACTTCCGATCCCGGCTGGGATTCATTCTGGTGAGCGCCGGCTGCGCCATCGGCATCGGAAACGTGTGGAAATTTCCCTACGTCACCGGTGTCAACGGCGGCGGCGTGTTCGTGCTGTTCTACATCATCTCCCTGATCATCATGGGCGTGCCCATCCTGACCATGGAGCTGGCGGTGGGCCGGGCCAGCCGCAAGAGCGCCGTGCTGGGCTACAAAGCCCTGGAGCCCAAGGGCAGCCGCTGGCACGTCCACGGCTGGCTGTGCGTCATTGGCTGCTGCCTGCTGATGATGTACTACACCACGGTCTCCGGCTGGATGCTGGGCTACTGCGTCAAATTCGCCACCGGCACCTTCAGCGGCATGACGCCCGCTGATGTGGACTCCGTCTGGACCAATATGCAGGCCAATCCCGGCGAGATGGCCCTGTGGATGGTGATCACCGTGGTGGCGGGCTTCCTGGTGTGCAGCTTCGGCCTGCAGAAGGGACTGGAGCGGATCAGCAAGTGGATGATGATCTGCCTGCTGGTGCTGATCGTCATTCTGGCCATCAACAGCCTGACCCTGGAGGGCGCCATCGAGGGTGTGAAGTTCTACCTGGTGCCGGACTTTGCCCGGGCCGCGGAGGTGGGCATCGGCAACGTGATCGTGGCCGCCATGAACCAGTCCTTCTTCACACTGAGCCTGGGCATCGCCGCCATGGAGATCTTCGGCAGCTATATGTCCGACGCCAACCGCCTCCCCGGCGAGGCCGTGCGGATCTGCTGCCTGGACACCTTCGTGGCCTTCATGTCCGGCATGATCATCTTCCCCGCCTGCTTCAGCTTCGGCATCGAGGCGGACAGCGGCCCCAACCTGATCTTCCTGACCCTGCCCCGGGTGTTCGTCAGCATGACCGGCGGCCGGCTGTGGGGCGCCCTGTTCTTCCTGTTTTTGACCTTCGCCAGCTTCACCACCGTGCTGGCGGTGTTTGAGAACATCATGGCCAGCTGCATGGACAACTTCGGCTGGTCCCGGAAGAAGGCCACCATCGTCTGCGGCGTGTTCATCCTGCTGGCCAGCTTCCCCTGCGTGCTGGGCTTCAACGTCTGGTCCTTCGGCGCTCCGCTGCCCAACGGCGCCACCGGCAATATCATGGACATTGAGGACTTCCTGGTCAGCAACCTGCTGCTGCCCATCGGCTCCATGATCTATCTGCTGTTCTGTGTCAGCAAGTGGGGCTGGGGCTTCGACAACTACCTGGCGGAGGCCAACAAGGGCACCGGCCTGGGAATGTCCCCCAAGCTGAAGCCCTACTTTCAGCTCATCCTGCCCCTGCTGATCCTGGTGATCCTGCTGGTGGGCCTGGACGGCTGGGGCTGGCGCATTCTGGTCTGCGCCCTGGTGGTGCTGTTCGTCTGGTTCATGGCCCGGCGCAGTGCCAAGACCGCCAACTGAATCCCGTTTTCTTTCTCAAGCGAGGACCGTCAAATGACGGTCCTCGCTTCCCATTTCCGCAAACTGTCTCCGGTGCCCCCTGTTTCTGACCATTTTCTTGTCAACTCCTCCGAATTTGCAGGACGCGGGGCTTTTTCCTGCAAAACGGCTTTTCAAGCCCGCCGGTTTATGGTATATTGAATAGAAATCACACGGCTTCTCCGTGACACACAGGAGGTCTTTGGATATGATCACACTTCACGACAGCGGCGTGTTCCTGGCGGGAGGCGCGCCCACCGCCGCCGGCCCGGTCTCTCCGGAGGAGGGGCGGAAGCGCACCATGGCCTGGTCCATCCTCCAGGCCCACAACACCTCCGGCGATCCGGACCGTCTCCAGATCCGCTTTGACGCCATGGTGTCCCACGACATCACCTACGTGGGCATCATCCAGCAGGCCCGGGCCTCCGGCATGAAGGAGTTCCCCATCCCCTACGCCCTCACCAACTGCCACAACAGCCTGTGCGCCGTGGGCGGCACCATCAACGAGGATGACCACGTGTTCGGCCTCTCCGCCGCGAAAAAATACGGCGGCATCTACGTGCCCGCCAACCAGTCCGTCATCCACTCCTACGCCCGGGAGCAGATGGCCAAGGGCGGCGCCATGATCCTGGGCTCTGACTCCCATACCCGGTACGGCGCCCTGGGCACCATGGCCGTGGGCGAGGGCGGCCCGGAGCTGGCCAAGCAGCTGCTGAAAAACACCTGGGACATCAACTACCCCAAGGTGGTGCTGGTGTACCTCACCGGCGCGCCCCGGCGGGGCGTGGGGCCCCACGACGTGGCCATCGCCCTGGTGAAGGCCACTTTTGCAAGCGGCTTCGTCAACAACTGCGTGCTGGAGTTCTGCGGCCCCGGCATCGCCAGCCTCCCTATCGACTATCGCAACGGCATCGACGTGATGACCACGGAGACCACCTGCCTCTCCTCCATCTGGGAGACGGACGGCGTCACCAAGGGGTTCTATGAGGCCCACCAGCGGCCGGAGGATTACAAGGAGCTCCACCCCCAGAACGGGGCCTATTACGACAAGTATATCGAGATCGATCTCTCTAAGGTAGAGCCCATGATCGCCCTGCCCTTCCACCCCTCCAACGCCTACACCATCCACGAATTTCTCGAGAACGCCGCAGACATCCTGGCATCGGTGGAGGCGGACGCCCAGAAGCGGTATCCCAAGGCCCACGTGAAGCTGACGGACAAGATCCACGACGGCGGCGTGTGGGCGGACCAGGGCGTCATCGCCGGATGCGCCGGCGGCCTGTTTGACAACATCACCGAGGCGGCGGACATCCTCCGGGGCGGCTCCACCGGCAACGGGGCCTTCACCCTGGACGTGTACCCCACCAGCGTACCCGTCAGCCTGGAGCTGACCAAGATCGGCACCACCGCGGACCTGCTGGAGACCGGCGCCGTCATCAAGCCCAGCTTCTGCGGCCCCTGCTTCGGAGCGGGAGACGTGCCTGCCAACAACGGTCTCTCTCTGCGGCACACCACCCGGAACTTCCCAAACCGGGAGGGCTCCAAGCCCGCCGAGGGCCAGTTCGCCGGCGTGTGCCTGATGGACGCCCGGTCCATCGCCGCCACGGCGCTGAACGGCGGCAAAATCACCGCCGCCACAGACATCGACTACACCCCTGTCCACCACGACTACCACTTTGACAAGGGGGTCTATGACCGGCGGCTGTACTACGGCTTCGGTCATGCGGACCCCAGCGTGGAGCTGGTGATGGGCCCCAACATCACCGACTGGCCGAAGATGCAGCCTCTGGCGGAGAACCTGCTGGTGGAGCTGGCGGCGGTGCTCCATGACCCCGTCACCACTACCGATGAGCTGATCCCCTCCGGCGAGACCTCCTCCTACCGCTCCAATCCCCTGCGGCTGGCGGAGTTCACCCTGTCCCGGCGGGAGCCCGCCTATGTGGGCCGGGCCAAGGCCGTGGCGGAGATCGAGTCCCAGCGCCTGGCCGGAAACGCCCCGGAGAAGCTGACCTCCATCCTGGACAAGGTGGGGGACGGCGCGGCGCTGGCCAGGAACACCCAGTTCGGCTCCTGCGTGTTCGCCAACAAGCCCGGCGACGGCTCCGCCCGGGAGCAGGCGGCCTCCTGCCAGAAGGTGCTGGGGGGCTTCGCCAACATCTGCTACGAGTTCGCCACCAAGCGGTACCGCTCCAACTGCATCAACTGGGGCATCCTGCCCTTCACTCTGGACGCTGGCACGCCCTTTGACTACGCCCCCGGCGACTGCGTGTTCGTCCCGGGCGTCCGAAACGCCATTGAAACCGGCGTGGAGGACATCCCCGCCAAGGTCATCAAGGCGGACGGGTCTGTGGAAGATCTGATGCTCCACGTCAAGGGCCTCACCGATGACGAAAAGGAAATCATCCTGGACGGCTGCCTCATGAACTATTACGCAAAGCGTAATTAAAGAGGGGAATTTGTCCCCCCTTTACGCTCCGGCAGACCAGAGGTCTGCCTCCGCTATTCCCCCTCATCAGTCTGCGGACTGGTGGACGCCGCCCAGGGCGGCTAAGTCAAAGTATTTTCGGCAGGCACAGAAGGTGAATTGCCCCGCAGGGGCAAGAGAAGCCCCTCTGTAGGGTGTCCTGCCGAAAATGATTAGAATTGGTCCGGCTGCACCGGACTCTGAAATTCCTAACTCCTAATTCCTAATTCCTAATGATTGGCGAGGTTGAGACCATGGACAAAATCAAAATGACCACTCCCCTGGTGGAGATGGACGGGGACGAGATGACCCGGGTCCTTTGGGCCTGGATCAAGGAGAAGCTGATCTGCCCCTTTGTGGATCTGAAAACGGAGTATTATGATCTGGGACTCCTCCACCGGAACGAGACCCGTGACCAGGTGACGGTGGACGCCGCCAACGCCACCAAGAAATACGGCGTGGCGGTAAAGTGCGCCACCATCACCCCCAACAAGCAGCGGATGGAGGAGTACCCGGAGCTGACGGAGATGTGGAAGAGCCCCAACGGCACCATCCGCTCCATCCTGGACGGCACCGTGTTCCGGACGCCCATCATCATCGATGCCATCCGTCCGGTGGTGAAGAACTGGAAGAAGCCCATCACCATCGCCCGCCACGCCTACGGCGATGTGTACAAGAGTGTGGACTTCCACACCGATGAGCCCGGCGAGTGCACCATGACCTTCAAGGGCGTCTCCGGCGCGGAAAAGACTGTGGTGGTCCAGAAGGTGGACGGCCCCGCCGTGTGGCAGGGCGCCCACAACAAGGACAGCTCCATCCGCTCCTTTGCCCGGGCCTGCTTCCAGTACGCCATCGACACCAAGCAGGACCTGTGGTTCTCCACCAAGGACACCATCGCCAAGGTCTACGACGGGGACTTCAAGCAGATCTTTGA
>CDYT01001692.1_pt1 | contig 14262 bp, 11 predicted proteins | sample 557541 | NCBI WGS metagenome assembly CDYT01 (sample SAMEA3182060, study PRJEB8094) | gut metagenome | biome: human; feature: gut; material: Stool; isolation source: human stools | place: Canada | collected 2013-01-15
ACCATCATCATGCTGAGGGCCAGATTGCCAAACAGCCGGGGATCAATACTGTCCACAGGGAGGCCAAAGATAGAAAGCAACTTCCCATAAAAACTGACTTGGTCCTGTCGGAATGCCTGAAAATTCTCTTCGGAAAGGCAGCGGCGCGCCTGCTGCTCCTCCTCAATGGACAAAACAGCAACTCCGCTTTTGGCCCCGTAGCAACAGTTTTTCAAAAAGGTCTCCACTCCCGCCCGCCAACTGAGTCCAGGGTCTTCCATCAGGGACCTTGCATAATCCAGCAGCCTGGGCTGCTGGTACCGCAAGGCATGGAGCACCAACTCCTCCTTGGATGAAAAGAAACTATAGAAGAAAGTCTTGGAAATGCCCACCTTTTTGCATAGAACATCAATGCTGCTGTGGATCAGACCTCGGTCCGCGATACACCGGATCATGGTGACCATCAGGGCTTCCTTTACCTGCGCCCTCTCCTCATCAGAATACGCTTTTCTTGCCACAAGCCGTCACCGCCCTATATAAATAACGAAATTAAAAAACAGTCTTTATTTGTATTATAGCGAAACTTAATTGAAATGCAAGACTGTTCCCAAAAATAAGTCCCCCGGTGCAACACACCGGGGGCATAGTAGGATGCGTTCAAGATGCCGGGGTAATCTTTGTTAACACCGTGCTAAAACCATTCTGAAAGATGTGGTTACTAACTGCCTCCCAATGCGTTACTCTGACCACATTTTTAGCCACAGTGCCGCTCGGAGCACACGGAAACAGTCCATCCAAAGAATGCTAAAGAGTAATCGGAATGGAACAAAAATGGCTATAAAGTATTAGAAATAATACAAAAAAGATAATTCCATCTCTTTGTATAGCGTATCAATTTTTGACCTGGGAATACCTCATTTTTGCCCTTTCTGTAGCCTGCCTCTCTTCCTCGTCCTCGAAAGAGTACGGCTCCAGTTCTCTGGCGATTCCCATACCCAGTTGAAATCCGGCGATGAAGGAGGTCAGCGAAGTCTCCTCCTGCAGCTCGATCTCCAGGTCTACGATCCGTAGCAGTGTCTCACGGTCCTGCCAGGAGATCTTTTCGCGGAGTATGTGGTAGGCCTACTCTAGATCTTCCTGGACTTCTTTGCGTTCCGGCTCCTTGCAGAACCGCTGATGCAAAACTCTCATATAGTCGTACATGATCGTCGCCTCCTGTTAGACACACCATCTTTTTGCACGCTCCTCTAAGCATTCCGAAAAAATGATCCCAATAGTATATATCCCCGGAGCCCTTTATTCTTTGAATTGAGGCGCAGAGTTTGTGCGGCTCACCACACCTTCATTTTCATGTCACCGATGTCCTGCCAGGGTATCTCTTCGCAATTATTTGGCTTATGACCCAGGGCAATGCGACTCTGCTGAAGTTTCCGCTGGTGCTTCTAGTCCATCTGGCGTGGACGGCATGGATCGTTTCCAGAAGAGGGTTCCCAAGCAGCGGAGCAGCCTCGTGATGGCCAGGAGCATATCCGATAGACCTTGCCTTGCATCTCCGAGGAAACAAGATTTAAATGCATTCATTATGAAAGCGATTACAAAAAGAAAAGTACACAAGAAATGTTAAGTCTTTTTGATGACTATGTAAAATATACAATAGTAGGCGTAATTTCACTTGATTTTATAAGCAAATTGTGCTAATTTTGGGTTAGAAAATCCTTCCAAAAGTATGAGGCTCATCGGCTTTTTTGCGAATTTCTGCGCAATATAAGAAAACGCTTAAATTTTTTAGGGATAAGAGAACGTATGAACCCAACGATCTATGATGTATCCCGACTATCTGGTGTGTCGATTGCAACGGTTTCCCGTGCGTTTTCCAATCCGGAAATGGTGCGGGAAAAGACCCGACAGAAGGTATTCGAAGCAGCAGAAGTCCTCCACTATTCTCCCAATGCGATTGCCCAAGCCATGGCCCGCCAGAGAACGAACAAGATCGCCTTCCTGATTTGCAAGGAAGGTGCCACGATTCTGGACGAGTTCTATGCCGGAATCTGCAACGGGATCATGCACGCTATAAACCAGCTGGATTACGAACTTGTGATCTCTACAGCGGCGGATTGGGACTTGGCGGCCAGTAATTCGAAGAACAAGCAAGTGGAGGGTGTGATCCTGGGAGGTAATGCCCGACCGGATATGATTTCAGAGCTTCAGAGTCGGAAGGTGGCCGTCGTGCTGGTGAATAACCGAATGCCGGGCTTTGATCTGCCCTGTGTGGTGTCCGACGAATATGGAGGAGTCCGTCAGGCACTTGAGCATTTGATCAGCCGAGGTCACCGGGACATCGCCATGCTGGCAGGACGTTTTTCTCCGTATATTCTCAATGAACGGTACCGGGCGTTTTGGGAGATTGCCCAGGCCCATGGCCTGCCGGTGGACGCCCGACATATCAAATTGTGTGATCCGACAGTGGAGAGCGCTGCGGAAGCTTGTCTGGAACTGCTGTCACGGGAGGACCGCCCTACAGCAATCTTTGGCACCAATGATGCGGTGGCGGCTGGCGCCATGAAAGCCGCCCGGCGTCTGGGTCTGCGGCTCCCGGAGGACTTGGCAGTAACGGGACTGGACGATAGCTCTGTCTGCCGGATGTTGGAGCCGGAGCTGACATCTGTCCACATTGATTGCCGCCAGATGGGAGAGCTGAGTGTGAAGATGATGCAAACCCTGCTGGCCGGGGAGAAAGCGGTCCCACAGGTCACAGTGGTGCCCACGGAACTGCAGATCCGGAGCTCTACCTGAGAGATTTCACGCGAATTTTGCATAGACTTTCGGGAGAGATGATAGAAGAATCGGAGAGGCACCTGTATAATTTATCAGGTTTTTCCCTAGTACACGAGGAGGAGTGGAAATGAAAGCGAAAAGACGCATGGGAACGGTGGGGAAGGCCATCGGCTGCGCGGTGCTGCTGGCGGTCGCTTTGTTCCCCATCTACTGGCTGGTGGCCATGGCTATCCGCCCTACGGAAGAGATGCAGGGGCACATCGCGCTGATCCCAAGTTCCCTCACCATCGAGCACTTTGTCAGCTTGTTTGTTGACAAAGGATTTGGTCAGGCCACCATCAACAGCCTGCAGACCACCCTGAGTTCTCTGGTACTGTCGTTGTTTGTGGGCATCTGCGCGGCGTACATCTTGGCCCGGCGCAGGTTCCGGTTTGGCCTGAAAAGGCCCCTGACCTACTGGGTACTGCTGGTCCGGGTGCTGCCGCCGGTGGCATTCACCATCCCGCTGTACACCATGTTCAGCAAGATCGGACTGCTGAATACGAAACTCCCCGTGACACTGGCATGTGTGCTGATCAACGTACCGCTGATCATCTGGTTCCTCATCAGCTTCTTCCAGGATCTGCCGGAGGAGGTGGAGGAGAGTGCCAAAGTGGATGGTGCCACAGAGTGGCAGCTCTTCGTGCGGATCGTCCTGCCTCTGGTGGCACCAGGTATCGCAGCAGTGGCTATGCTGTCCTTCATGTATGCATGGAACGAGTATACCTACACCGTGATCTTCACCCGCAGTCCTTCCAATTACACCGTGCCTCTGGCGCTGTCTGTCCTGAACACGGAGGATAACCTGACCAACTTTGGTCTGGTGGCCGCCGGCGGTGTCGTCTCCGTGATCCCTATCACTCTGTTTGTGATCTTTGCACAGAACTACTTGATCAGTGGTCTTTCAAGCGGAGCTGTCAAAGAGTAACAAAATATACGCGACCAAGTTCCCAGGTTACGAAATGAGAGAAAATGTAGGAGGAAAAGAAATGAAAAAGCTACTGACCCTGGTCCTGGCACTGGCCATGACCCTGTCTCTGGCGGCCTGCGGCGGTGGAGATGATGCGACCACCGACAACGGCGGAGGCTCCGATTCCGGCTCTCCCACCAAAATGACCCTGATCCTGCGGGGCGGCGCTTATGGTGAATCTCTGGAAGCCATGCTGCCCGCCTTTGAGGAAGAGCACAATGTGGACATTGAAGTGCAGCTCCTATCCTTCGATGATTTGCACACCGGCATTGCCCTGGATGCCGCCAACGAAACCGGCACCTACGACCTGTGCATGGTGGACGGCTCCTGGATGGCTGAGTTCACGGCAAACGGCGTGCTGGCCAACCTGAGCGAGATGGGCTACAGCTTCGATGACGACATCATTCCTGCCACCACCACCATCTGCAAGGTGGGCGACGACATCTATCTGGCTCCCTACTACGGCAACGTGACGGTCATGATGTACAACAAGGAGCTTCTGGAAGCCGCCGGCTACGCCCCCGAGGACATCGACTCCTTCGCAGACATCCAGGACATCGCCCAGAAGACCCGGGCGGCGGATCCCAGCAAGAACGGCTTCCTGATCCGCGGCGGCAGCGCTGACAACATCCTCTCTGACTTCCTGCCCCACCTGGTGGTTCACGGCGGCTGGGTCGTGGATGAGAACAACAACCCCACCGTCGATACCCCCGAGTTCAAGGCAGCCATGGAGGACTATCTGGCCCTGTACAATGTGGGCGGCACCCTGGACAAGGACGACATCGTGGCCTCTGTGACCTCTGGCGAGACCGCCATGGCTCAGATCTGGCCCGGCTGGTACACTCCCACTGCTGACGGCCCCGCTGACTACACCACCATCCCCACCAAGCTGACGGATGACTCCCAGCCTGTGGATGCCGTGGCCCTGGAAGGCGTGTGGTGCATCGGCATTCCCGACAACGCCCCTCACAAGGATCTGGCCCTGGAGCTGCTGGAGTATGTCATGAGCCCCGAGGTGCAGCTGGCTTCCATTGAGCAGAATGGTGTGCCCTGCCGTTACAGCTGCCTGACTGATCCCACCGTACTGGAGACCTATCCCCATCTGGAGACCGTCTGCGGCGCTCTGAAGACCGGCGTGTACCGCCCTGTGATCGAAGAGTGGACCCAGTTCACCAACATTCTGGGCACCGAGATGGACAACATCATCCAGGGTACCAAGACCATGGATGAGGCGCTGTCCTATGCGCAGGAGCAGCTGGAGCAGCTGATGGCCGGATGACCATTCCATACATCCTCTAAGTAAATATCCCCCAGCGGATATAAAAGCGGCCGGGGCGCCGTGACGGCGTCCCGGCCTGCTTCCCCCCTACGCTCCGGAGCTACCGGGCGAACCTCCCGAATTTGTGAGGCTATCGTATGAAGAGAAACGAGATCAGAAAACTGAATAGTGCGCAGGCTGCAACCACCCGGTTTGGAATCGGTATGCTGACGCCCACCATGATCGTACTGCTGGTCATGACGGCGTATCCCCTGATTTTTACATTTATTTATAGCTTTACGGATTACAACTATCTGAAAGGGACAGAAGAAGCATCTTTTATCCTGTTCGACAACTACACCAAGCTCATCAACAACGGATATTTTCAGCAGGCGGTTTGGAACACCATCAAGTTCACCATTCTGGCGGTGATCCTGGAGATGGGACTGGGCCTCCTGATTGCGGTATTTATCAACACCCTGCGGCGGGGACAGAAAATCATGCGGACACTGCTGCTCCTGCCCTATCTGCTGCCTGCTGTTACGGTGGCTCTGAGTTGGCGGATGATGCTCTCATCCAATTATGGCATCGTCAATCAGTTCCTGAACGCCTTGGGCCTGCCGGTATACAACTGGTTTATGGATACCAAGACTGCTTTCGGCACCATCCTGGTGATCGACGTGTGGCAGAATGTGCCCTTCGTATTCCTGCTGTTGTATGCCTCTTTGCAGTCCGTTTCGGAAAACCAGTATGAGGCGGCCCGGATTGACGGTGCCGGCTTCCTCCAGCAGTTCTGGTATGTGACCTTGCCCAACATCAAAGGCAGTCTGGCCTTGTGCGCCCTGCTGCGGACCATCGACACTTTCCGCCTGTTCGAGAAAGTGAACGTGCTCACTGGCGGCGGCCCCGCGGGTACCACCACGACCATTACCCAGTTCCTGTACACCTATGGTATCAAGTCTCTGGACTTCGGCTTCGGCAGCGCCGGTGCCATCGTAATGACGGTTCTGGTGTTGATCCTCTCCAGCTTCTACATCAAACGTGCCATGGGTTGACGTCTATGGAAGAGATACGACTGACATTCGTCAACGTGGGCTACGGAGAAGCCATGGTTCTGGAGTGCCCGGATCCGGCTTTTCCTGGCGGCACGTTTGTTATGGTGATTGACGGCGGCAGCGCTGAGCCGGAGGAATACCAGGACAGCAACACCGGGCGGCTCCCGCTGGCAGAGTACCTCGCCCGGCAGGGCCCGGATCACATCGACGTGATGGTGTCCACCCATATTCACGAGGACCATCTCTGCGGCCTGCTGCCGGTGGCGGAGCAGCTACCTCCCGGTGCCTTCTGGCAGACCCTGCCGGAGGATTTCGATGAGGCCATGCGCCAACTGGAGGTCCCTGCAGAGGGGCTCTCCATTTCCCGAAGGAAGTTCCTCCACGCCCTCAACGATTATCACCTCCTCCGCCGGCGCCTGCGGGAGCAGGGCTGCCCGGTGCGGACGCTGACGGCGGGCACGGTCCTGCAGCCTTGCGGGGGTCTGACGGTCCGGGTGCTGGGCCCCTCCCCCATTCGGGTGCGGCAGCTGGAGAAACTGTGCCGGGAGCTGTATCAGGAGATGGACGAAGCTGCCTTCTGGCGGCGGCTGGACCAGCTGGACGCCGCCATGAACAACTATAGCCTGATCCTGCTGCTGGAGTACTGCGGCACCCGAATTATGCTGCCCGGAGACACCAACTGCATGGGATACGGCAGTCTCACAGAAGAGGACCTGCGGGCGGACTTGTTCAAGGTGGGCCATCACGGCCAACGGGATGGGATTTCCCGGCCCCAGATCCAGCGGATCGCCCCCAGAGCGGTGGTATGCTGCGCTTCCAGTGACCGGCGCTACAACAGCGCGGAGCCGGGCATCCTGCGAATGATCGCGGACAGCGGGGCGGAGCTGTATTTTTCCGACTGCCCGCCGGGGCCGGACGGCACGACGCCGCCCCCTCACCAGGCCCTGACCTTTTCTATTGGAGCCGGCGGTGCGGTCCAGGGGGCGTATCTACCCCCGCTTGGCACCTGACTAACTGTATTTTTGAAATTCCCACCCGGCCCGGCACTCCACTTTCTGCCGGATCGAGGTGAAAAAAGGAGGAAGATCCGCGCGGCTCGCGGCGCGGCAGTGTGGAGACCTGCCGTGGAGGCGTATCGGCTTTCCGCCGGACGTGAGGAGGCAGATGCGGAGGCGCTGCCCCCAGAGCCCACTGCTATGGCAGAAGTGATTCTGAAAAACATCAAGAAAGTCTATCCCCGCATGGAGCCCAAGAAAAAGAAGAAGGGAACGGAGGAGAAGAAAACGAACCTCCAGATTACCGATGAAGGCGTGCTGGCGGTTCAGGACTTCAACCTGGACATTGCGGACAAGGAGTTTATCGTGCTGGTGGGCCCCTCCGGCTGCGGCAAGTCCACCACATTGCGGATGATCGCCGGCTTAGAGGAGATCAGCGGCGGCGAGCTGTACATCGACGGGAAGCTGATGAACGACGTGGCGCCCAAGGACCGGGACATCTCCATGGTGTTTCAGAACTACGCCCTGTATCCCCACATGACGGTGCGGGAGAATATCGCCTTCCCCCTGAAACTGCGGAAAGTTGCCAAGGACGAGATTGACCGCCGGGTAAATCAGGCAGCGGAGATCCTTGGCATCACAGAGTATCTGGACCGCAAGCCCAAGGCCCTGTCTGGCGGCCAGCGGCAGCGGGTGGCCATCGGACGTGCCATCGTCCGGGAGCCAAAGGTGTTGCTGATGGACGAGCCTCTCAGTAACCTGGATGCCAAGCTCCGAAACCAGATGCGGGCGGAGATCATCAAACTGCGCCACCGGATCAATACCACCTTCGTCTACGTCACCCATGACCAAACGGAGGCCATGACTCTAGGTGACCGGATCGTCATTATGAAGGATGGCGTCATCCAGCAGATCGGCACGCCACAGGAGGTCTTTGACCATCCGTCGAACCTGTTTGTGGCAGGCTTTATCGGGATGCCTCAGATGAACTTCTATAATGCGGAACTGGTCAAAGAGAACGGCCGCTACGCCGTGGTGCTGGAAAACGCCAAGGTTGAGCTGTCGGAAGAAAAGCAAGCCAACCTGGAGAAAAACCGGGTAGCACCTCAGCCCATTACCCTGGGCGTTCGGCCGGAGCATATCTCCCTGGCCGCCGACGCCGCTCAGGCGGTGCATGGCACCGTGGATGTGGCAGAGATGATGGGTTCCGCCGTGCACCTGCACGTGAATGCCTGCGGCTCTGACACCATTGTCATTCTTCAGACCTTGGACCTTCAGGGAGCCGGCCATGCGATCCCCTCCATTGGGGATACCTTGAACTTCACCTTCCAAGGCAACGTCGTCCACCTGTTTGACCACAATACCGGCCTGAACCTGGAGCAGTTTTCTGGCTGACAGATTGCACTAATCCGCAAATTGCCGTAGAATTATTGTATTGATAGAAGACTGCGAACAAAGTTTGCTTTTATGCAAAGCTTTAGCATTCGCTATAAATGGCCGGGAATTTTAGAATACGCTGGGTATATATTGCCCAGCGTATTTTTATAGACAGCCATATACTTCGAACTCACGACGAACGTTATCTATCAGAATGAAATAGCAACTCAGGCATAGAGCGGAATCTTCACTCTAGAGCAACTTGAGCAGATGGGCAATATCGCGGGCCTGATCCAGAGCCTTTTGCCCTGCTCAATCAGGAGATGTGTAACTACAACATTTGTTTGTGTCAGCACAGGTTAGGACTCTTCAATTATTCTCCTTGAAGATTGTCTATTTTCAGTCAAACCGCCTCATTTTCAGCACAAATTTGAGGTTCTTTTTCTGGCCGAGAGCCTCTTGACCACACGTTTGCCCACAGACAGCGAAAACCGGCCCGCCGGGGGAACTTTTTCTCTCCCGGCGGGCCAGTCTACGTCATTCAGCTTGCCCTGCGGCTCCACCGTTTCCTCGCCTGGAAAGTGGTCATGATGCGCTCTTTTGGTTTCTCCTCCTGCGGATTGACTTCCACCTTGGCGATGCCCTGGTCGATTTTCACCGCCGCCTGCTGCCGCATCTCGTCGGTGACATGGGAGTAGGTATTCAACGTGGTGGCACTGGACACATGGCCCAGGATGGTAGAGAGGGTCTTAATGTCCATCCCGTAGGCCAGGGCGTTGGTGGCAAAGGTGTGCCGCAAATCGTGGAACCGAACTCTATCGCATCCCGCATGGTCTAATATCCTGTGTAGGCGCAGATGGATGGAGGATGGGCGCATGGGTGAATCCTCTTTCTTGGGTGAGGGGAACATCCATCGGGAGTCAACTTTGGCCTTGTATTCCCTCATCACCTTCAGGACCGTGGGCGGCAGGATCAAAGTGCGGATCGCTGCTTTTGTCTTTGGCTCGCAGATCACCACAACTGGGCCATCCGTCCCAGCCTGCTTGTTGATCCGCAGTTCTCCGGTTGTCAGGTTCAAGTCATCCCATTGGAGGGCCGCGATCTCCCCCAGCCGCAGGCCGGTGGCCAACTCCAGGAGGAACAATTCGTAGTAGTTCTCCTCCTTGGCCTGGATCAGCAGTTTCTGCATGGCCTCTCTGGAGAGGATCTTCATCTCCTCACATCTCACTGGGGGCAGTTTACACCCCTCGGTTGGATCGCGGGGGATCAGATGCTCTGTTCTTGCCTTTTCCAGCGCCCGGTGACAGAGGCTATAGCAGTTCCGGATCTGGCTGTCAGCAATGCGGCCTTTACCCATGTGGTCATCTGACTTCATCCAGGCGCAGAATTGCTGGATGTCGGTTGTTGTCAGCTTGTTCAACGGGATACTGCCTAACTTTGGTTTGATGTACAGCCGGAGGTATCCCTCATAGGTGCGCTGCGTTCTGGGGCGGATTGTTGGTTTACTGTAGGTTTCATACCAGTGATCCAGCCACTCCCCGAAGGGCATATCCGCCTGGATCTTGGCATGGGTGGACGGAGCAAGGGTTTCCTTCAGTGCTTTTAATTTCTCCACGCACTCGCCTTTAGATTTGGCCAGGACGTTCTTCGTCTTGGGCAGGCCCTTTTCGTCGTAGCCGATGACCACCCGACCTTCCCATCGGCCGTCTTTTCTCAGGCGGACGGTTCCCTCACCGCTTTTGCGCTTTCTTCCCACGGTCTCAGCTCCTCTCCGAAAATATCTGTCAGAAATTTCTCCACAATCTCCGCCGCACGTCTCTGCATATCTCCGGTGGTGTGGGTGTAGGTATCCAGGGTGAAGGCCGATTTGGTGTGGCCCAGGATACCTGACAGCGTTTTGACGTCCACGCCGCTGGTCAGGGCATGAGTTGCGAAGGTATGCCGCAGATCATGGAAACGAAGGTCAGGGAGTCCTGCCGCCTTCAGCAGAGATTTCATCCGGTTATAGGCAGCGCTGGGGCGGGTGGGCTGCTCTGGTCTCAGCGGATCAGGGAAGATCCACTCAGTTAAGGCAGACTTCTGCCGCTCCCGAAGGAGTTCCACTGTACTGGGCGGCAGGATGATGGTGCGGGTGCCAGCGGTGGTCTTGGTGTCCCATGCGGTCAGCTCGCCTCCCGTCTCCTGATGGATCGTGCGCCGCACCTTGAGGGTGCTATCCGCCTCATTGAAATCTGTCCACTTGAGCCCGCAGATCTCTCCCCTGCGCAGGCCGGTGGTAAGTTCCGTATAGAAGAAGTCATGCCAGATATCATCCTGCTGAATAATTGCCATGAATATATCCAGCTGTTCATCTGTTAGAATTTGTTTTGCCTTACAGGTGAACTTAGGCGGCGGAATTTCTTCTGTTGGGTTCCACGGGATCAGTCCGGCCTGTTTTGCCGCATCCAGCGCCTCGTGGAGCATAGAGTGGATTCCTCGGATGGTACTGCTGGCCAGCCCTTTTCCTGTGATTTGATTTCCATGACTGGCCAGGGCATCATACAACTTTTGGACATCCTTCCCTGTGAGTTGGGCAATGGGTTTGCCGCCTAAGTGGGGATTGATGTGAATGCGTGCTGCTCCCTGATATCGGGTCAGCGTAGTGTGGCGGATAGTACCGGCGATGTTCTCCAGCCATTGATCCATCCATTCTCCAAGGGTCATCCGGCTCTGTTCCGTCAGGTCAACGCCTTGGTAGATGTCGATGTGCTGCCGGAGTTTAGCGGTCAGTTCCTTTTGTGTATCTGCGTAGACATAGCGGAAGATGGAGTCGCCGTTTTCCTTGTGGCCCACTACGATGCGGCCTTCCCAGCGGCCGTCCTCCCGTTTCCGCACCATGCCGTCCCCGGATGGCCTGCGTTTTGCCATGCTGCTCACCTCCAGAGGTTATCTTCGATTTGCGATATAATTCCTGATAGGTGGGAATTTGTGAGGCTCCGCCACCCATTGATACACCACGGCCCCGCAGCGGCGGCAGATCAGGTAACGCAGCCGGTTGCCCAGGAGTCCGTGCTTCTTGAAAGTGACGATTGCCTCGCCGTGCTGCCAGCCGAGGCCCAGGTCATCGCTCCCACAGTATTGGCACCGCTGGACTGGCATTTGATTAGTCGTCATGTTCTTCATCCCTCCTCAGCAACACAACATACCACAGAAACAGGAAATAGCCAGGGGCGCGGCGAACTATTATCAAATTGTTATCAATTCCCGATGCATTTCGCCGCCCTTCTCATTGTCAACGGCATCGCAATACCCGCCAGCCAGCAGAGCCCTTCTGGTCGGAAGGGGCTTTATTGTTTTATGTGCCGTAATTTTTGAGGAGGTTACATTCCACCCATGACCATTCCACCCTGGTTCTGTTCCTCCTCGTGGTCATCCGGCTTGTGGCCCATGGCTATTTTCTTCTCCTGGATTTTTCTTCGGAGTTTTCTGTCGACATGAAGGCCGGCGCCAGATCGGGGCAGGGCGTGGTCCTCAAAGATACGGCTCATGTGATAGAGCAGGCGGGTGGCCGCCAGCATGACGGAGGGCGGATGGAGGGCGTTTTGCCGTTCCAGGAAGAACTGAGCGTACTGGTTCCCCTGGGCGGCGGAACGGCTGAACCAGACCATTGCCTGGGTCTGATTGTGAGTCACTCCCTGCCCTGTCAGGTACAGCTTACCCAGCATATACTGGGCGTACTGGTTGCCCACCTCCGCTGACTGGTTGAACCTCTCCACAGCTTTGGCGATATCTTTGCTCACCATCTCACCGGTCAGATACTCTTTCCCCAGCTGGTAAGCGGCGAAGTGATTTCCGTTTTCCGCGGCCTGTTTCAGCCAACGGATGCCATCGTCCGGGTCATGGACTTCGGGATCATCAGAGAGAAGCAGCTTGCCCAGGGCGTACTGGGCCTCTGGCAGACCATGCTCTGCCGCTTGGACAAACCAGTCTTTCGCCTTTTGACTGTCTGGGATCAGCAGAGGACAGTCCCGGTAGAGCAGGCCCATCAGGTACTGAGCATGGGTGTCGCCGCGCTCTGCCAGCCGCTCCAACTCCTCCGCCGCCCCGTCACGGTCTGCCAGAGGAAGGGATTCGTCCCGGATAATTTGCCGCAGTTCCCAGCAGGCATAGGACTCTCCCCGCAGTTGCTCCGGCTCGTCGTGAGAGGTTAGATCAGCATCCTCGAAAGTGATATCCCCCAACCGTATCCGCTCCGCCTCCTGAATGACGGCATTTTTGATTTGCCGAAACTCCTTCTCCTGGGACAGCTTTTTCTTCTCTCTGGGCTTGTCGTGGTAGTAGCTGTCCACCTCACTTTGGAGGACGCACCACTGGTCGTAGCACTCACGGACCACCGGCAGCTCCTCCAGCTTATCCACGATTTCGTCTACAGTTTTTTTCATCGGCTTGGGGAGATACCCATAGGACTTCTTGCCCTTGACGGCCTCCAGCTGTCCAGCCAGTTGCTCCATCTTCTGCTCGATCTCCGGAACCGAGCAGATGCTCCGGGCCATCTCTTGCGTGAGTTTTCGGATGGCCTTGCGTGCCTCCCACACCAACTCATCCCGCGACTGGGACTTCTGCTCGTAGGTGTGGAGCAGCTCCTGACGAAAAATTTGGTTGGTCAGTGTCGATTTGATATTGCGGATACCCTCCCGCGTCAGGTATGCCTCACTGGGCACCGTTGACCATGCCATCATGTGGACATGGGGGTGGTTCCCCTCGTCGTGGTAGGCGGCGTACCAGCGGAAGTGATTTGGCGGGATATTCATGGCGGCGGCGATGTCATTGCGGTTCGGCCGGAGCAAATTCATCCACGCCCTGGCATTGTTATAGCCAAACCGGGCTGCATCCTCCCGCTTTGGGGAGATGATGTGTGTCCATACGTTGCCGGTGTACTGATCCAACTCCTGCATTGCTCTCTCCAAATTTACGCCATCCTCATCCCCAAAGAGGCCGTGATCTCCCAGCCGCTCCGCCCTGGGCCGGGTAGCGATGTACTTCATGTAGCCGTCTGACTGCTGCACTGCCGACCAGTTTTCCTCCAGTGCCCTGGTGATGAACGCAGAGGCGTTTGCTTTGGTGGACTTGGTTTCGTAGTCGGAATACTCGTCCAGCTTCTGTGCATCCGGAAAATCCTTCACCAGTTTTGTGATGAGCTGCTCTTGCTTCCTTGTGGGTGGGCGGTCATCCGTAAGAAAAATCTCCACGCGCTCCCGTGTCCCAATGTACCGCAGGTAGCCGCTGACGGAATGGTTTCCATCGCACTTCAGGTAGGGACTTTTCAGAATCAGTCTTGCCACTCATCGTCCTCCTCCCAGGCCCCACGTACCCGCTGCTCCAGCGAGACACGGCCGTTGGTCTTTTTCACATTTTGCACGCTCTCCGATCTCCGGCGGCGGAGATCCTCGTCGCTGAACTGATAGACATCCGCCAGGATGCCAGCCACCATGTCCTGCTCCACCGCCTGCCGGAAGGCCAGGGAGGACAGCCGCTCCTTCAGTTGTCCCAGCCGCCCGTCCAGGTACGATTTGATAGATGTTGGCAGGAAAAGGCCGGCGTCGTTGGCGCTGAGGTAGTCCAGGTAAAAGTCCACCGCCCGCTCGACGAAGGCGGTCATGCTCCGGCTGCCGTCCTCCTGATACCGGCGCTCCAGAATGGCTTTCTTTTCCGGGGTGAGATAGAAAGCAAATCTCTCTTTTTTGCCCATAAACTGCTCCTTTCCGGGGCGTGACCCCTATTTTTTCGTTATGGCAGTAGGAGTTCGGGGATTGTGACCACAAACGTGATCCCCGC
>CDYT01008974.1_pt1 | contig 14225 bp, 15 predicted proteins | sample 557541 | NCBI WGS metagenome assembly CDYT01 (sample SAMEA3182060, study PRJEB8094) | gut metagenome | biome: human; feature: gut; material: Stool; isolation source: human stools | place: Canada | collected 2013-01-15
CCCCGCTTTTTCCCGGCGGCCTCCAGCAGGCGGTAGCCCCAGGCCACGTCCTCCTCGCCGTCCGCCCGCTCCGGCAGGGCGGGGAGTTTGTAACCGGTTTTCAGCGCCTCCGGGTAGTTGGTGCCCAGATAGGCCATCAGGTGGCAGCCCAAGGTCTCCACGTCCAGGATCTCGTCCTTCACGGCGCCGGTGTAGGCCAGGTTCAGCCCCACGCTCTGGTCCTCGAACTTGGGCCAGAGGATGCCGGGGGTGTCCAGCAGCTCCAGGCCACGGTCGATGGGCACCCACTGCTTGGCCCGGGTGACGCCGGGCCGGTCCTCGGTCCTGGCGGTCTTGCGGCCGGCGATGCGGTTGATGAAGGTGGACTTGCCCACGTTGGGCACCCCCAGGATCATCACCCGGACCACCCGGTTCTGTCCCTTCTCCGCGTAGGCGCGGAGCTTGTCCGCCAGCAGCGTCCGGACCGCGGCGGCGAACTGCTTGGTGCCGGCGCCGCTCTTGGCGTCGCACTCCAGCACCGCGCAGCCCTTGGCGCGGAACCAGGCCGCCCAGTGCTTCGTGGCCTCCGGGTCCGCCTGGTCCACCCGGTTCAATACCACCAGCCGGGGCTTGCCCGCCGTCAGCTCGTCGATGTCCGGGTTCCGGCTGGACACGGGGATCCGGGCGTCCACGATCTCGCACACCGCGTCCACGTTTTTGATCTGCTCGGCGATCATCCGCCGGGTTTTGGTCATATGACCGGGATACCATTGAATGTTCATGCTGCTTCCTCACTCCGCCGCGCAGGCGGCGTCAAATGCGCTTTCAGGCGTCAGTCCAGTCCCGCGATGGGGCCGATGCGGCCGAAGTCCCGATTTGCGGTGTCCTCGTCCGCGCCGGGGAACAGCAGGAACACCGCCCGGCCGATGACGTAGCGGGTGTCCACTGTGCCCAGGTCGCTGCTGCGGCTGTCGCTGGAGTGGTTGCGGTTGTCGCCCATGACGAAGATGGAGCCCTCCGGCACCGTCAGGGGGAATTCCGTCCCCTCCTCCACATAGGTGGGCTCGTTGATGTAGTCCTCCTCCAGCAGCTCTCCGTCCACGTAGACGTTGCCGGCAGCGAAGTCGATGTCCACCGTCTGCCCCTCCGTGGCGATGACCCGCTTGACGATGGGCTCCTCCATAAAGGTGTCCTTCCGCAGCACCACGATGTCGCCGTACTGATAGTCGTCATCCCACAGGGAGTTCAGCACCAGCAGCCGGTCTCCGTCCTGAAGGGTGGGTACCATGGAGTGGCCGTCCACACCGATGAGCCGCACCACAAAGGTGAACAGCAGCACCACCGCCAGCACCGAGCACACCAGGGCCTGGACCCACTCGTACAGGTCCCGGCCCTCCTCCTTCTTCTGGGAGGCCGCATCCTGGCCCTCCTGCTGCGCCTCCTGCGCTTTTTTCTTCCACATCGCTCAAAAACCTCCACGGGCACATCCGCCCTGTTGATGGAGCCCCGGCGGGGCCCCTGATCCTGTCACGCCAGCGGGCCGATGCGGCTGAAATCCCGCTCCCACCGTCCCGCCGTCATGCCGGGGTACAGCAGGAACACCGCCTGGCCCATGATCTCCCGGGTGTCCACCGGGCCCAGGTCCGGGTCCCGGCTGTCGTCGCTGTCGTTGCGGTTGTCGCCCATGACAAAGACGCATCCCGCCGGCACGGTGCAGGGGAAGTCCAGCCCCTCCTCCAGATGGGTGGGCTGGCGGATATAGTCCTCCTCCAGCGCCGCGCCGTCCACATAGACCACGCCGGCGTCAAAGTCGATGTCCACCGTCTGACCCTCCGTGGCGATGATCCGCTTCACGATGGGCTCCCCGTCCCGGAAGCTCTCCCGCTGGATGATGACGATGTCCCCCGCCTCGTAATCGCCGCACAGCAGGGGGCTCAGCACCACCAGGCAGTCCTGGTCCTGCAGCGTCTCCCGCATGGAGGGACCGGATACCAGCACCAGCCTGGCGGCGAAGGCGAACACCACCACGGCGCACAGCACCACTGTCACCAGCGCCTGCACCCATTCATACAGCCAGCGGAAGGGGACCTCATCCCTGCTGAGTCGTTTTCCGCCCTGCATGAATCCGCCTCCTCCAACGCCGCGGGCGCGGTATGAACCCGCATGAATCGATCCGTACAATTTAATTAGTATAACAAAGAACTGGCCAAATCACAAGGGACTGCCCGGGAATTTTTCCGGATTCCACAAAGAAAAAAGAGAGGCAAACGCCTCTCTTTTTCGTCTGGGATCACAGCTTTTCCTTGACCTTGGCGCCCTTGCCCACGCGGCCGCGCAGGTAGTACAGCTTGGCCCGGCGCACCGCGCCGTTGCGGACCACCTCGATCTTGTCGATGGAGGGGGAATGCACGGGGAAGACCTTCTCCACGCCCACGCCGTAAGAGATGCGGCGGACGGTGATGGTCTCGGTGATGCCGCCGTGCTTCTTGGCGATGACCGTGCCCTCGAAGACCTGGATACGCTCACGGGAGCCCTCCTTGACCTTCACGTGGACACGGACGGTGTCGCCCACCTTCACGGGGGTCACTTCGTTGGCCAGACGCTCTTTGTTCAGTTCCTGAATGAGATCCATGGATGTTCCTCCTAAATAATAGGTGTTCGTACCGCTTTTCATCAGGCACTTTGGCGCATCCAGGCGCGTGCACGGCAGAGGACCACCCTTTGTAGCCGTAATAGGATACCACAGTCAGGAGGAAAAAGCAAGTATTTTTTACAAAAAATCCGCGGTTCTGCCGGCGGCCTCCCGCACTCCGGCGGCCAGCAGCCCCGCTGCCGCCGGCAGCAGCCACAGGCCCCCCCCGGTGCGGACCACCAGCCACACCGCCAGGCCCCCCAGGGACAAGGCCGTGAGAGCTCCGGCCCGCCGGGCCCATCGCTCCCCGGCGGCGGGACCCGCCAGGGCGGCGATGAGGAGATACAGCGCCCGGCCCCCGTCCAGGGGCCGCACCGGCAGCAAATTGAACAGGCACAGGGACAGGTGGGCCCCGGCGGCCACCCAGGCGCGGAGGCCCGCCAGCGCCAGCCCGCAGAGGAGGTTCACCGCCGGCCCCGCCAGCACCGCCGCGATCTCCCCGGGATAGGACAGCCGGGCGGCGTCGGTGGTCAGCTCCGCGCCGAACACACTGACCCGCAGCCCTGTCACCCGGCCCCCCAGCAGCCCCAGCACCAGCAGGTGCCCCAGCTCGTGGAGGAGGGCGGCGGAGAGGATCACCGCCAGCAGCCGCCAGCCGTTCACCAGGGTGAACCAGGCCGCCAGCAGCCAAAATCCGCCGGAGACGCGGACCCCCTCACACCAGTGAGACATAGTAGATGGGATTCAGGTACTGGCTGCCCTGGTGGAGCTCAAAGTGGAGATGGGGCCCGGTGGCGACGCCGGTCTCCCCCACCTCCGCGATGGCCTCCCCCTCCCGCACCGTGTCCCCGGAGGAGGCCAGGATCCTGGAGCAGTGGGCGTACAGGGTGGAGAAGCCCCCCTGGTGGGAGACGGTGATGTACTTGCCGTAGCTGCTGCTCTCTCCCACCGCTGTCACGGTGCCGTCGGCAAAGCAGCCGATCTCCGTCCCGGCGGCGGCGCCGATGTCCACGCCGTAGTGGAACCGCTCCTCTCCCTCCACCGGGTGCTCCCGGTAGCCGAAATCGGAGGTCAGGGTGCCCATCACCGGGGTGCAGTAGTCAAAGCCCAGCAGCGCCTGCTCCAGGCAGACGTTGTCCGGCAGATTCTGGTCCGAGTAGAGGACATAGGCCAGGGTGGAGGCCTCCGCCGTGTCCTGGGACGTGGTCAGCGTGGCCTCCGACGGAGCCTCCTCCGCGGTCTGGCCGGCCTCCCCGGCGGTCCCGGCAGAGGCCGCCGGCAGTTCCAGCCAGCCGTCGCTGCTGCCGGCGCCAGTCCGGAAGGACCGCAGGGGCTCGATGGCGGAGGGCAGCCGGACGTCCACCGCCTCTCCCCCGGCGGGGGCCGACGCCTCCACGGCAGGGGCCGCCTCCTGGGGGTTGAACACCGCCTGGTACATATCCTGCAGGGCCACGTTCACATCCGCCTCCCCGGAGACGGCCCGCCCCACGGCGGAGAACACCCCCTGCACGTCGATGTTCTGCTCCAGCATCCCGGAGAGGCGGGCGTTCACCTGGGCCATCCGGCCCGGCAGCAGCAGCTTCACCGCCACCAGCAGCACAAAGACGCTGCCGCAGGCCACCAGCTGCACCAGATGGCGCCGCTCCCCGGGGGACAGGTTCTCCCGCTTTCCGCGCCGGGCCCGGCCGGCGGCCGGGGCGCTCTGCCGCCGCTGTTCCGCCCCGCGCCTGGTCCGGGACCCGGAGACCGTACTGACCCGCCGCCCCGTCTGCCGTACCGCCATGACGTTCCCTCCCCTGTTGGAATCTATTCCAGACTCTATGCGTCCCAGGACGGAGATATGCGTCTTTCACCCCAGATCGTCCCTGTCAAAGAGAAGGCCGGGAAGGGCGGTTCCCCTTCCTGGCCTTCTGATGATCTCGATTCTGCGTCAGAGCCCCTCACTCCAGCAGGCCCAGCAGCACCGCGCACAGGGCGGTCCGGTCCCGGATGGAGGGGATGGATACCCGCTCCTCCGTGGTGTGGATCTGCTCTGCCATGGCGGAGAGGGCGTCCGCCGTTGGGACGCCGCAGGTGGAGAGATACGCCGCGTCCGTGGCGGCGGGGTCCGCGATCTCTGCCGGCGCCCACCCCAGCAATTCTGCCGCCTCTGCTGCCCGAAGGTAAGCGCTGTGGTTGGCGGCGTTCTGCTCCATGGCGGGGAACAGTGTCCGGTAGGCCACCCGCACCCGGCAGCCCTCCACCGTCACCTGCCGGGCCAGGCTGTCCAGCTTGGCCTGGATCACCGGGAAGTCGGCGTTCTCCGGAATGCCCGCCACGCAGAACTCCCCCCGGGCCTCCCCGGCCACCACGCCGTTGGGCCGGCCGCCGGAGATGGGGGCCACGTTGTAGTAGATGCCCTTCTCGTAGTCGTTGAAGCTGTATAGCCGGATGATCTGGTGGGCCAGCTCCAGCACGGCGCTGCGGCCCTCCAGATAGGCCTTGCCGGCGTGGGCCTCCCGGCCCTCCACGCCGATGGCACCCAGGATCACCCCCCGGCGGGAGGTGACGAAGCAGGGCTGGCCGTCCCGCTCCCGGCCGCCTTCGAACACCAGGGCCAGGTCCGCGTCCCGGGCCTCCCGCTCGTAGACCTTCTGGCCGGACTGGGAGCCGGTCTCCTCGTCGCAGGTGAAGAGGTACGTCAGCTCCCAGGGGGGCAGCAGGCCGGCGTTCTTCAAAAGCAGTGCCCCGAACAGGGAGATCAGCACGCCGCTCTTACAGTCCCCGGCCCCCAGGCCGTGGGCCCAGCCCCCCTCGATGCGGAAGGGGTGCTTCTCCGCGAAGCCAGGGCCGAACACCGTGTCCAGGTGGGCGGCCAGCAGCACCTTTCCCCTCGGCTGCTCCGGCCGGACCCGGGCCACCAGGTGGGCGCCCAGGCCGGGCTCCGTCACCCGCTCCACCCGGGCCCCCAGTTCCGAGAGCACCGGCAGCAGCAGCTCGATCACAGCGGCGTTGCCCGCCTCGTTGCCGGTGCCGCTGTCAAGGGCGCAGATGCGCTCCAGCAGCGCCAGCTGTCGGGGCAGCAGCTCCGCCGCCCCGGCCCGGGCCGTCCGGGCCAGGGCCTGTCTCTTGGCGTCTTCCATGGCCGCGCCTCACTCCGCCAGCAGGTCCACCATGACCTCCGCCGGGTCGAAGGTGGTCTCGATCATGCCCACCTCTTTCAGCCAGTCGATGTTCTCCTGCCACACAGACGCGTCCTGGGACAGGAAGGCGGCGTCGGCCGTCTCCATCATGGGCAGCAGCACGTCAAAGCTCCGCCGCTCCACGGACTCCGTCAGAGGGAAGTTCTCCTCATCCTGGTTTTCCAGCAGCAGCTGCAAGGCCTCCTCCGGGTCCGCCTGCATATCGGCGAAGCCCTTCTGGCAGGCCCGGAGGAACCGGGTGTACTTGTCCCGGTTGGCCTCCAGCTGGTCCTCGCCGGTGACCAGCATCAGCGCGTAGTAGTTGGGCACGCCGTAGTCCATGACCTCCATGTAGTCCACGGTGAAGCCCTCTTCCTCCAGGGCGGGGATCTCGTGATTGATGAAGCAGCCGTAGGTGGCGTCCACGTTGCCGGTAGTCATGGCGCTCATCAGGTCAAAGCCCACGTCGATCATCTCCACGTCGTCCAGGGTGGCGCCTACGGACTGAAGCATCTGGCCCACTGCCACCTCGCCGAAGCGGGTGCCGGAATAGCCGATGGTCTTGCCGATCAGATCCTCCGGCGTCTTGATATTCTGGTCCGACAGGGCGCAGACCACGCTGATGGGCTGCTGGACTACGGCCCCTAGCACCTTCACCGGCACGTCCTCGTTGGCCTTGGCGATGATGGTGTCCTCCTGGTAGTAGAAGCCGATGTCCGCCCGGCCCGCCGCCGTCATGGTCAGGGGGTCGCTGGTGTTGGAGGGGAACAGGATGTTCACCTGCAGCCCCTCGTCCGCAAAGTACCCCTTCTCCTCCGCCTCATAGAGGAAGGCGTGGACGGCGTTGGGGTACCAGTCCAGCACCACGTCAATGGTCTCCAGCTCCCCGGTGTCTCCATTGTCCTGGGCATCCGTGTCTTCACTTCCGCCGGAGGAGCAGCCGGTCAAGAGCAGCATCGCCGCCAGCAGCAGCGCAAGTTTCCGTTTCATCATCAATCAACCTCATTTCTTTCCTCATAATAGGGATGTGTTCAGCTCTCTCCCCGCCAGCGGACGAACCGCTTCTCCAGCAGGTTCACCACCGCCACCGCCAGGATGGCCGCCGCGCTCAGCAGCACGATGGGGGCAAACACCCCGGCGCCGTCCAGCTGGGTCATCATCCGGCGGGAGAAGTACCCCAGGCCGCTCTTGGCCCCCAGCCACTCGCCGATGGCCGCGCCGATGATGCTCATGGGCACCGCCATCTTGATGGCGGAGAAGAAGTAGGGCAGGGCGCAGGGCACCTTGATTTTGAGAAAGATGTCCTTCTTCGTGGCGCCGTAGGTCTGCAAGAGCTCCGCCATCTCCGTCTTGGCGGAGCGGAGGCCGTCGTACACCGTGATGGTGATGGGGAAAAAGGTGATGAGCACCGTCACCAGCACCTTGCTCCAGATGCCGTAGCCGAACCACAGCACGAAGAGGGGCGCGATGGCGGTGGTGGGGATGGTCTGGGACACCACCACGATGGGGTAGATCATCCGCCGCACCATGTCGCTGGTGTCCATCACCACCGCCAGCGCCAGGCCCAGCACCAGGGAGATCCCCAGGCCGATGGCGGTCACCAGCATGGTGGCGGGCAGGTGGACGGTGAAGAGGGGCACCCGCAGCTCCCACAGCTTGGCCAGGATCTGGGTGGGAGACGGCAGGATGTAGGCGGCATCCATGCCCATGGCTCCCGTCTGCCACAAAATCAGCAGGGCGAACAGGAAGATCAGAGCCGGGAGGTTGGCTTTACAGGCTTGCTTCATGGTGTCACCTGCTTTCGAAGAAGGTCGATGAGGTGCTCCTTCAGCTCCACCATCTCCGGCAGCTTCAGGCTGGACCGGTCCCGGGGGAAGGCGGCGGGCACCGGGATGTCCGCCAGGGCCCGGATGGGGGTGCGCTCCACCACCAGCACGCTCTGGGAGAGGAACAGGGCCTCCTCCACGTCGTGGGTGATAAAGAGGATGGTCTTTTGGTGCCTGCGCCACTGGTCCACCAGCCACTCCTGCATGGAGATGCGGGTCAGGAAGTCCAGGGCGGAGAAGGGCTCGTCCAGCAGCAGCAGGTCACAGCCCGTCAGCATGGTACGGGCAAAGGCCGCCCGCTGCCGCATACCGCCGGAGAGCTCGTCGGGCATTTTGTCCAGGCAGCCGGCCAGGCCCACATCGGCCAGGGCCGCCTCCGCCCGGTCCCGGCGCTCCGCCTTGGAGAGGCCCCCCTGGATCTCCAGAGGCAGGGCCACGTTCTCCCCCACGGTCCGCCAGGGGAACAGCAGGTCCTTCTGGGGCATGTAGCCGCAGTATCGCTTCCGCCCCGCGATGGGCTGCCCCTCCACCAGGATGGTGCCGCTTTTGGGCTGGAGCAGGCCGTTGGTCATGCGGAAGATGGTGCTCTTGCCGCAGCCGCTGATGCCGATGATGCAGTGGAAGGAGCCGGGCGCCACGGAAAAGCTCAGGTGGTCGATGATGTCGAAGTCCTCACTGGGGTACTGGTAGGAGACATCCTGAAATTCCAGCATGGCCATGGCTCACCGCTCCAACGTCCAGGCCATTTCCCAGAAGCCCAGCTCATACCGGCTGCAGGCGACGAAGATTTCCTCCAGCCGCCGGTACTCCGTCTCGGTGCAGCCCTCCGCCAGCTGGTCCATCAGCGCAACCAATGCGTCGTTGGTCTTTTGGTAGTCCTCCCCCGCGTAGCTGCGAATCCACTCACCGTAGAAGGGGTGGTCCGCCGCGCCGGGGATGGCCGCCAGCCGGGTGCCGATCTCCGCGTAGCTCCAGGAGCAGGACAGGATGGCCGCCACGATCTCCGCCGGCCCTCCGGCGGCGGCGCAGGCCAGCATATAGTGGGTATAGGACAGGTTGGACAGGGCGGGCCACACGGCGAACACCTGCTCCTCCGTGATGCCAAGGCGCTCCATATAGGCCCGGTGGACCTTCATCTCACCCCCCAGAATGGCGTCCACATTGGCGGAGAAGGTCCGCATCAGGTCCGGGTCCCGGGCCTTCACCACGCCGTAGGCGAACACCCGGGCGTAGTCGAACAGGTACAGGTAGTCCTGGAGCAGGAACCACTGGAACTTCTCCAGATCCAGGGTCCCGTCGCCGATCCCCCGGACAAAGGGGTGGGCATGACACTGCTCCCAGATGGGATGGGCGGCCTCATACAGCCGCTGGGTCGTCGTCATCGCGTATTCCTCCAATCCCTGGCCGGGATGCGCCCCGGTCAGATGCAAAAAGGGCGGGGTGCCCCCTGTGGGACACCCCGCCGTCAGCTCTGTGTTTCCTCCGCACGGAGGAGACTCCGCACGGCCCTTGTGCTGCGTCCCTACGTTGGCATTACCCAAATCAGGTCAGGTCGAGGGACTGGCCCCTCATCTCAGCCTCCTCGCGGAAGCTCCCTTGCAATATAATAGTATATTATAAATTCTTGTCTAGTTTTTGTCAATCCCCAATTTCCCCGGCAGCGGGGCGGGCATCAGACCAGGTGCGCCTCGATCTCCTGCCGGGTGGGCAGGGACGGGATGGCCCCCAGCCCCTGGATGCAGAGCCAGCCCCCCACGTTGCCGTAGGTCATGGCCTCCCGCACCAGCGGCGCCGTCAGCTGCGCCGCCGACGTGACGCCCCGGAACCGCAGCATGGACAGCAAGCCGCCCCAGAAGGCGTCGCCGGCGCCGGTGGCGTCCACACAGCGGGCGGAGCGGCTGGCAATCGGGATCCGCTCTCCCCGGAAGAAGCCCACGGCCCCCTGGCTGCCCAGGGTCTCCACCACCAGGGTCAGGCCGTAGCGCTCCATCAGACCGGGCAGGGCCTCTTCCCCGCCCAGCACGGACACCTCATCGTCCGCCACCTTCAGAAGGTCCACATACGGCAGGATCTCCCGCACCTTGGCGGCGCAGGCCTCCGGCCGGCCGTTCCACATCATGTCCCGGTAGTTCAGGTCAAAGCTCACCAGCTTTCCCAGTTCCCGGCCCAGCCGCAGGGCCTTGGCGGTTGCCTCCGCCACCGGAGAGGCGGAGAGCGAGCAGGAGCCGGCGTGGACGATCACCGTCTCCCGGATGTCCTCCTCCCGCACGTCCTCCTCCCGGATGAACATATCCGCCCCCGGCTTCCGGGCAAAGGTGAAGCTGCGCTCCCCCTCCTCCGACAGGGTGATGAAGGCCATGGTGGTGACGGCCTCCCGGCAGGGGGCCTGTCTGACGCAGCGCACGCCGTTCTCCTCCAGGGTGGCCAGCAGGAAGCGGCCGAAGTCATCGTCCCCCACGGAGCAGCACATGGCCGTCTCCAGTCCGTTCCGGGCGGCGGCGATGGCCAGGTTGGCCGGGGCGCCGCCCGCGTTGCGGATATAGCTTCCGGGCTCCCTGCCCGGCACAAAATCGATCAACATCTCGCCAATGCTGTAAAGGTCCACAGATGGCCCTCCTTTTCTCTGCTCAGCAATCGTCCTGCCTATTAAAGCATTTCTCAGGTGCAATGTCAATCGTTTAGCTGTCGCTTTTTATCATATTTTTCAGGAAAAATATGTGTGTTTTCACCGCATGGACTTTTCCGCCCGGACACGGAAAAAGGGGGATGGGCCATGCCCATCCCCCCGCAGAGCGGAGCGGTCACCTTCCCAGCAGCGCCGCTCCCGCCAGCAGCACGCCGTAGACCACCGGCTGGTGGAGCATATACACCGGCAGGGACCACCGCCCCAGGGCGCACAGAGGCGGGCACCGGAGGGCGTCCGGGTCCAGCCGCTCCAGCGGGCGGCCCAGCAGGCGGCGGAGGAAGTACCCCGCCAGAAACAGGAACAGCCAGGGAATCAGGGAGAAGTAATCCGTGGAGGAGAACCCCGGTCCCGGAAAGCCCAGCCACGCCGTCAGGAGATTGCGGTAGAGCCCCTGGGGCACGGTGCCCAGCGCCAGGGACTCGAAGCCGAAGGTCCCCCGGTTCACGTTCCGCAGCAGGACGAACAGCACGGCGGCGGCCGCCAGGCCGATCCCCGCAGGCACACGCCCCAGTGCCCACTCCAACGGGATCAGCAGCAGCATACAGCCGCCGATCAGCGTCAGTACCCCAAACCAAATCTGCTCCTCCGGCAGGAACACCACCGTCACCAGCGTCACGATCCAGCCGCAGGCGAACACCGTCAGCCCCCGGCGGAGGGGATGCCGTCCCATGGACCAGCAGAACCCGGAGAGCAGGATGAAGGTCCAGCAGATGCTCTGCTGCCAGATGTACGCGCCGGTGCCCCGGTACCATTCCCAGTCCATGCGGAACAGATACACCAGGTCCCAGCAGGTGTGGTAGGCGATCATGCTCAGCAGGGTCAGTCCCCGCAGGGCGTCCAGGGCGGCGATCCGCCGCCGGGGCCGGACCGCGGGGCCCGTCACAGGTGCCATATGTCCTCGCTCCTCTCCAACCGCCATTCCCTCATGCCGACGGGCAGGCGATCTTCACCATGGCCTCGATCATGTGGTGGAGCATCTGGGCCCGGTCCGTGTCCGCGGCCCTGTAGTAGACCTCCTTGCCCTCCCGGCGGCTGACGATCAGCTGGGCGGCCTTCAGCTGCTTCAGGTGGTGAGACACCGCCGGGGAACTCATATCCACCATGGAGGACAGGTTGATGACGCACTCCTCGCAGTGGCACAGCAGCCAGAAGATGCGGATGCGGCTGCCGTCCCCCAGCTGCTTGAAGATGTCGGCCACAGTCTGGAACTCCTCCACACTGGGCATATGGTCCAGCTCCCGCTCCATGGACTGGCCATGGTCGTGGGGCAGTTTTCTCTCGTCCATCGGGCGTCGCCTCCTTCTGGAGAAGTATTCTACCACACCCGGCGCCGTTGGGGAAGAGTCAAAATTCCGCAGAAATTCCCAACTCCTCATTCCTGCCCCCACTCTTTACGCCCAAAAAATCTTCCCGCTCCCCCTTGACATCCTCCGCGCTTTGGTGTATGCTGTTCTCACAATTAAACAATTACTTAATTATTTTCCCGAGCATCATTTGAAAGGAGTCCTTCCCATGAAAAAGACCTATAAGATCGATGTGGACTGCGCCAACTGTGCCAACAAGATGGAGGATGCCGCCCGGAAGACCCCCGGCGTGACTGCCGCCACCGTGAACTTCATGGCCCTGAAGATGATCGTGGAGTTTGAAGAGGGCCAGGACCCCAGGGCCGTCATGGAGCAGGTGCGGAAGAACTGCAAAAAGGTGGAGGACGACTGCGAGATCTTCCTGTGAGCCGCCTCTCCCCCGCCCCAAGAGCCAGTGCTTGCGGGGCGGTTTTTCCCGGAATCGATTAAACGATAGTTGAATTGAAAGGACGATCTCCATGCAAGAGGTGTTTGAAAGCGGGCTTTTGATCGTGGTGGCGGTCCTGGCCGCGGTGCTGCAGCTGATGGGCGTCCGGCCCGGCAGCGGCATGACCAGGAAGCAGAAGACCATGCTGTGGCGCATCCTGGCCGCCGCCCTTCTGCTGCTGGTCCTCCAGGCGATGGGGGCGGCGCTGTTTGACAGGCTGGGCGGCGCCGGCCGGTGGGTGCGGCTTGCCTGCTATCTGGCGGACTACGCCATCATCGGCCACGACATTCTGAAAAAGGCGGTCAAGGGCATCCGCAACGGCCAGGTCTTTGACGAGAACTTTCTGATGGCCGTGGCCACCCTGGGCGCCCTGGCCCTGGCGGTGTATGAGAACGGCGACTATCTGGAGGCCATCGCCGTCATGCTGTTCTACCAGGTGGGGGAGTGGTTCCAGAGCTACGCCGTGGGCAAGAGCCGCCGGAACATCAGCGACCTGATGGACATCCGGCCGGACTACGCCAACATCGAGCAGGACGGGAAGCTGGAGCAGGTGGACCCGGACGAGGTGGCCATCGGCACGGTCATCGTGGTGCAGCCCGGCGAGAAGGTGCCCATTGACGGCACGGTGGTGGAGGGGGCCTCCACCCTGAACACCGCCGCCCTCACCGGCGAGTCCCTGCCCCGGGAGGTGAAGGCCGGGGATGAGATCATCAGCGGCTGCATCAACATGACCGGCCTGCTGAAGATCCAGACCACCAAGGAATTCGGGGAGTCCACTGTGTCCAAAATCCTGGACCTGGTGGAGAACGCCTCCTCCCGCAAGTCCCGGTCCGAGGACTTCATCTCCCGCTTCGCCAGGATCTACACCCCCGCCGTCTGCTACGCGGCCCTGGCCCTGGCCATCCTGCCGCCGCTGGTGCGGATGTTCGGCCTGGGGCTGGACGCCGGGTGGGAGACCTGGATCTACCGGGCCCTCACCTTCCTGGTGGCCAGCTGTCCCTGCGCCCTGGTCATCTCCATCCCCCTCTCCTTCTTCGCCGGCATCGGCGGGGCCAGCAACGCCGGCGTGCTGGTGAAGGGCTCCAACTACCTGGAGACGCTGTCCCAGACCAAGATCGTGGTGTTCGACAAGACCGGCACCCTGACCCAGGGGGTGTTCGAGGTCAACGGCATCCACCACAATGAGCTGGAGAACGAAAAGCTGGTGGAGTACGCCGCCCTGGCGGAGTCCGCCTCCAGCCACCCCATCAGCAAGAGCCTCCAGCGGGCCTATGGCAAGGAGATCAACCGCAGCCGGGTGTCGGACATCCAGGAGCTCAGCGGCAACGGCGTCACCGCCGTGGTGGACGGCCACACGGTGGCCGCCGGCAACGACAAGCTGATGGACCGGCTGGGCGTTCCCTACATCCCCTGCCACAGCGTGGGCACCATCATCCACATGGCCATCGACGGCAAATACGCCGGGCACATCGTCATCTCCGATGTGGTGAAGCCCCATTCCAAGCAGGCCATCCAGGCCCTGAAGGCCGCCGGCGTCCGCAAGACCGTCATGCTCACCGGCGATGCCGCCAGGGTGGCGGACCATGTGGCGGCGGAGCTGGGCATCGACCAGGTGTACAGCCAGCTCCTCCCCGCCGACAAGGTGGCCAAGGTGGAGGAACTGCTGAAGGGCAAGTCCGGCAAGGAAAAGCTGGCCTTTGTTGGGGACGGCATCAACGACGCGCCGGTGCTCTCCCGGGCGGACATCGGCATCGCCATGGGGGCCATGGGCTCCGACGCCGCCATCGAGGCCGCCGACGTGGTGCTGATGGACGACGACCCCCTGAAGATCGCCAAGGCCATCAGAATCTCCCGGAAGTGCCTGGGGATCGTGTACCAGAACATCGTCTTTGCCATCGGCATCAAGCTGGCCTGCCTGGTACTGGTGGCCCTGGGCCTGGCCAATATGTGGCTGGCGGTGTTCGCCGACGTGGGGGTCATGATCCTGGCGGTGCTGAACGCCATCCGGGCCCTGTTCGTGAAGCATCTGTAAGCGCGAAGAGCGAGACTTCCGAAGAAGTCTCGCTCAGCCTGTCGAGAAACCCGCCTATGTGTTAAGCATAGGGCGGGCTTCTGCGGTATAGAGGCCAAAGAAGGAAAAGTGCAAATGG
>CDYT01009682.1_pt1 | contig 14163 bp, 16 predicted proteins | sample 557541 | NCBI WGS metagenome assembly CDYT01 (sample SAMEA3182060, study PRJEB8094) | gut metagenome | biome: human; feature: gut; material: Stool; isolation source: human stools | place: Canada | collected 2013-01-15
CGATAAGACAGCACCAAAAACAGGGCAAACAGCAGTACACACCATCCCAAGTAATCCAACTCATAAAAGCCAGATTTGGAAATCTCAGCCGCACTAAAGAACGAGTACGGGGACAGAAAACTAATGGCACGGTTGCTGACAATGTTGGAGAAGCTGGTGACGCAGTACTCGACAAAGACAATTAACCCGGCAGTCAAAAGTGGGCTTCGATTGCGTGAAAATAGAATTCCAACCAAAAGCCCCATAGCTGCAAGGAACAGCGTGACCAGCATGAGGGAAAGAGCAATCAGAAAGAACTCTCCCCAGTCAATGCCGGAGCGGAACAGGGCCAGCGCCAAAAAAGAGGCGAGAAGATATACCATGCTCACGACCACTACGCCGAAAAAAACCGTGAACGCCTTTGCCCAGTAAATCGTTTTTCGGGTATGGGGTTTTGTAAACAGATATTCAGAGGTTCGCTCCGAGCACTCCTTGGTGTGAATGGCGATACCGAAGTGCATCCCGAAAATACCGGACGCAATCATAAAAAAGCTGGTAAGAAACGCATAAATGCCCAACGGTGAGGTCAGATATTCCATGGACACACCAACGCCTTTGTAAAAATCACTCGTACCCAGCGTTTCATAGAGGTCTCCGGTGGAAACATCCATAAAGCTGTAATAGGTAGGCGTCATCACAAAAACACACAGAGCCAAGGCGATGGCCCAACCCAAAATATATTTGCGGTGCCTTTTCAGTTCATATTTCAAAATGACCATGCCCGACACCTCCTTACGCATAGTAGTGCATGAAGATTTCCTCCAAAGAGGGCTCTTCCAAAAGCACATCGTCCAAATGCAGCAGGTGAAGCTTGTCAATAATCGCCGTGATATTTCCGTTATACATAAAGGAAACAGAGGTCTTATCCGCAGTCTCCGCATAGTTCGCAATGCCGGACAAATCAAAGAAATCGCGAGGGATAGCCTCCTTTGCGCTCAGAGAGACTTTCTTATAGCCGCTCTCACGCAGTTCTTTGATGGACTGTATGCCAATAAGCTGTCCCTCTTTCAGAATGGCCACCCGGTCACACAGTTTCTGCACCTCACTCAGCACATGGGAGGAAAAAAACACGGTAGCGCCCCGGCTGTTTTCCTCCTTCAGAATATCATAGAAAGCCTGCTGGATCAGTGGGTCTAATCCGCTGGTGGGCTCGTCCATAATAATCAGTTTGGGCGAAGTCATAATGGCAGACACGATACCCACCTTTTTCTTGTTGCCCAGAGAAAGGTCTGCAATCTTGCGGGACAAATCCAGATTGAGCCTGTCGGCAAGCTCCTTCATCTTTGTCTTGCAGTCCATGCCGTACAGATCGGCGGTGTACTGCAAAAGTTCACGGACTTTCATGTTTTCGTAATAGCTGTTCTCGCTGGGCAGATAGCCCACATCCCTGGCGATGACGCTGGCCTTGGAGTGACAGTCCAAATCGAAGATAGATGCGCTGCCTCCGGTGGGACGGATCAGCCCCATTAGGGTGCGGATCGTGGTGGACTTACCCGCACCGTTGGGGCCGATAAAGCCGAAAAACTCTCCCTGGTTGACAGAGAAACTGAGGTTATTGATTCCTCGATGCTTCCCATAGTGCTTGGTCAATTCATTCAAGACAATCGCTTGTTCACTCATTTCAAATACTCCTCCTTATAAAAATTTTTCCGCAGAATTGCGATGTTCTTCTCAAAATCCTCCATGACAGCCTGAAAATCGAAAGCCGCCGCCCCCCGGTACCCGGCCGCATAGCCCTCGGCCATCAGAAGCAGCATCTGAAAGACCGGCTGGGCATCCTCTGGGTCTTTGAATTTCAAAGCATCCTCTTCCCACAGAACAAGATCGTTTCGGAATCTGCCGGTCTCCTCCGTCAGGATCGCCAGCGTATCCGTCACCTCGGGAGAATTTTCCTCCCAGGCACTGGTAATAAACTGCAAGATAAAAGGCTGATTTTGGAGCCCCTCCATTTTCATGCGGCTGGATGCCAGAATCCTGTCGAACAAATCTGTTTCGGAATCGAGGGCTTCCTTATCAAATAGTCCCTCTATGATTTTCTTGCAGTATTCCAGCAGGTAAATGTAGAGCTGCTTTTTACTGCCGAAATACTGAAACACAGACGCTTTGGAAATGTGTGCGGCTACCGCAATATCATTGATTGAGGCTTTTTCATAACCAAACTTGCCGAAGCACTGGAGCGCCGCATTGAGAATGGTCAATCTCTTTTCTTCGGTCAGGGCCAAAAATTTGTCCAATTCATTTCCTCCTTTTTACACAATAACCGTTTCGGTTATTTAGAGTATAGCACCAATAACCGAAACGGTCAAGTATTTTGGAGTATGATTCAAAAGTTTTCTTTTTATACTGTTAGACCAACGAAGATTAGTCTCGAAAGTACCGGTGTGTTCAAGTCAGCAGTTGCACGAAAATGTAATTCGTTCAAATACTACTACCTGAAATATAAAATTACATTGGGTGATGTCTATGAAATTTGAACGCGATGAGCGCAAATTTGATTTCCACGATATAGGGTGCGAGATAAAGCGCAAAAGAGAAACCAGCGGGATGACACAGGATCAACTGGCCCTTATCATTGACCGTGATCCCCGCACCATCATATATAACGAAAACGACGGTCAGCATCCGAGCTTGAACACTTTTTATCAGATGGTGACAATGTTCGATATATCGGTGGATCAGTTCTTTTATCCAGACATGAGCGCAGATGACGCTTGCAAAAAGCGCATCAATACACTTGCTGCATTAACACTTGACCGATTCGGTTATTGGTGCTATACTCTGAATAACCGAAACGGTTATTGTGTAAGAAGAAGGAAATGAATTGAACAAATTTTTGGCCCTGACCGAAGAAAAGAGATTGACCATTCTCAATGCGGCGTTCCAGTGCTTCGGCAAGTTTGGTTACTGCCGAACGCTGTCGGCGGTCTCCATCATGGCCTCGTCATCCTTGACTTTGAAGGGATGCCCCTTAAATGGGTGCAGCTCAGACAGCGGAATTTCCTGTATCTTCTCCAGCTTGGCATCCTGGCGGCTTTCCTCGGTGGAAAACAAATCATCGTATGGAGCCAGCTCTACTTTTTTCGCGCTGCTTTTCAAGTTTTATCACCTCCTTGGTCAGATTCTTATAGCCCTCGGCCACCTTGCCATTAGGGTCATGGGCAAAAATGCTTTTGCCCTCGGCGCTGATCTCCTTTGCCCGGACAGAATGGGGAATCTCGGTGCCGAACACCTTGATTTTGCTGCCATAGGTCTCCCGCAGCAGGGCGGCAATCTCCTTGGCGAAGTTGGTGCGGTTGTCCACCATCGTCAGCAATATGCCGTCGATCTGGAGCTTGGGGTTGATCTGCCGCTTCACCTTGTTTACGGTCTGGAGCAGCTGTTCCAGGCCCTTGGCGGGCAGGTACTCCGCCTGAACGGGGATTATGACCCTGTTGGCGGCGGCCAGGGCGTTGACCGTGAGCATACCCAGGGATGGCTGGCAGTCAATCAGGATATGGGAATACTGTCCCTTGAGCGTGTCCAGATACTGCCGCAGGATGGTCTCTCGGCTCATGGCGTTCACCAGGGAGACCTCCATGCCGGAGAGCTGGATGTCTGCGGGCATCAGGTCAACGCCCTCCGGGTGGTGCAGGATACCCTCGCCGGGGCGCAGCGGCTCGTCCATCAGGATACGGCCCATCGCGTCGGACAGGGTAAAGGGCAGCTTGTCCGGCTGGGGGTGGCCCAGGCTGATGGTCAGGCTGCCTTGCGGGTCCCCGTCGATCAGCAGCACTTTCTTTCCGGCCTGCGCCAGCCCAATCCCCAGGTTCGCGCAGGTGGTTGTCTTGCCAACGCCGCCTTTCTGGTTGGCGATGGCGATGATTTGCGTGTTCAATGACTTCACCTCATTTCTGAATTGTTCTATGGCTTCTGGAAATAGAAAAAGCCGCCACTTCAAAAATTGAAAGTGACGGCCTTTTCTTATCCCGGAATGAAATTCCCCGGAAACGCAAAAAGCGCCCAGTAGAAAATACTGAGCGCTTGGCGATTAGATTTATTCTCTTTTGTTCAAATTAGGTCAAATTCAGACAAACCGTTTTCACGAAAAAGGTCTCTTGGAGATGTATAAATAAACATCCCCTTGGCATCCCAAAATCGCGTCTCGGTTGTCCTATTTTTTAACCCATAAGCCCTCTTTTTGGGGTGGTTGTCCACCATTTAACCCATAGAAAACGGGTTAAAAGAGGCTTCGTTCTGTCAAATTGCGTCAAACCATTTGAAAAGGAAAAACCCCGGAAACCGCGTAGTTCCGGGGTTTTTGACCACTTTTGATAAAGTTTAGCGCTTGCTGAACTGCGGAGCGCGACGGGCAGCCTTGAGGCCGTACTTCTTGCGCTCCTTCATACGAGGATCGCGGGTCAGGAAACCGGCCTTCTTCAGGATGGGACGGTTGTCCTCGCTGGCCAGCAGCAGGGCACGGGCGATGCCGTGCCGCAGGGCGCCGGCCTGGCCGGACACGCCGCCGCCGGTGACAGTGGCCACAACATCCATCTTGCCGGTGTTGCCGGTGGCCTCCAGGGGCTGACGGACCACCATCTTCAGGGTGTCCAGGCCGAAATACTCATCGATGCTCCGGCCGTTGATGGTGATAGAGCCGGTGCCGTTGGGGAACAGGTGAACACGGGCCACGGAGGACTTCCGGCGGCCAGTACCATACAGGTAGGGCTTCTTGGACTGATACATACTTCAAACTCCTCCTTATTCCGCGTCCAGAGCGACGGGCTTCTGGGCCTGCTGCTCGTAGTTGGCGTCCGCATAGATGTGCAGCCGCTTCAGGGATTCCCGGCCGATGGTGTTCTTGGGCAGCATGCCCCGGACAGCCACCTTCATGGCCAGCTCGGGCTGCTCCTCCATCAGGATGCGGTAGGGGGTCTCCTTCAGGCCGCCGATCCAGCCGGAGTGGGTCCGGTACATCTTCTGGGTGCCCTTCTTGCCGGTCAGCACAGCCTTGCCGGCGTTGATGATGATGACATAGTCACCGCAGTCGGCGTGGGGAGTGAAGGTGACTTTGCCTTTGCCGCGCAGCAGGTCAGCAGCCCGGACGGCGGTCTTGCCCAGGGGCTTGCCCGCGGCGTCCAGAATGTACCACTTGCGCTCAATGTTGGCCTTGTTTGCCATAAAAGTGGACATGGTGTTTCCTCCGTATATTGAAATTCTTTGCTTTGCTTTACAAATCAAGAGCTCCGGGTTACAATCGGAGCAAGGATATTTATACCACGGCGGGCGGGGAATGTCAACGGAAATTTCATTTAGCTGCGTGAAAACTCGAATTTTCTCTCGAATGCTCTTATTATCTCCTGATTTCTGATATTGTATTTTTGTTTTTGCGGAGGTGTGATGAATGAACGGACAACGGGTGGGGAGACTTGCGTTCCTGCTGCTTGGGATGGCCGCAGCGCTGGCAATCGGTCTGCTGACCCGGCCGCCTGTACTCCGGACGGACAGCCCGGAGCACATCGAGCAGTACATCTGCAAAATTATGGACTGGCAGGATGGGACAGCGGAGCTCCTGCTAGAGCAACATGAGGGCGCTGCGCGGTTTGTGGTGTTCCAGGGTGCTGAACCTGGACGGAGGTATCTCCTCTGGTTCCAAGAGCATGGAGACCGCGGGGTCAATCCCAGGATCTCGGAGCTGTACGAATGCGGCGAGGGCATCTATGGCAATAATCTGATCAACCGATACGGAGAACTCTCGGGCGTGGCGGTTTGGAGTGAAAACGCCCGGACAGCCCTTGTCCGGGTCTGCTTTACCATAGGAGCCCTGGAAACGGAAGAGGAGCACCCTGTTGAAACGACGCCCGCGCTGACGGTGGCCGAATGTCCGGAAGGGGAGTCTGGCACTGCGTATTTCGCGGTCTATGACGCGGCAGGCATAGAGCTATAAAAGAGGGGGGCCGATCTCCCGGCCCACAATATGTACCCTACAGCACCCACTGGACCAACAGCAGCAGCACGAACCCCGGCAGGCCCAGGACGCCGATCACCAGGGCGTTCCACAGGTTCAGCCCCAGGGCGATGCCGGTGAGGCCCGCCGTCAGCCGCACCGCCCACAGGGCCAGAAAGCCCAGCAGGGTGTTCAGCAGCAGCTTCAGCGCCAGGCGGAAGGGGGAGCTGAACACCCGGAGCAGGGCCACCAGGAAAAAGCCCGCCAGGATGGCGGCCAGGATCTTTTGGCTCATGTCCATGTGGCGGCTCCCTCCAGTCCGGCGGCGGCCAGCCCGTCAGGGCTCCGCTCCTTGATGGCGCGGATCAGATAGTTGCACCGGGCCTTCACGGCGCTGATCTGGTAGATGCAGGACTCCACCAGCTCCGGGTCCAGGGCCTGGTCGAACTGGTGGTAGGCCTGGGCCAGGTCTCCCTGGGCCTCCAGCAGTTCGGCCTTCAGGGTCAGCAGCTCCGGGTCGGGGCGGGCGGCTTTCTTGGCAAAGACAGATTTCATGGCAGTGTCCCTCCTATCCATATTCTTACGGGGAGTTTGGACAAATATGCCAGGTTTCATACAGGGAGGCAGGAAGAACATGCCAACGGAACAGGAACATTTCATGGCCCAGGCCCTGGCCCTGGCGGCGGAGGCCGCGGCGGCGGGGGAGGTGCCTGTGGGCTGCGTCATCGTCCGGGATGGAACGGTCGTGGGCCGGGGCCGCAACCGGCGGGAGGAGCGACAGGCCACCGCCTCCCACGCGGAGATGGAGGCCATCGCCCAGGCCAACGAGTGCCTCGGCACCTGGCGGCTGGACGACTGTGAGCTGTATGTGACCCTGGAGCCCTGCCCCATGTGCGCCGGAGCCATTCTGAACGCCCGGATCCGCCGGGTGTGGTACGGCGCCCGGGACGCGGCCTTCGGCGCCTGCGGAGGGGTCACCAACCTGTTTATGGAGAACTTTCCCAACCGCCCGGCCCTGGTGGGGGGAATCCTGGAGGCGGACTGCCGGCAGGTGCTGGCGGACTTCTTCGCCGGACTCCGGGGCGGCAGATAAAAAAATTGGCCCACAGATTTGATTTAAGACTTTTGTAACAATTAGCGCTGGTTTGCTTAACAACTGGCTGGTATCTTAATACTTGCAAGAGACAAAACTTCTTTTCATCCAATCTTCCAAAAAATAGGGAAACAGACCAGCCGAAAGGCTGGTCTGTTTCTCTCTTGCGGTCCATCCATTTGTAAACAAACCGAAAATCCCCGCCGGCAGGACTGACGCCGGCGGGGATTTTGTGATAAACTGTCAGATGTTGTCCCAGGGGGCGGCCAGCACGGCGGACCGCTGGAACAGGAAGCCAAACAGGGTCAGGGCTCCGCCCAGGTAGAACAGGAGCCGGGCCGTGTCCGGCAGATCTGCCAGCGTGGCCAGGCAGAAGGCGATGGCCAGCACGGCATACAGGGCGTAGCGGCGGGTCCGCCCGGCCCGGAAGGCAAAGGAGGACAGCCGGTAAAAGGCCAGGGTCAGAAAGACCACCGCCAGCAGCTCCGGGTAGTAGTCGGTGAGGGACGGATCCGAGGAGACGGCCCGGTAGGTGAGCACCAGCCGCACCACCAGGCAGCACACCGGCACCAGCAGCAGCGCCCCCTGGAAGGGCTTGCGCGCCTCGCCCTCCGGCCGCACCCGGCAGGCGGGGATGGCGGGGAAGAGACTGACGGCCATGAGCAGGGACAGCACACCCACCAGCAGATGCTCCCCGCCGGAGAAGAGCTGACTGCCCCGGGTGGTCACCATGACAGTGACCATCTCACCGCTGCCGGTGAGGGCACTGGCGCCGGAAACGCCAAACAGCAGGTCCGCCACGCCGGAGGCCGCCAGCAGGAAGATCCCCATCACCGCCGGGGTGAGGAGCCCCGGGGAGGACACGGAGAAGCCCGCGGGAAAGAGGGGCGGGTCCTCCCGGTCCGCCGGGAGGGTGGCCCGGGCCGCCAGCAGGCAGCCTGCCGCCACGACCACGAACCAGATCGCCAGCAAGACGGCGTAAGGGTTCCCGGGGATGGGCAGGCCGGTATCCGCCTCGAAGCCGGTGCCGCGCTGAAGCAGCCGGAGGACAAACGCCGACCCGCCGCCGATGACGGCCAGCAGGGGCCAAAGCATATATTTCTTCATAGGAGCCGATCTCCTTATCCTGTCAGATTTTCAAAAGCCAGTATACCACGGGAAATGCCGTTTGTCCATGCCGGCCTCATTTTCCGCCGGATCCCCGCATACAGTGAAGGGACAGGCCCGCAGAGGAAACCAAAGAGGAGGAATTCCATGAGACGCCGTTCTGAAATCCGCCAGAGCGCCGCCGTATCGGCGGCGCTGCTGGTGCTGCTGTTCGCCCTGCCCCTGGCGGTGGTGGTGCCCTTCCGGTCGGAGCTGTTCTCCGCAGACCCCACGGCTGTGGAATCGGAGCGGGAGCCCTTTCAGCCAGGGGACCTGGATGGGGAGATGGTGCTGAACGTCCTGGTGGGGGACACGGTGGAGGAGATGACCCTGGGGGAGTACCTGGTGGGGGTGGTCCGGGCGGAGATGCCCGCCTCCTTTGAGCTGGAGGCCCTGAAGGCCCAGGCGGTGGCGGCCCGGACCTATACACTGTATAAAATACAGACCGGCGGCAACCACGGCGACACGGCGGACATCTGCACGGACTCCACCTGCTGCCAGGCCTACATCTCGGAGGAAAACGCCCGGAACAACTGGGGCGCGGACGCGGACGCCTATGAGGAGAAGATCGAGACCGCCGTCCGGGAGACGGACGGAGAGGCCGTCCTCTACGGCGGGGTGCCCATCCTGGCGGTGTTCCACTCCTGCTCTGCCGGACAGACCCGCGCCTCCGGGGAGGTGTGGGTCAACGACCTGCCCTATCTCCAGGCGGTGGCGTCGCCGGAACCGGCGGACAGCATCCCCAACTACTACAGCCGGGTGGAGTTCACGGCGGAGGAGTTCCGGGAGAAAGTGCTCTCCGCCCAGCCGGAGGCGGACCTGTCGGGCGACATGAGCGGCTGGCTGCGAAACGCCGTCACGGATTCCGCCGGCAGTGTGGAGACGGTGGAGGTGGGCGGCGTGACGGTGAAGGGCAGCACCCTGCGGAGCATCCTGGGGCTGCGGTCCGCCTGCTTTGAGTGGGAGGTGGAGGACGGCAGGCTGGTGTTCTTCGTCACCGGCTACGGCCACGGCGTGGGCATGAGCCAGTACGGCGCCAATCAGATGGCCGAGGAGGGGGCGGATTACCGGGAGATCCTGACCCACTATTACACCGGCGTCACCGTGGAACCCTACACGTCCGCCGCACTGGGGTGACCCTTTACAACGCGGCAGCGGATGTGCTAAAATATGATATTCTGAAAGCGTTCACTCTGGGGAAAGGAGGACAGGATGAGACGAAAGCTGACGGCCCTGGTGCTGTGCCTGCTGCTGGTGTTCCAGCTGGCGCCGGTCCCCTCTGAGGCGGCCGGGAGCGTGTATTTCACCGCGGTGAACAAAAACGTCCTGCCTCTTTCGGATGAGACCATGCCCTTCTGGTCCGGGGGGTATCTGTATGTGCCCAGCACCATCTTCACCGGCGTGGGCCGGGACCTGGGCGTGTCCTACTACCCCAACATCGGCAAGCAGACCATCCTGCTGTATGTGGACGACACCATCTACAGCTCTCTGGTTTTTGACGTGAACAAGGACTACGCCATCGACAACGAGGGCAATATGTATTTCCAGAAGCCCATCCAGCGGGGGAACGTGATCTTCCTGCCCATCTCCCTGATCGCCCGGTGCTTCGGGCTGCTGTACTCCACCGTGGAGGTGGACCGGGGCTATCTGGTGTGGATCCGCAACGCGGATATGGACCTGGAGGAGCGGTATTTTGCGGATGCCGCCAAATCCCGGATGAATTATGAGTACAACCAGTATCTCCAGAATCAGAGTGCCGGGGCGGAAGAGCCGGACCGGGAGCCGTCTGAGCCCGCGGTTGTGACAGGCCAGCGCATCTATCTGGGCATGGAGGCGTCGGACGCCGCCCAGACCCGGTCTCTGCTGGACACCCTGGACCGCTACGGCGGCCAGGCCGCCTTCTACTGTACGGCGGATTTTCTGGAGACAGAGGGGGACCTGCTGCGGCGGATGGCCGCCACGGGACAGGCCATCGGCCTGCTGGCGGATGCGGACGGGGACCGCTCGGTGACGGAGCAGCTGGAGGAGGGGAATCGCCTGCTGTTCCAGGCGGCCAGCGTGAAAACCCGTCTGGTCTGGCTGGAGAACGCCACGGCGGAGGCGGTGGCTGAGGCGGAGGCGGCGGGCTTCTGCTGCCTGACGCCGGACCTGGACCGGGCGGCGTATCCCCTCAGCAGCACCGGCGCGGCGGATACCCTGCTCCAGCGGGTGACCAGCCGGTCCGGCGCCGTCACGGTCTGGCTGGGAGACGGTACCAACGCCGCGGGACTGGGGACGTTTCTGGCAGCGGTGGAGGCCGCTGACAGCAACTGCCTGGCCATGACGGAGACCGCCTCCTGAGCTGGAGAGATTTTACAGAAAATTCAACACCCGCCGGCACAGGGGGCTATAATAGACACGAGAGATCCCCTGCGGGCAGGCAAACCTGGGCGCTGTCCGGGGAATACAGACATATCAAAAACGGAGGGAGCTTCATGGGCCGCAACATTCTGGTCGTAGAGGACGACCGCAACATCTGTGACCTGATTCAGATGTATCTGGTGAAGGAGGGCTTTGATGTCCGCATCGCCGGAGACGGCGGAAAGGCCATTGAGGAGTTTCAAAAGCAGGTGCCGGATCTGATCCTGCTGGACATCATGCTGCCGGTGATGGACGGCTGGGCGGTGTGCGCCAAAATCCGGGAGACCAGCAAGGTGCCCATCATCATGCTGACCGCCAAGGGCGAGGTGTTCGACCGGATCCAGGGACTGGAGATGGGGGCGGACGACTACGTGGTGAAGCCCTTTGAGATGAAGGAGCTCATCGCCCGCATCAATGCCGTCCTGCGCCGGACGGAGATCCCCAACGACACCAGCAAGCGGCTGGTGTTCGACAAGCTGATCATCGATCTGGACTCCTACGAGCTGATCGTGGACGGGAAGAAGATCGATACGCCCCCCAAGGAGCTGGAGCTGCTGTACCACCTGGCCTCCACTCCCAACCGGGTGTACACCCGGAACCAGCTGCTGGACGAGGTGTGGGGCTTTGACTACTTCGGCGACAGCCGGACGGTGGACGTCCACATCAAACGGCTGCGGGAGAAGATCGAAAACGTCAGCGACCAGTGGGCGCTGAAAACCGTGTGGGGCGTGGGATACAAGTTCGAGCTGACAGGCGCCCCGGGGGCGAAGGAGAGCTGACGTTTTCCGGGGCAGCGCCCCGGCGCCTCGGAAGCGGCGTCAAGCGGCCCGGAGGGCCCTTGGGACTGGCGGAATTCACTTCCGGCAGGCCTGTTGGAGAAAGGGGGCCCCAGGGGGCGCCGGCCCCTGGGGAGACAGCGGCCAGTGGGCGCTGAAGACCGTGTGGGGCGTGGGATACAAGTTCGAGCTGACAGGCGCCCCGGGGGCGAAGGAGAGCTGACGAGACCACCCGAAAAGGCGGCAGCCTTTTCGGGTGTGGGGAATTCGCTCCGCTCTGCGCCTCACCGCGCAAGCGGTTCGACGCTCGCTTCGCGCAGGGAGTTTTTCCGGCGTACATGCCGCCGGAAAAACGATTGGAATTGGTTTCGCGGCATCCGGGCGGCGGATGGACAAAGGACAGGAGAGCACTCATGAGAATGCGGATCGCGCGCATCGCAAAAAGACTCCACAACAAGTTCAGGGGCCTGTACTGGCGGCAGATGTTCGTCACCGTCGGCATGGTGCTCCTGACGCTGTTTTTGCTGGGGGCATCCTTCTTCTCCCTGAGCTACAGCTATGCCCGGGGGCGGGAGGACGAGGAGCTGGCGGCCCAGGCCCGGGTGGTGGGCCAGCTCTCCGTGAGCTACCTGGAGAACGGCCGGTATCTGGACATGGAGGAGCTGCAGCACGAGCAGGACTTTCAGAATCTCGCCTCCTTCGCCGCCACGGTCTCTGAGGTGGATTTCCTGATCTGCGATGTGAAGGGCCATGTGCTGCTGTCCACGGACGCGGCCCTCAGCGGCCTGGTGGTGACCATGCCGGAGGACATGACGGAGGAGGTGCTGGAGAAGGGGATCACCTCCAGCCGCACGGATGTGGACGGCCTCTACCCCAACAAGCGGTTCGTGGTGGGCGTCCCGGCGGTGGGGGAGACCTCCCAGGAGCCGGTGGGCGTCATCTACGCGGTGTCCGTCACCACCTCTCTGGAGAATATGTGGTCCGGCTTCATCGGCCTGTTCTTCATGACGGCGTTCGTGGTGCTGATGATCTCCTTCATGGCCTCGTCCATCACCACCATGCGGCAGATCCAGCCCATCCGGGAGATGGTGAAGGCCACCCGCCGCTACGCGGAGGGGGATTTTGACATCCGGATGAACGACTACGGCCGGGACGACGAGCTGGGCGAGCTGGCCGCATCCTTCAACAACATGGCGGAGAGCCTGCAGCAGACGGAGCGGCAGCGGCGGGAGTTCATCGCCAACATCTCCCACGAGCTCAAGACCCCCATGACCACCATCGCCGGCTATACCGACGGCATCCTGGACGGCACCATCCCGCCGGAGAACGAGCGGCAGTATCTGCAGATTATCTCCGATGAGAGCCGGCGGCTCAGCCGACTGGTGCGGCGGATGCTGGACGTGAGCCAGCTGCAGGCCATCGATCCCCTGCGGGAGGGCAAGCACTTCGACATCTGCGAGAGCATGCGCCGGGTGCTGATCTCCATGGAGAAGAAGATCACGGACCGGAACCTGGACGTGGACGCGGACATCCCCGAGGAGCCCATCCTGGTGCTGGGAGACAAGGACATGATCACCCAGGTGATCTACAACCTGCTGGAAAACGCCACCAAATTCGCCACGGAGGGCTCCACCCTCTACCTGGGCGTCACCACCATCGACGGCAAGGCCCGGGTGACGGTGCGGAACGTGGGAGAGACCATTCCGGCGGGGGAGCTGCCCCTGCTGTTCGAGCGGTTCCACAAGAGCGACAAGTCCCGCAGCGAGGACAAGGACGGCTACGGCCTGGGGCTCTACATCGTCAAGACGATTCTGGAGCAGCACAAGGAAAAGATCAGTGTGACCAGCGAGGATGGCGTGACCACGTTCTCCTTCTCCCTGGCCACGGAGTGAGGCGCGCATGGAGGAAAGAGAACAGTTGACATCCCACCTGCCCGGCGAGGTGGTAGAGGTCTACCGGCAGCCGGTGCCCGGCGAGGTGGTGGAGCGGTACAGCCGTCCGCTGCCGGGGCAGAGCGCCCCGCCGGAGCGGCCCCGGAAAAAGAGCCGGCGGGGGCTGTGGATCTTCTTGATCGGCCTGGCGGTGGTGCTGGGCATCGCGGCGGGCGTCCTGGTGTGGTCCTGGCTGTCGCCGGGGCGGATCCTGGACCGCTTTGAATACTGGTATGACTACGGCTGGGAGGAGGACGCCGAGGCCTCCGGAGAGATCACCATTCCCTCCTATCCCACAGGGGAGGGCGCCACGCTGGAGGTGGAGACGGACCGGGGCCCGGAGCTGACGGCCCAGGAGATCTACCGGCGGGTGAACCCGTCGGTGGTGACGGTGCTGGCCCAGCTGGAGGGCAGCGCCTCCGTGGGCACCGGCGTGATCTTCCGGTCGGACGGCTATATCCTCACCAACTACCACGTGCTGGCGGGCGGCCGGGACTGCACCGTGGCCCTGGACACCGGCCGGACCTATGAGGCCCTGTATGTGGCGGGGGATGAGCGGAACGACCTGGCGGTGCTGAAGGTGAACCTGACGGGGCTTCCCGCCGCCACTTTCGGCGATTCGGACCAGCTGGTGGTGGGCGACAAGGTCTACGCCATCGGCAACCCCCTGGGGGTGGAGCTCCGGGGGACGCTGACGGACGGCATCGTCTCCGCCATCAACCGGGACGTGTGGGTGGACGGCCGGACCATGAACCTGATCCAGACCAACGCCGCCCTGAACTCCGGCAACTCCGGCGGCCCCCTGATCAACGCCTACGGCCAGGTGGTGGGCATCAACACCATCAAGATGAGCTC
>CDYT01014078.1_pt1 | contig 13913 bp, 7 predicted proteins | sample 557541 | NCBI WGS metagenome assembly CDYT01 (sample SAMEA3182060, study PRJEB8094) | gut metagenome | biome: human; feature: gut; material: Stool; isolation source: human stools | place: Canada | collected 2013-01-15
GCCTAAGAAAGAAGTATTAACTTTGCCAACAACACTGAATACTAACTGGGGACTGAACGGATATCACCGGAAATGCTGAACGGGTATCCGCCGGAATATGCAGGTAGGAAAGACTTGACACGTTTGATATGAACTTCTGCATTTTCATAACTGGCACAATGGCGAACATAAATAGAAAACTGAAACATTGTAAAGCCGTCTTTCTGCAGGTTCTTACGAAACAAGGTATAAGCTTTCTTGTCTTTTTGAGTTTCTGTAGGCAAATCAAAAAATACAAGTATCCACATAATACGATATTCACTGTATCTATCCATCACATTTCTGGATAAGCAATTTTACGCAATTCACCACTAAAGCATTTATATAAAGAGGCAGTTGTCTGAGTAGCAGCTATCATTAACGGACTTCGTTTTCTACCTATAACCACATCAAGCGTGGGAATCGTCAATAAAACAGATTTTATTTCCTTGGTCAGTTCTATATTTTCGCCATAAGTCTTGACAAGTTGAAATACAAGTTTATCTACATAAGGGCGATAAGGCTCCATTATATCATCAGCCAGACAATAAGCATTATAGCGGTTATGATGATGTATGCCTAAAGTTGGCAACAAACCACTGGAAACTAAAGCACGGGCTATAATCGCGCGTAAAATAGCATAGCCATAATTTAATAAATTATTGGGAGGGATTCCGTCACGGTCGCGTGTAAATCCTGGAATATGAGCATAAAGTGTTTTCCAATAGTAAGCAGCAGCCCTCGCTTCCAGATTATCAGGATCGCCGCTTTTTACTTCTTCCGCCCAAATCCTCATGCATTTATTGTCTTCTCCTGAACAATATTGCAGGACATGTGCCTGATTCTGTATTTTAACTTTTATAGTTTGCTGCCACAATTGTTTCTTCAACGGAAGAGTTGCCGTGAGTTGTTCCCTAAATCTTTCATTCTGTACTGTATTTCCATAAAGTGGCAATAACAGTCCTACAGGCATACTTTTGTTATCACAAGTTATGACACTACAATTGTTTTCCAAAAGCGCTTCAAGCGCTCCCGAAGTAATTGTTATCTGCTTGTGATCTAATATCACCAATCCTATATCTTCTATCGGTCTGGTTATAACCGATTGAGATTTAAAGCATTCTGGAAGTGAAGCATTACGCTCCACTTCCGGCAACTTAATAACCAACTGCTTATTTTGCAGTGATAAATAAGCAGGGTTGCCAAAATACAGTGTTTTCTTTATCATTATATCATATTTGTATCAAGGAAACATTACCTAATCTATCTATCTTAATAGGAACACAAATTTCTTTTATCATTTCATTTGTTATTGCACGCTCCATCTTATTTAAAGAGGAATACTCATTTTTATCCCAAATTGAATTAGCAACAAATACTTTTATAAAGAAACATTGACTACCAGAAGAAGAAACCATTTTATAAATTCTTTCTCTATCCAAAGGTTGAATTATTCTGCTGCTATTACGTTCTTCTTCTGTTGGTAAATAGACCAAATCATTAGGAGATAAAACAAATTTTGGCAGATTACCATTTAAATCTTCCGGGGCAGCAGGTAATCCTTGTTTTTTACGCTTGATAACTTCGTTCAGAGGTATGGTTGCAAAAGTCCGTTTACAGACCTGCTTTCCTATAGCCTCATCCTCTTGTACAGATTCATATACTGCAAAAAACAAATTGGTTCCCTTGGCTGCTTCTACAAACTTTTTAGCTTTATTTCCACTCTCACCAACAGCAAACTTATCTGCTTTTTCATAAGTCCGTACTTTATAAATGGGTTGATGCCATTTGCCATCGTTCAGAATTGTCATATTCTGATTCATACGGTCTATTCCATCAGGAGAAAAAGCCATATCCGGATCGTTATTATTTTGCTGCAAATGATGTAGCAAAATCTTTTGTACCCCTGTATCCGTAACTTCTTCTTCAATTTTCTTCTGATCAAAACTTGGATCTAGTGATTTACGTGTTGCAAAGAAGCGTTCATTTGTCTCCTTTGTAAAATAGTATACCTTGATTTTCTTTAAATTGACATCAGCCCAGACATCCTGATGGATTTCGAAGTACTTCGCTATTGCTTTCAGGTCATACTGAGATTTTAGCAACTCATACAATTTGTTTTTCAATGACTTATCCACAACAATCGACGGATTCTTGACAACGTCTCTCAAAGGAAGTGTCTTTTCCTTACGCAAATTAACTTCACCATATACCGTATCTTTGTGCATCGGTTTACGGATTGCCCAACGATCACCCTTAGTCTGGGGAATCATTCTCTTTTCTCCAGCCTCATTATAATGCTGATAATAGTTCGTGGTACGATTGATTACCCGAAGATTCTGCTTAAAGCTGACAACAATATTCGTCAATGCTGCATATACATCCTGTGTAAATGTCTCCCAAGGTTTACGAAGAATCCATTTGTAATTACCGTTTGCGTCTGTTTTCACCTTTTCACACAACAAACGTTGCAGATCATAACGAGATATCTCAGAATTCTTTCTTGCAGAAGAGTTATTGAGATAGTTTACAATATTCCTATTAGCACAGGCTATGACTATGGCATCCATCGCATGATGACGATGGTCTATTCTTTTTTTATTAAATCCTTTTTGCAGATACAAAGGTAAGGCAGGCAACAGATGACCGTTTACACTTGTAGAAGTGAAATCTGTTCTGCCAGTAATCTCATTCAACCGTAAAAAACGTGGAAGAATAATCCGGTTCCATACCTCCTGTACTCCCCAATCCTTCTTCAACCGATCTGTTATTCCACCCGTACAAACTATAACATTCTTTGACAAACCATCCTGTTCTCCCTCTTCACATACCAAATTTGAAAGTAAAGATGTCACTACCCTACTGATATATCGACTATCATTCAACTGACGCTCAATAAAACTATCAGGTATATCTTCCAGCAACAGTTTCTTCATCTTCTTGCTATTGCCAAAGTAAGATTCTTTCACGAAACGTTCATACTCTTCAACCGAAAAGACAGGAACCGTTTCACCATTCCCCAGTTCAACCATCTCACCGGAATGCTTTTTGATAAATTCATATCCCAGACAATTATCTTTCAACTTATTCACAGCTGATTCACAAATGACCTTATTGGAAATAGAATCATCAAAATAACGTGACTGTGGTATCACATGCTCTATTTCATAAGCTGGAGTAAACAATTTACCAAGCGGAATAACCCTACCGGTATAAGGTGAACGATATCGTTGCTCCAGCCAAAGTTTATACCGCAAGACTTCTGAAGTTGTGGGACGTTTCTTTACATCATTTTCTCTAAACTTTTTCAATATTGCTGTGATATCATCAGGCAAATCCTTTTCTGCAATACCCGACAAAACTCCATCTTCATAAATTCGTAGAATCTCTTGCTGCCCAGGCGAGTAAGGATGAACATTTTCTATCTCAAATTCAGGGTTCATAAACTCTGCAAGCAACGCTTTTATACGCAAATTGGTATTTTCATTTTCCTGTACCTGAGCTGTTATCCGAGCACGTTCTTTGGCCGGATTCTTCATCTCACGACCTAATTCAACATGAATTTCATCTATTTTACCTTCTTGCTTCCAAATATCTCGTACAGTACGCAAAGATTCTGTAATAACCTGCTCTACAATAGGATTACGCAATGAATTCTGTTTGAACTTACTCAAGAAATGATCAATATCAGCAGGAGTTTCCCATTTCACAAGTTCTTTTGATTCAGAATGACGATCATAAACAATATAACATGCCAACCACAAAGGAAGTCCACGGAAAGAAGATATATCTGTCAAAAGCATAGCCTTTTCACGCACACGAGAACGAATAGTTTCATCATATTCTCCTGTCAGAATCTTTTCTATTCGATCGCGGGTTTGCCTGTCAATGGCCTGCTCATTCCAATACTTTCCCATGCGCATCAATGCAAGCAATTTACGGATAGCTTTCAAGGAGTAAGCTGCATAATTACTTTCAAAAGGCGGAATTTTGGCAAAGACTTCCACAAAACTTTCGTTCAGACAGTTCTTCGCTGCAAAAGTACCTAAAGCCTTTGTCAACTCTTTCTTATCTGATATAGAATACAGTATATGCCATAAAGCCTCTTCCTTTTCTGCTGTCAGGAATTCCTCCGGAACTCCAGCCTTACTCAGTCTGCTCTTGATTTCCGCTCTTGTCTCATTACATGGATAACTCTTGTCTTCTACATAGTTCCAACGATAATTAGCCTGCTCATTTTTCTTTAATCCGAAAGGTCTATATGCCAGAAGAAGCTTTTGACTGATTTCTTTCCGTTCATTCAGCCAGTCGAATAATTTTACATAATCCTCCTCACTCGGCAAGAATTCACGTGTTACATCCACATCCAGCTTAAGAGATCCATCCATCATTCTTTCACGCTGATATATGCGTAAATTAGAAAGGAATTGCCACAACCGGAATTCCTGAAACAGCGGATGTGATTTGGAAACACATTTTAATGGAACATGATGCAAACTGCCATCCTTCTTATCCTTATATATATGTGATTCATAGGGACAATTGTCTATCAATCCTTTCTGGCTTTTCAGTGGACGCTGATAAAACAATATATCTTCTATCAGAAAATAGATAAAACTGGAAGCAGATAATAACCGACGATGTGCTTCATTGTTAGGATATAGTTCTTCAATACAAGAAAGCAACAAATTATGATCTTGCAAAGCTGCGTGAAACTCAGACTGCTTAACCAAGATCTGTCGAAGTTCGTCTTTATAATATTTACGTTCTATCGTACGAACCAGTTTTCCTCTGATTTTCTGATTGGGCATACAAAGTAATGATTCATAAATATATGTACCAACAGTTTTACCACTTTCATCAATCTGCGCCTGCGTTCTGGTTTTCAGTAATCCCCAATCATCTTCTTTAAGCATAGAAAGAGAACTTTTTATGACTCCTTCTTTATTTTTCTTTGGATTTCCGGCATCATCTAATTCTGTTGTTACAACAAACTCTTTCACCTTACCGGTCCAGTCTAAAGGAATATTGCTGGCCCTCCGGTAAACCCAGCCATTTTCCAATGTAACATTATACCAGATGTCCTTTCCCTTACGCTCTCCGGAGTCTTCCACAGATACGACCTTCAGCGCATGATATTCTACTGATTTATTATTTTCTTCCTGTTCTTCTTCTCCTCTCAACTGATAGTATCCTCTCTTTTGATTAAAGTTGAGAAGTATCCAGGCCAGTTCTTCCTTAGTTATTTCCTGAGAAAGAGCTTTCTTCCGCAAATAATAAATAGTCCAGTCATAAGGTATCTTTTTCTCTCCCGCAACCAGTTCCGGCTGATGCTGACGAAAGTCTTCAAGCATCTCATGAAATGATTTCTGAAACAGAAATTGATATCTGCCAGAATCATCTTTATACCAGGCCAGTTTAGGCTCTGTTTCCGGCAAGAACTTGCCATATCGATCCAGTTGAGAAGCATAATGTTCCGGCAAAAAACCCATAACAGACAGAACCCGATGCAAGCGTTCTCTACGAAGTAAGCTACGTTCCAGCAAGCGACGTATTCCTCGAAGTCTTGTTCGTTCCGCTACTGGAGATTTAGTATTTCCTTTTCCAAAGTCTCCTAATGTAGCAGCATCCATAGGAATAATCCTACTGCCACAAGAAGAAATACCTACTAGTTTTTCTTTACCTTCAGAATCTATATTAGAATTGATTACAGCCCATCCGATACTATTTGTTCCTAAATCTAAGCCTAATGTCTTTTTCATAAATCTACTTAAGTTATTTTTTCTCAAATATAGACAAAATTTATCTCACAAAGATATCGGTATCAAAAAACTTTTCATATATTTGCAAATACTAAATTGAAGCAAATCACAATAAGGATTATTCCGTTGTGAAAACAATTAAAGCGGTCTTGCAAAAGGTCGCTTTCTTTTTTTATACTTTCTCATTTACCCCCAAAACAATATCATCAATAAATACGCACGAAAAAAACGCCACTCCAAAAGGAACAGTCCTTTCAGAGTGGCGCCAGTAAAAATCAGATTATCTGTCAGCCGGATTATTTATATTCATCCCAGCTCTTGATAGCGATATCATCGATAGTCATCGTACAGAATGCATGAATGAAGGCACTGGCCAGACGTGCATTCGTAACCAAAGGAATATTCAGATCGACAGCTGCACGGCGGATCTTGTAACCGTTATCCAGCTCACCTGCCGACAGGTCACGCGGAATATTCACTACCATGTCGATTTCCTTCTTATGAAGCATTTCCAATGCCTGAGGATGTCCTTCCTCGCTCGGCCAGTATACACGGGTGTTTTCAATTCCATTTTCTGTAAGGAACTTCGAAGAACCACCTGTTGCAAAGATATTGTAGCCTTTCTTCTTCAATTCCTGAGCAGCCTTCAGCATTTCCACCTTCTGCTTCGGTGTTCCGGTAGACATCAGAATGTTCTTTTCCGGAATGCGGTAACCGACAGACAGCATGGCTTTCAGTACGGCACATGAAGTGTCTTCACCGATACAGCCCACCTCACCGGTAGAAGCCATGTCGACACCCAATACAGGGTCGGCCTTCTGCAGACGGTTGAATGAGAACTGGCTGGCTTTGATACCTACATAGTCGAGTTCAAACAAGTTCTTTTCAGGCTTTTCAACCGGCAATCCCAACATAACTTTTGTAGCCAGTTCGATGAAATTGATCTTCAGAACCTTGCTGACAAACGGGAATGAACGGCTGGCACGCAGGTTACATTCGATAACCTTGATATCGTTTTCGCGGGCCAGGAACTGGATGTTGAACGGACCGGAAATGTTCAGTTCCTTCGCAATCTGGCGGCTGATGCGCTTGATGCGGCGAACGGTTTCAACATACAGCTTCTGCGGCGGGAACTGGATGGTAGCATCTCCCGAGTGAACGCCGGCAAATTCGATGTGTTCACTAATGGCGTATGCAACGATTTCACCGTTCTGTGCAACGGCATCCATTTCCACTTCCTTGGCATGTTCGATGAACTGGCTGACTACAACCGGATGTTTCTTCGATACATTGGCAGCCAGCTGCAGGAAGCGTTCCAGCTCTTCCTGGTTGGAACATACGTTCATGGCAGCTCCAGACAGCACGTATGACGGACGAACCAGTACCGGGAAGCCTACTTTCTGGATAAATGCATTGATGTCTTCCATTGAAGTCAGTGCGCTCCATTCCGGCTGGTCAACGCCGATGCGGTCAAGCATGGCTGAGAACTTGTCGCGGTCTTCAGCATTGTCAATACTCTTGGCCGATGTTCCCAGGATATTTACTTTCTGTGCATCCAGACGCAGTGCCAGGTTGTTCGGAATCTGTCCGCCGGTAGAAACGATCACGCCGTGCGGGTTCTCCAGATCAAGAATATCCATGACACGTTCGAAGGTCAGCTCGTCGAAGTACAGACGATCGCACATATCGTAGTCGGTAGAAACGGTTTCAGGGTTGTAGTTAATCATAACGGAACGGTAGCCTTCCTTGCGGATGGTGTTCAGTGCCTGAACGCCACACCAGTCGAACTCTACGGAAGAACCGATACGGTAAGCTCCCGAACCGAGTACCACGATACTCTTATGGTCGCCCAGATAATGTACATCATTGGCAACACCGCTATAAGTCAGATACAGGTAGTTGGTCTGTGCAGGATATTCAGCAGCCAGCGTATCGATCTGTTTTACAACCGGAACGATACCTACTTTCTTACGATGGTTGCGGATGTCGACGATGGCATCTTCCATTTCACCTTCGTATCCGATGGCACGTGCCACCTGGAAGTCAGAGAATCCCTGACGCTTGGCTTTATAAAGCAATTCGTTCGGAAGTTGTGAAAGCAGCTTATGGTTGTTGCCCCATTCATGGAGTTCCTTGGATGTCTGCATGATGTTCATCAGCTTGTCAAGGAACCATTTGTCAATCTTGGTGAGGTCGTGGATCTGGTCAACAGTGTAACCGGCACGCATTGCCTTCGAGATAACGAAGATACGCTTGTCGGTCGGTTCGCGCAAGGCCTTGTCGATGTCTTCGATCACCAGTTCCTTGTTTTCTACGAAACCGTGCATGCCCTGACCGATCATACGCAGACCTTTCTGAATCGCTTCTTCGAAAGTACGTCCGATGGCCATGACTTCACCGACAGACTTCATGCTGGAACCCAGCTCACGGTCTACACCGTGGAACTTGCCCAAGTCCCAGCGGGGGATCTTACATACACAGTAGTCCAGTGCCGGCTCAAAGAAAGCAGAAGTAGTCTTTGTTACCGAGTTCTTCAGGTCAAACAGTCCGTAACCCAGACCTAACTTAGCAGCAACGAATGCCAGAGGATAACCGGTTGCCTTGGAAGCCAGTGCAGATGAACGGCTCAGACGGGCATTTACTTCGATTACCCGGTAGTCTTCTGATTCGGGATCAAACGCATACTGAACGTTACATTCACCCACGATTCCGATATGACGGATGATGCGGATAGCCAGTTCACGCAGTTTGTGATATTCGCTGTTGGTCAGAGTCTGTGAAGGAGCGATAACGATAGACTCACCGGTATGGATACCCAGAGGGTCGAAGTTTTCCATGTTACATACGGTGATACAGTTGTCGAAACGGTCGCGTACCACTTCGTATTCCACCTCTTTCCAGCCTTTCAGACTCTTTTCAACCAGCACCTGCGGAGAGAAAGAGAAAGCTTTTTCAGCCAGTACGTTCAGTTCTTCTTCATTGTCGCAGAAACCTGAGCCCAGACCTCCCAGTGCGTATGCAGCACGGATGATCACCGGATAACCCAGTTCCTTGGCAGCACGGCGGGCATCTTCAATGTTTTCAACCGCTTCACTCTTGATGGTCTTTACATTGATTTCATCCAGCTTCTGTACGAACAGCTCACGGTCTTCCGTATCCATGATAGCCTGTACGGGAGTACCGAGCACGCGTGCATTGTATTTTTCAAACACACCGGCCTTATACAGAGCCACACCGCAGTTCAAGGCAGTCTGACCACCGAATGACAGCAACACGCCGTCGGGACGTTCTTTGGCAATCACCTTCTCTACAAAGTAAGGAGTCACAGGCAGGAAGTAAATCTTGTCTGCCACGCCTTCCGATGTCTGTACGGTAGCGATGTTCGGGTTGATCAGAATGGTTTCGATGCCTTCTTCCTTCAACGCCTTCAGAGCTTGTGAGCCTGAATAGTCGAATTCGCCTGCTTCACCGATCTTCAAGGCTCCGGAACCTAACAATAATACTTTCTTTATATCTTCTTTCATTGTTTTCTTTTGATTTTAATGGATTACAGCAACTTTACAAACTCGTCGAACAGGAATTCCGTATCTGTCGGGCCACTGGCAGCTTCAGGATGGAACTGTGCCGAGAACCAGGGGTTTTTCTTGTGACGGATTCCTTCATTGGAACCATCGTTCATATTGATAAAAAGAGGTTCCCAGTCTGCTCCCAGGGTGTTGTTGTCCACTGCATAACCGTGGTTCTGTGAGGTAATGAAACATTTTTCAGTTCCTACCATACGCACCGGCTGATTGTGGCTGCGGTGACCGTATTTCAGCTTGTAGATCTTGGCTCCACCTGCCTTTGACAGCAGCTGGTTACCCATACAGATACCGAAGATAGGCAGTTTCTCGTTCTGCATGGCCTTGCGAATGTTCTGCACGGCAGCATCACATGTATCAGGGTCGCCCGGACCATTGGAAATAAACAGGCCGTCGAACTGCAGAGAGTTGAAATCGTAATCCCAGGGTACACGGATGATTTCCACATCACGCTTGAGCAGACAACGGATGATGTTTGACTTCACACCGCAGTCAACCAGTACCACTTTCTTCTTGCCTTCGCCTTCATTGTAACGGATGATCTCCTTGCAGGAAACCTTATCAACATAATTCACACCGGCATAGGCAGCTTCGGGAATGTTGTCCGGTTCATCGTCGAAAACGATCTTTCCCATCATCACACCATGCTCACGCAAAACCTTGGTCAGTTCGCGTGTGTCAATACCTGTAATACCCGGAATCTGTTCACGCTTCAGCCAGTCGCCCAAGCTTTCCACTGCATTCCAGTGAGAATACTTCTCGCTGTAATCGCTCACGATAATCGCTTCGGCATGAATTTTTTCGCTCTCCATAAAGGTGGGCAGTCCGTTTGCTTCAAACGTGAACGGAGGCACGCCATAGTTACCAACCAACGGATAAGTCAGCGTCATCAGCTGACCTGCATACGAAGGGTCGGTCAGGCTCTCAGGGTATCCGGTCATCGCTGTGTTGAACACCACTTCACCGGCTACCGGTTTCTCATAGCCGAACGACTTGCCATGAAAGCGGCTCCCGTCGTCGAGGATCAATGTTACATTTCTCATTACCTTAAATATTCTGTATCTATTGTTTACTGTTAATATTTCTCAACTTTTCTCAGAACTGATAGATCTGTTCTACATAATCAATAAAGGCCTGGTTCACCAGTTTCACTCCGCCCGGTGTCGGATAGTCACCGCTAAAGTACCAGTCTCCTTCATGATCCGGACAAGCTTCATGCAGTCCTTCAAGAGTCTGGTATACGATTTCTACTTTAGCCTGGGTTCCGGCCGGTGTCAGCAGTTCCACCATCTTGGCAGAAATCTCTTCATCGGTAAACGGAGCATAGATTTCCTTCACATAGTTCACCATTTCTTCTTTCGGAAGCGACAGCTGTGCCTTCGACTTGAGGTAAACATCCTCAATGACACGCTGCATGCCCCGTTCTTCCAGCAAGGTAATGGCTGCCTTAAAGGCGATGAACTGCTCCATGCTCGCCATGTCAATACCATAATAATCCGGGTAACGGACCTGCGGCGAAGAAGAAACAATGACGATCTTTTTCGGATGCAACCGGTCCAGAATACTGATGATACTCTGTTTCAGCGTCGTACCACGCACGATACTGTCATCAATAATCACCAGATTATCTTCGTACGGAATAAGACTTCCGTAAGTAATGTCGTATACGTGTGCTGCCAGATCATTGCGGGTGTTACCTTCGGCAATGAACGTACGCAGCTTGATATCTTTAATAGCCACCTTTTCACTGCGGATACGCTGGGAAAGAATCTGTTCCAGTTCGCTGTGACTGGGTTTATGTCCCAATGCTTCGATCCGTTGTACCTTCAGCTGGTTCAAATAATTGTCAAAACCTTCCAGCATACCATAGAAGGCTACTTCGGCCGTATTGGGAATAAATGAAAAGACCGTATGTACCACGTCGTGGTCAATGGCTTTCAGAATCGGATCAACCAGTTTTTCACCCAGCTGCTTGCGCTCGCGATAAATATCCATATCACTTCCGCGGCTGAAATAGATGCGTTCAAACGAGCAGGCCTTCTTTTGTTTCGGCTCATTGATCTGTGCCAGACGCATCTCTCCTTTCTTATTGACCAGAATAGCCTGTCCTGGAAGAAGTTCATGTACGCTGTCGGCCGGTACGTTCAAAGCAGTCTGTATAACAGGACGCTCAGAAGCCAGTACCATGATTTCATCATCCATATACCAGAATCCCGGACGAATTCCCCAGGGATCACGAACGGCAAAACTTTCACCGCTACCGGTCAGACCGCAGATGACATATCCCCCATCCCATTTCGGACTTGAAGTTTTCAATACATTGGTCAGATCAATCCGGTCTTCAATGGCATGTGTTATATCCATTCCTTCCAGACCTTCTTCTTTGCATTGCTGGTAAAGCCGTTCCACTTCACGGTCAAGGCGATGTCCCACCTGTTCCAGCATGATATAAGTATCGGCATATTTACGGGGATGCTGGCCGTCGGCTGTAATGTCAGCAAAGATTTCATCCACATTGGTCAGATTGAAGTTTCCGCAAAGTGCCAGATTCTTTGCACGCCAGTTGTTGCGCCGCAAAAACGGATGCACGTATGAAATACCACTTTTACCCGTCGTTGAATAGCGTAAATGTCCCATATACAACTCACCGGCAAAAGGCAGACACTGTTTGGCATATTCTGCATCGGCCATCTGTTCGGGTGTCAAATCCTTGAAACAACTGTGAACCGTACTGAATATTTCGGTAATCGCTCCCGAGCCTAGTCCGCGCTCGCGAAACATATATTCTTCACCTGGGTTTGCCTGTAACTTGACACAAGCCAGACCAGCCGCTTCCTGACCGCGGTTATGCTGTTTTTCCATCAACAGATAAAGCTTGTTCAGTCCGTACATCCAGGTCCCATACTTTTCCTGATAATATTCCAGCGGTTTTAACAGGCGAATCAACGCAACTCCGCATTCATGTTTTAATGGTTCCATATTGTTCCGAATCGTTAGTTAGTCCTTATACAGCATCAAAAAAATACCTGAACTTGCCAACAAGCAATTTCAGGTATTTTCTCACTATTAAATTTTCACAAATATCACAGTCTAAATATGAAAAGGACTGCAATGCAAGATAGAAAAATACAAAAAAATATGTGTTCAGCCAACCCGAATCCGGATAAGCTCTTTTAACTTCTATCTGTTTCTCTAAACTATACATTGAATCCCACTTATACTTCGGGGTGCAAATATAGCAATTTTCCGTGAAAGGACAGCTATTTTCTGAATTATTTATATTTTGACAGGCTGCTATTCAATTTATGTTCCAAAGAAATTCTTTACCGACATTCACTAAATACAGATTCACATAAGTATATGTCTGTCACTAATCTTTCATTTCTTTATTACAAAGCCCAATATAATACAGAAACAGACTCAGACAACCAGTCGATAAAATCACCCAAATACAACAAAAGAAAAGGTGTGTAACTTGATAAGCTACACGCCTTTTTACTATTTATATCTAGTGATATTACTTCACTTCCTCAAAGTCAGCATCCTGAACATTGTCATTCTTTCCGCCATTCTGAGTATTTGCCTGACCTGCATTAGGACCAGCCTGAGCACCTGTCTGAGCATACATTTCTGCACTTGCTGCCTGGAATGCACTCTGAAGTTCTGCACTTGCAGCATCAATACCAGCCAAATCCTGAGCCTTATGGGCATCTTTCAGTTTCTGAAGAGCAGCTTCGATAGGAGCTTTCTTGTCAGCAGGAATCTTATCACCCAGATCTTTCAGCTGGTTTTCAGTAGAGAAGATCAAGCTGTCAGCCTGGTTCAGTTTATCGATACGTTCTTTTTCTTTCTTATCAGCTTCTGCATTTGCTTCAGCTTCAGCTTTCATACGTTCGATTTCTTCCTTGCTCAAGCCAGATGAAGCTTCGATACGGATAGCCTGTTCCTTACCGGTTGCTTTATCTTTAGCAGAAACCTTCAGGATACCGTTTGCATCAATATCAAATGTTACTTCAATCTGAGGAACACCACGACGAGCCGGAGCAATACCTGTCAAATTGAACTGACCGATTGATTTGTTCTGAGCAGCCATCGGACGTTCACCCTGCAGAACGTGGATAGTAACTTCAGTCTGGTTATCAGCTGCAGTAGAGAATACCTCACTCTTCTTGCACGGAATAGTAGTGTTGGCATCAATCAATTTTGTCATCACACCACCCATGGTTTCAATACCCATTGACAGCGGAGTTACGTCCAAAAGAACTACACCCTTGATTTCATCTGTCAAAACGGCACCCTGAACAGCAGCACCTACAGCTACTACTTCATCCGGATTTACACCCTTAGAAGGAACTTTGCCGAAGAAATCTTCTACCAGTTTCTGAACAGCCGGTATACGAGAAGAACCACCTACCAGGATAACTTCATCGATATCAGAGTTGCTCAAACCTGCATCACTCATCGCTTTCTTACAAGGTTCAAGACAAGCCTGAATCAAGTTGTGAGCCAAAGCTTCGAATTTAGCACGAGTCAAAGTCTTAACCAAGTGCTT